>Ga0153987_1000454_pt1 | contig 13030 bp, 11 predicted proteins | sample TSNC071MetaG_FD_102279 | JGI IMG/M metagenome (GOLD analysis project Ga0153987, IMG submission 102279) | Attine ant fungus gardens microbial communities from North Carolina, USA - TSNC071 MetaG | ecosystem: Host-associated > Fungi > Mycelium > Unclassified | place: USA: North Carolina, William B...
GCGGCAGCAGCAGCAAAGGCACAGAAAGACGCAGAAGATACAGAACCAAAGGCGAAAGAAGAACTAGAGAGAGGGAAGGAGGCGAAGGCTGCTGCTGCTGCCTTGAATGAACCATTTGTGAGAAGTAAGAAGGGGAAGAAGAAGAAAGGTACTACATTCAATTCGTGGGAGGACGAGGAAGAGAAAGAGAAAGAGAAGATGGAACTTGAGATACGGGAGGCTGAGGAACGTGCTATGAAAGAGAAACTGGAACAAGAGAAGGCCGATCAGGAGGCGAAAGAGAAAGTAGAGCAAGAAGAAAAAGAGAAGGCAGAACAAGAGGCGAAAGAAAGAGAGGACGCTGAGAAGAAAGTTGTCGAGGAGGCAAAAGCAAAAGCTGAACAGGAAGAAAGGGAAAGGATTGAACGAGAAGCTCAAGAGAGAGCTCAGCAAGAAGCAAAGGATAAAGCTGAACAGGAAGCCGAAGAGCGAGCTGAAGAGGAGAGGAAGGCAGAAGAGGCGAGGAAGGCGGAAGAGGATCATTTAGCTCGAGAAAAATCTGAGCAAGAAGCTAGAGCAAAGGAAGAACAAGAGAAAGAGGAAATGGGGAGGAAAGAGAAAATGGAAATGGAAACAGAAAAGGACGAGCAGGGTAAGGCAGCTATGACAGCCACGACAGCTGGCGAAGAAAACACCAGCAACTCAATATTCAACAAATGGGGTTCGTCAAGTGGCCTTGGATGGGGACTGCGTTCATGGGGTGAAAAGGCCAAGTCGCAGGCACCAAGTATCAAAAGTGCATTTGACACCGCTTGGGGGACATCAACTTTTGGTAGTTTTGGTTTTGGCAGCGCTGGCGAGGACTCCCAGGAAGAACTGAAACTCGTCGACGTAGGCGGCAGGCTAGCCAGGAATTCTTCGTCTCTCTATGATAATTTGTACCATGCTTCAACAACCGCTGATGGTCACCCACCTGATACTTCAGCCACTGATCATGCAGGTGATGCTAACACAACTCACGATCCACCACACGTTTTAAGTGATCGAACACCTTCGAAGGCTCAATCTCGAGCCCCTTCTCGGGTTCCAACACCAGATCCTGTATCCACTATCGTACCAACTGCCGAAAACGCCGAAACCACTACAGAAACCCTTTTGAAAGCGGATGCCAGTCCCCATGATGGCTTGATCGCTCCTGAGAAGCCGACTGCTTCAGGAATACCTACTGCCGATGACGTGATGATTCCAGACACTTCCGCTGGTGATACGGCGCGGCCTGATGCTGAAGAAATTCCAACTGCGACTGCTGAAGAGGACTACCCTGTGAAAATGAAAAAGATTAAAAAGAAGACGAATGGGAATAGTGGAGTGGCAACACCGATGACTGATGGAACAAACGAAACCTCTGGCCAAGGTAACAAGAAGAAGAAAAAGAGGAAATAGAGTTCCAATCTCCAACGACTTTTGCGATTTTTTTTGCTATGTGTTATCTACTTTCCAGTAGTCCTTCGCTATGATTTTTTACTCGCATATCTATCTTGTAATATACGTTCTTGATTTGTAGTCGTATGTAATGTAATGAGAATCACACCACTGCTTGCTAAATTTGATTTTCAATAGTTTGATTTCAAGCCATCGCCGACCACTGAATGATCCGACTTCACTGTCAGCAGCTGCCGACGAGAGAAAGGACAAGAGTCCTGTTGAAAAAAGACTCTATCTGAATTCAACTTGCTCGTTGTCGAGCCACTTCGGGGCTAGAGACGGAGGTCAAACCAGAAGAAGTTCTCATTGATAGATTAGATTATCGCATCTTCAACGGAAGTAAGATCTACACTGTTCGGCTAGGTCATTTTTCTAGCCATATGTGATTTCACATCTTATCCATCACTTCCAACACTGATTCTATTCGACTCCTTGGTTATCGCGAGGCGGTATGGCGAGACCGACCTAAATCTCCGAGGAGAATCCAAAAATGACTTTGAGCACCCAGACCGTCCAGAACTATCGTCGTCATGGCCAGTTTTTAAGAAAGTTTGTTCGCTCGTTCTAGCTACCACTGTAGTGTATTGGCAATTCCGTAAAAGACCTCAGTTTGTCCTGGCTTCTTGTTTTCAATACAACAGCCATCTGGTATTTGGTGTCGGATTTTAGCTTCTCTGCCTTACTTGAGGAACCGTGTTTGTCGACCTCTCAGGTCATACTACTGATATTCTGATATTCTGTCACCCACAAAATTTGATCGGAGAAAAGTTAGTTTAGTTTTCTGGTAATTTTACATAGAGAAATTTCCATCAGTTCCGAACTATCCACTCAGTTCAGTTCTATGAGGCAAACACAAAAAAATCAGAAGGTCTCCATCACCAGCAGACTCTCAGAGGTCAAACATTCCACAGTACATAACTAGCATAGACACTTAAAGTAATAAAAGTAAACTCAGTTCCGGATCGCTTTCACACTCTAAAACCACTGAATTGTTCGCTCAAAACATTATCAACATTGCATGTACACAACTGAAAATCAACAAAAATGATCTCAAGGAGCAAGGAGATTGTTAAGGAATTCTTTTCCAGCAGCTTTCGGTGCCTTGGGCCTCTTGGTAGTCTGCTTCTTAATGCGCTGCTGATAGACTGAAAGAAAATTATGAACAAAAATACGACAAATGAGAGCATAAACTGCGTACGGAGCTGGTGCCTAATTTGTGTCTTAGCATAGGGATTGAGACGGAACAGGATGCCTCTGTTGACCAGGGCATTCTTCTTTTGAGTCCAGGGCCTCTTCTGTACTTTCCTACCAGCAGGACGAACAACAGATTGAATTTCATCACTATTAATGAGACGGGTGACGTCCGGATTGGTAATCTTGGCTGAAGGAAGGCTGAAAGAGATAGAAATCAGTTTGATAAATTTCAAACAGAAAAGGAATGAGTGTCACATATAATCTTTCTTGTGATCAGATACCTGGTCGAAGGTGCCAAAGACTTTGTCGAGGGCCTGGAAGGCACCCTCAGTCCAGATAATGAAACGGCCAATATGACCACCAGGAGCAAGCTGAAGGAGATTGAGCCTTTGGACATTGACAAGTTCGACTCCTGGGATGTTTCTGAAAGCTTTCACAATACCCTTGTCCTCGCTATATACAACGAGGGGACCACGACGTTGACGATGCCTACGATTCCTAAGTTTCCCCTTCCCAGCACGGAGTTTACGGGAGTTGGAGACTTTGACAACATCAGCATGGGCTTTCAGCGCCTTCAAGAGGGCGACTGCCTCCTTGGTCTTAGTAAACGATTCAGTAGCACTGGAGACCACCAGGGGAACTTCCTCGATTTGCTCGATGCGATGACCACGGGCAAGGACAAGGGCAGGAAGTGCTGATGCCGCGAGAGCAGCAACAACAGCGAAGCGACGCTGGTTCTGGTTGACCTTGACGTGCCACTTGCGCCAAGTTTTTGTAGGAGCAAACATGCGCCCCCCACGGCACATGTTACCGAAAGCAGCCTATATTTATTGCAATAAGTTTCCACGTTAGAGATATGAAATAAAGGTAGACATACCTGACCTGAGCGATGGGTTCCTCCACCGCCAACACGGGGAATACGGGCAACAGCACGACCAGTACCCCAAGACTCGGCAGAAGTTTGGTGGCCGGCCTTCTCACTCACAGCGTATGCCTGCCTCCTGTTCTTGGCAATGCTCTCTGGAGCATGTGAGCTCTGTTCTTGGTTCAATTGAATAGTTTGAACTTACTATGAACCTGTCTGACAACATCAAGCCGGATGGGGGCGGTCAAGACTGCAGGTAGAGGAAGGGAGGAAGATGGTTCTACGGCGAGATGAGCTCGACACTGTGAGGGACGACGACGACAACGAGAAGCATACCGCCAGCAGACGAGCGCACGGAAACTGTGGGACGAGAAGCCATCGTAATCTTGAATGTTGTCTGGCTCTGGATTGTCGTGTCTGTAGAACTTTAGGCTTTTGCCGAGGAACTGTATAGTATCTTGTGACCTCTATGTGCCTCAGTGTCACTCCGTGAGATTACTGATGCATTATTGATCTGTTGAAATGTTGACTTTGATCAATGTCCACTATTTCCACTGTGATCCGCAATCCAAGCTCATTCCATCCAATTTCCCGAATCACATTTGATCTTGAGTCGCACAATACAGAAGCAGAACATTGTAGTCTCCATCTACTCTATAAACTCATACCCTCCATCTTCATTGATCCGTACGAGCTTGGTCAGCGTCAAGCATCCTACACATTCATGCAATGGGGACCCACAGAATTGGAAAAACCTACTCATGCCGTCCAAACTTCCGACACAAATGTATTGTTTACTATCAATCTTCCTCATGAAGAGGACACAATTTTCCGATTTGACGTGGATGTTCCTCTCCATGTACGGTATTTAGTTCCGTCATCCAAGGATGAGCCGTTCTTGGATTCAAGAGGCTATCGCAATTTACCATTCGAGGGACCACAAGCTTTTTTTGCATGTCCACGAAGTCTGTTTTCTCCTCCCTCTCATCCATGGACTCACTCCATTGAAACTTCTAGATTATGGCCGAGAATCATCTTCGGTACCACCGGCCCACATGTCTGTCACACAGCTCGAAGAAGCAAACCTGATGCTTAACATTACCCAATTCATTCACATACCATATTCACAGAATAACTCGGTAGATTTTATCCGTATACCCGTGGGCAAGAGAGAGGACCTGGTCGGTGTGCAAATCACCACAACTGCCGTTGTTCTTCTGACCTTTGTATGGGTCGGTGTTTCGATCATCCGGTTCTCTCGGCGTCTCTCTGGGAGTTTCATTACAAAACGCTCAAGAGTAGATTGAATTTGCTCATCCTCAAGACGTTACCTTTGCCTACTTTTTTGACATCAGAAATTTCATAGATGTGTCCGAACTTTTCGGACCAACTATGTTCCGGCCATTCCAGCTGCAATCACACTCATGCTGCAATCATACTCATGGTTGAGCTAGCCACTGTCCGCATTGTACTAGAGTGATGCAATTGTAATCGCTTCTGCATACCAGCATTGCATTTAGCCCACGTTGAAAACAGGAGGATTCATTGAAATGGATTGAGGAGACTCATGAACAGCGGATTGTAGCTCGAATGGATGCTTTACGTCTATATCTTCCTGCACAGAGCCAGGTCAATGTTGCAGGCGCTACACCGAGCTCAACATTCAAGACAGCTCGTATACAGAGCTGACACTACAGCCCAGGTTTCAGGACCGCCGTCAACCTTCAGTAATGCTTATACAACAACAGCTCTTACGAGCATCTTGGCATGTGCAATGCCTATGATGGCTTTAATCTACTTGGCGGGCCTCTCTTGGGTATATCGATATTCCGTAGAAAATCCCAGGCCAATGAACAAGGTTTCCGGGAGTCGACTTCAACGCTATGCGCCTCGTATGTCTCGAGTCTGTGACCGTGGATTTTGTAGTCATTGAACGGCGAAATATAGTCTTATACATCTTACTTGTTCTTGTGAGTCTGGCAGAGGTCCGTGTCATACTTTTTCCCTTCTTCGACTGCCGCTTGACTTTGGTAGATCACGACCTGCAGCTGGCTCTTATATCAATACGACCTCCATCACAATTACCCGAATGCTACTTTACGCTCGGGTACCATCTTTCTATTGTGAGTAGGGTCGTTATCAATCACCTCACGCCGTGGCTAAGTCGATCGCAATTCGAGGTTTACCGCATGTTGGACGACGATCACTGCGGGTATATTCTCCTTTCTATTCACCCATCCCGTTTGGTCCAAGTATCCTATCTCTTCTGTTGGTTCTCAGGCGCTATGGGTGATTGCTACATGGGTATTGTGGATAGTTGGAACAGGCCTCGTTGATGCCGCATTACCTTCCCTGCTCGTCAAGGGCAGCTGCAGGGACATAGTTTATTGTGGTCAAATCCGTACATTATTCGGTAGGTGATTTATTCTGATTTGACATATCCATCACCCACATGCGCACTCCTGCAGCTCTCGGAGTGGTTGAGAGGTGAGGCATTTCTAATTAATCTGTTGATTAAAGGGTCACCTGGATGGCTAACCATCGATTAGTTTGTCGTTGGCTTCAAGCGTGGGTGTTATGGTATGGCTCGCCTGGCGATCTACACGCGATGTCCTCCAAACACGGACAACCGATGTATCCCTGAAGTGACGCCTGTAGGCCACGAGCTTGGGGTATGAAAGTTAAGCCGTGGCGTCGGGCTTGTTTCCATATTCCTTGAGTAGTGTTTGCGCAGATGATGTCGTTCGGTCTAAAATGATCAATGGCTATACATCTATGGCTCTTGCCATTGATACGACGTATGATACAATGATTCGATATCATGGTTCATACATGACTAAGAACGAAGGTCGAATCGCATCGTTCGTATACACTACGAGTTCGTCGTAATTCAGACTTCCACCTTTTTCAGCAAGGACCTTGAGGTAACTCATCAGGTACATCCATATAATAACAACTGAATAAAACTCACGGAGTCATAGCCAGCGGGAGGTGAGGTGAGCGATGTGAGATCGTGAGTTATCTTGTAGCCTTTTCCAACTACAACTTTGTTCAGAAGAATTGCTTTGAGATTTGACTTGCAGTCATTCTGCGAGTAATCATTGGACCTAGTGTTCTTCAGGTTGACTGATGAATCAAGAAAGACATTTGAGAATAACGAACTTGGACGAGGTTGAGGAGGTATAAATGCCACGGCCAAATCTGCCACCAGAATAAATAATTATCAGGCATGATTCAAATCTATGATACATCGTACCTTCCCCAGCCTGTCTTCTTTCCGAACAAATTCAGATCGTAAGACGTCCGAACGATACAACACAAAGAGCAGGTTGACGACGAGCACAGTTGTGTATGTCCCCGGTCTCCGAGATGGCATTCCCGGCGTGTACCGTGCCAACGGCGATTCTCGTTACCAGGAGACCGACCTTGACTTACAAACTGACCACGTGTTTCAACTGCTGTTCTGGTTTGTCCGTTCATCTCTCTATCAATCTCCATGCTCAGTTCAAGAGCTTACTTATAGGATTGATAAGTGGAGAGTGATGAAGCCGAGGGGCATATCTTGTAGATACGGCAGACAGGCGGACACTGGGTTGAGTGCCGCCAAGACGCCTTGAATTGGTCGGCAACTGAGGATAAATACTCTCATTATACAATATGCTCTTGTAAAATAACTAACCTACCGCTCCTGAAAGTGTCATGTCCCGTGGGAACTTCAAGAAGCATGGGTCCCATCTTCTCGGCTTTATCAATACAAACTTGACTGCAAAAATGAGATAATTTCATTTTTGGAGCCTGTAGACACATAAGACAAAGTGTCTCGCCGAGCCTGTGGAGAAGGGTATGTTGACAGGAAAGAACTTATAATAGTTAAACTTACTTTTTGTGGGCAATAGAGCAATATTCACCAAGTGAACCGTTTGCATTTGCGTGAACCGTATTTTGACAGTTCGGAGCTTGACAAATCCCTGGTACTTTCGACTTGTTCAGCGTTGCTTTACCACCTGGCTCATAGATAACTTACCTTTAGATGTTGGTGCTGTTCCGCTTACGGTTTGCCTCCGTACGGCTCCATTTGTTTGGCCGTTAGCGTTTCTAGCACATGCTTTGCTGCAGAAAGGATGTGTCTTCGTCCCGTCGAAGTACCTGGGTCTCACGGAGCAAAACTACAACACAAGAATCATATGAGGTTGATGAACGACTGGGAGACTCGAGCTAACATCACAGTTCGCTCCTGGTACTGTCGTTTGAGGCGGTTGATTGCCCATTGCTGGTGTCCAATTCTTTAGTTTGTCCTTATTCGCGCATGTCTTTCCGCAATATGGATGGACCTTCACACTATCGGTGTACTTGGGTCGAAGATGGCAGTACTATACACAACTGAGATGCATCAGCCATAGAGGTCAAAAGGGACGCACATCGCAAAGGGTATTACTCGAGTATCCTGGGCTCGAGCTGACTGAAGACTGTCCATTAGGAGCCAAGCTAGGCAGATTTATTGGTGCTGAGGGAGCAGCAGAAACGTTCGACAGTGTTGGCTGTGGAACCACAGGTGCTGTCTGAGGTGGAGGTTGTGAGGGCTGGTTTCCAACAAGTTTCGCTGCAAATGAGGGATAGGTAGAAGCAACTGTGCCAAGAAGGGACAGAACAGTGGGGATGTGGGCTGCCATACCGACGAGGAGAGGTGTATATACTCAGCTTCGGTTACCTGAAACGGAGTTATGTTCAGGAATCTTGCCAAGAATTGCTGCATCTGAGGTGCGTTTATAAACAGGTGGCGTGGTAAGTGGGTGGAACTGGCCATGAAATGAAATCAATGAATCTGTCTTGAACGGTGGAAGTAACAATGAGGACGCAGCATGTTCTACACGAGGCGGCAGGTGAAATTGATCAGAAACCGCGACTTAATGAACACGACCTCTGGCTGCCCATCTATCCTTCCTGTTTGATGGTCTCTTTCGTCCAGAGCGTCGTTCACTGGAGCGGAAACCGTGGTAAGACATCGACAATGGATTTATGCGAGGTATCTTCCATCGGCCGTATCTTTTCTACTAGATAAACCTTGACATTACTATGAATTCATCTAGATTTGTGGATTGAAGCCAAAGTTTGTTGAGAAGGGTTTCCAGCATCCATATTGTAGTAGGACGTGCGCGAGAAGTAGTGGGCAAGGTGCATCCCCAACAGTATGTGTCTTTCCCAGTTGCCGTGCAACTGGAAAACCAGTCTTTTCTGGTTTCTGCTCAGAGGAGCATGCCATGTCAGTTGAAGAGTTTCTAAGGAATAATTGATGACTTGATCTGGATTATAGAGCAGGCGTTCGTCAAGGGCAAGTGGATGGCTGTATCCGGTGCGGCGTACAACCTGCAATTGTCGGTGAATTCTGCGTGGGGTGTGATCGACGAGCCCGTGCAGGTCCACGATTGCGAGAACTGAATGCAGATGGCACAGTCTTCAAACATGGTATGTTCAATCAAGTTTACAATACCATATCGACCTTCCTGTTGTCCCTAGTCCGCGCCCAATTCATCAGCGAATGGGAAGCTCAAGGAGAGAAGATGCCTACATTTGAGAAGGCTTACGAGATAACACCAACTCGTGATATGCGCATCCGTCATGACACATATCGGTATGTGTATTTTGATCGAAGCGCGATCAATTAACACATTGTCACGGTTTTAGGGCCAGAATCCTGGAATTAACGGAGATCCGGACATTCTATAGTGCATTGTGCGTCTGCGATATCGGATATGCAGACAACAATCTTTGTAGTCGACCAACTTGTGGGATTTGTTGTGCCGTAAAATCTGGATTTAAATCTCTTGCGTTCGGCAACACATCAATGCAGGGGAGGTGAGAGTCAGGGCATCTCTTGAACGATGGAATACTGACGAAGCCTGGTCATGTTTAAAAGGTTTGGAGAAGGTATTTATTCTTACAGGAATCCCGCTCGTGCCGACAGGTTCTCTACATCTTGTACGACTTCACCCTATCGCGTGATGATTGCTTGCGACACCTTTGTCCTTCCGGGGCAAGTTCATGAGAAAGATGACATCGCGGTGAGTGCTTTCATCGTGGCAAAGTGACTGATCCATATCTTAATTCGATGCTCAATAGAGGGACGAGGAGTCTATCTTCACACCAGTGGCTGACGGAATACTTCCCGCCTATGTCATTATGTACACTGTTTAGGACCTGCTAGGCAACGAGGTAAAAATACAGGGATCAGCCGGGTTGGTTCTCACTTGACTATTTATTATCCTATGTTGCTATCGGTGTATGAAAAAGGGATTTTAACGCTGCCTGCAGCTTGTGTTTTGGTTTCGGAGGTTGAATATCGTCAACATACACAACAAGAAAGGCTGGGCGAATTGCATCATTGTTATACACTACCGTCTCTTCGTAATTCAGATCGGCGCCTGGCTCACCGATAACCTGAGAGTGTGACTGAGCCTTTGAGATTGAAGTTATGAGAAGAATAGCCTCACAGAGTGGCAGCCAGTTAGTGGCGCGATCCGATGGATTGCATTGTGTAAGCGTTTCTCGGGGTTGCCGACGACCACTCGGTTGAGAAGAACTACGCGAGTTGGCGTCGATCGGTTGATATTCTGGATATAATCATCTGCCTCTAAGACATTCATATCAGGAAGGGAAGGGCATTAGAGGACAAATTTTTTCGTACTGGACGAGACAGATGTAGTATAGATGCCGGTCCCAAATCTATCACAAGTAAATTTGTAAGCATTGCAATCTGTTTGAATGTCTGCACCGTCTAAATTTATTCTTCTGTCCTGTGAGCAGTGTGAGCCATTAGGGCGGGTTCAGAAATTAGAACACATACCACATTTCCTAATATCAAATGAGCTACGCACTATGCAACATAGGTGGCACTCTGGTAGTTTGCATAGATTTGTGTTGGACTTGTCTTCTCCAAGAGAGCAAGCGCGATCAGTGCCATGAAATAGAAACTGTTCATTGGGAGATATGAACGTGCGGCAGAAGATGCTGGACAGGTCAGAATCAACGCGATCTCTGGAGCAGATTGTCACACACAGATTTTGACAGATAATTGATGATCACTGACCGGTGTTGATAATATGGTATGTGAAAACTCGGTGGAGATATAATTCTAAAAATTGCCTTTATTCGAGGCTTCCTCTTGTGGGGATGCTTCCACCCGTCATAAAATTGTCTTTCCACTGATGCATGTGAGAGATCAGTAAATATATTATCACGGAACATTTACCAATGGAATAGTCTGCCTCAGTCAAAGCAAGTAAATGCAGCCTGCTGGTGATCCAACGACCTCTTTGTTGGTTCTTGGGATTTGCAGAGCAAAACGGGTCGCAGGCTATCACATCTTGGCGCTGGTCCATGTTTGCATACTTCATATCGCCAGTAGCTAGCTATATACCCAGGACACCACGAGTTGACTGGCACTGGAGTACATGGAATTCGGGCCCTGAATCAAGCAGAACTGGAAGTGTTTCACGAGACACATGTCAATCGCATGGCATTCAAGCAAAAACAAAAATGTCCGCTACAAAATAGTTGTTTTCAGGCTCCGCTAGCACCATGCATTATCCACGAGGCAAAGAACGAGAAATATTATCATAGTCAATTGTTTTTTCCCTTTTGTACAAACTACCGAGTTGAGCTTGATCTCCATCCGTCTTTTATTATCATGTCATCCCGCAAGAGAATGTCCGTCCTAACATCACATTCAGAACCACAGATCCCTGCAGTCCCTGCAACACCTGCATCGCCGACAGGGAATCCTCCAGTCAGATATCGCGTCGAGGAGCGTACTCGCACTATTTACGTTACATCCGATGTGCCACCAGTTCAATGGGACGCTCGTAACCTTGGCTCACTTTTTCCCCAATGTGGCAATGACCAGGACGCTGCTTTAGAGCCAGTGCGACGTACAAGATCCAGGCTACAAACCCAGTATATTATTACTGAAGAGGCCGAGTCTTCCTCTCGATCTCAACCTCGATCAGCCCCGGCTGTTCTCTCTATACAAGGACAACACTCTTGTCATTCAGATCCCCCGTCGCCTCTTGTGTCATCTCCTAACCATCTCTTCAAAGGGCCGCGTTCGCGTATCCTGTTTTATCATAGACAGGACCCCCATTACGGTTTTACTAACTTCTCCCCTCATAATGTGAGATATAATGGCAAGGTATATCCCACTAGTGAGCATCTATTCCAGTCTTTCAAGGTTCGGCTCTCTAGACTAGTTTGTACCTCGTCTGATTCCCTTCTCCAGTTCCAAGGTTACCGGGATGACCTCGCCGAGCACATCAGACTGTGTTCACCCTTTCCAAGTGTGGCATTTTCCGAAGCCCGACGATTCCCAGACCACATTAGACCCGACTGGAGGAGAGTGAATATACGGATGGTATGGCGTGGCGATAATAAACCTTTTTACTCATGAATATATGTCTATCCAGATGGATGAGGCACTATACCATAAATTTACCCAGCACAATGACCTGAGGGCAGAACTTCTCGCCACCGGCGATGCTGAACTCGTGGAGGTGGGTCATCCCTGGGTAGATGCTATCATCCATCTACTGAGATGAACTACATAGGATTCCGACAAGGATTCTTTTTGGGGTATAGGGGCCGATGGGAAGGGTTCAAATGAGCTCGGAAAGGCTCTGGAGCGTCTGAGAGTGAGGCTCCGAAATGAGGGGCGTTAAAAGATCTGGCATCGTTCCATTGCCTCGTGTACATCCCCAGTGTGGACACAACTATTGGTCTTACTCTCTAACTTTGACGCATGTCTTCCACGTTAACCTGCCTGCCTCAGCAAGTATGCTCAGCTTACTCAATGTCGGAATAAGACCATGAGGTTGGCGTCTGTCTTCAATACATATAACTAAGTTCCAATTCGTCCAGCATATTCATCGTACGGAGAATGGTCACACAAACTGTCCCATCTACTCAGCTATGTGATGTAAGTGCTGAATGTCTTTCATCGTCTTTGACCATTAACATTGCATGGCTTTCTAGCACTGCCACCAGAAACCTAGGTTCGGTAACCATCAGTATTGTTCTAGAACATGTGCTGCCCAGGCAGCAGCTCTCTGCAATGTTGGTAGCCAATGACATCCAAGTCTATGAACGCCAAGTGCTCATTTTGTCATCAGCAATGCCATAAGAAACCGAAATTCCAGACTTACGAATACTGCGGCAAGTACTGTGCATCTGTCGCCGCCGCGGGGAACAGTGCCAAAGCGAATAACCCTGTTACAAACGGTTCCACCGCAAGAAAAGGGAGCTCTGGTAATAAGCCTGGTGCGACGAGCATGGATCCGGTACAAATTGCTCGTAGGTGGTATATCGCATGAACTATCTATCCATCAATTCACGAGTGTTATCGTTATTAAGAACTCGTCGCTCAGCATGTCCCTCAGATCCAGTCGTTACTAGCCACTGTCCAAGGTCAAGGCCCGTCTTCCATCTCTAAACCCGCTCACTTGCAGCAGGTTGGGAACC
>Ga0153987_1000456_pt1 | contig 13026 bp, 17 predicted proteins | sample TSNC071MetaG_FD_102279 | JGI IMG/M metagenome (GOLD analysis project Ga0153987, IMG submission 102279) | Attine ant fungus gardens microbial communities from North Carolina, USA - TSNC071 MetaG | ecosystem: Host-associated > Fungi > Mycelium > Unclassified | place: USA: North Carolina, William B...
AAGACTCGACATTGATTATGCAGCTTCTCCGCGATAACCTTACGCTGTGGACTTCGGATATGCAGGAAGCCGCCGACAAGGATGAAGGTGGTGAAGTGAATGCGGAAGAGTAGATTTGTTTTCCTTGCATGTTATAAGCGACAGGTAGTCGCGTTTCTCATTTTGTAATGCATTTCATGTCGTTATTGCACAGTCACTTAGTTTCTTTCGGTTGTGATGGTTCATGTCTTTTGTGTGAACTGTGTGTCCATGTTATTGGTATTGTTGTTGTATGATGAGTGTGGTGGTGCATTTGTTGTCAACAATTCACTTCATTCTCTGACTGAGGCATGTTTTCTTGCACGGGACTGTTGGCATGTTTTGCTGTAGTGGTTGTCCCACTTCTTCTATTAGCCAGCAATGGCCTGACTGATACACTTTCACCGCAAGGTTGCAGAATGTCCTATATGTCTCCATCATACGTCCTCATGGACGGTTTTAATGCATCCTGGACTCACTTATCTCCAAGATACAGTTTGTGGTTGTACAGAGAAGTCGGCTGGGATTCTCAGGTCAGGTCGTCTGGGCATTCTTCTCAGTGCATTTCTCAACCCATTCCCAGGTTCCCAATGGACGCCCTGTCTTGTTTATTCCTGGAAATGCCGGCTCTTCCCATCAAGTTCGGTCAATAGCATCGTCTGCTGCTAGGCAGTTTTACTCCTCACAGGGACATGCTTCAATGAATTCAATTTCCAGAGGAATCAGCGTTCTGGACTTTTATGCAGGTGAGCCAATCTTGATGTCCCCAATGTCTCTGGCTCAGTCAAGTCGAAATCAAGTTGACTTCAACGAGGATCTGTCCGCTTTCCATGGAACGACGTTACAGTCTCAGATCAAATACACATCCACAGCAGTTGACTACATCTTATCGCAGTATCCATCCAACACTCCACTTATGATTCTAGGTCACTCAATGGGTGGTATCGTCGGAACAGCTCTATTGCCATCTGGCCGGATCTCTGCCATCATCACCATGTCGACTCCTCACGCCCTTCCTCCGGCCCGATTTGACTCGAGGATTGATGACATTTACGCCGACATTTGCCACAGTCTCAGGAACGATACCACTCCCATCCTATCGCTCTGTGGTGGGGCAACTGATATGATGATACCTTCTGAATCGTGCGTATTGCCCTCTTCTAACGAAGCAGCATACCGGAGAACTGTCTTTACTTCTGCATTGGAGGGCGCTTGGACTGGAGTAGGTCATAGAGAAATGGTCTGGTGTCATCAAGTTCGTTGGCAGATAGCCCGAGCCCTTTTGGAACTCACTTCTCAAGGTGACCGGGCGAGTAGAGAGGAATCATTGGATGCCTGGTTTCGTGATGGCCACAAACTATTGCCTGGGATCTCGCTGAACTTGACAAGTAACTCGAGCCTCAAGGTCTCTGATATATCACATGAAATTATCCCTGAAAACATGCAACTGATACGAAAGCCTGTCGGATATCGGCTTTATTTACTTCCTATACCTCGAACATCAGACAGACATTCAACAACGAAACTGAGCATCCTAGTCGGGAAGGGTTCCATTGCCCCCTCCTCTCCTCCGGTCCAGCCCACCCTTCAGGTTTCAGTTTCAACATGTGCAGATGAAGGAAAGACCTCGGAATCCTTTAATTGTACACCTCAAATTCCTGTGACCTTCAAATTGATACCACAACCAATTCCGGGACAGCCATTTCCTCGTCCGCGTCTTCAATCAGATCCTATCTCTGGCGGAACCGACGAATCCGATGGGGTTGTTTATTACGAAGCAGAAGTCACACAACGACAGGGGAAATGGGTCGGTATCGAAGTTGCAAACGGCACCGGTGAAGGTTGGATAGTTGCGGAATTCAACCGCAAGCAGACAACTACTAGTAGAATCTCGACATTGTGTACGTCTATTGGACTAGGTTCAACTCAACAGGGTTTAATCGAATCTGGTGCCTATTACAGCACTCCTTTTTCAGAGCATGCTAGTGAAAGTTGAACCTAAGAACTCTTTGCGTCTTGACGTATGGTTTCCGCGTCTTATATCCAATGCTTTGATTGTGTATCGCCTAAACCCACGACTTGAGGTTCCAGGCAGTTGTTCAGGTGAGACCTCTAGGTGAGGTCATTTGATTCCTCAACACGTCCTGATTGATCAACAGATTCTCTCCTGGCACCACTCTTGACGCACACTTCTAATGAGGTAGAAACACACTATCATTCCTTGGTTTCGGCGGACAGTCGACGTATATTATTGCATACTCACTTCCCCGCGCCATACCATGATCACCTCAGCAGTGACGGGAAGGGCGTGCATTTCACTATCTATTCTTCCGGAGCGGCGAGCTGTATCAGTGGTCTCAAAGGATTAGAAATATCCATTGACTGGTGTGCGACATTGGGACGGTGTGCTTCGCGATATTTGACGACCACTATCGCCTGGGCTGCTGGTGTTTCATCTATGACTTTATTCTTAGGGCTAGGAATGTATGATCAAGGCGGTACGTTATGTATGTTTGGCTCTCAGCTCCTGTTGACCTTCTGTTTAAATTGGTCTTTCACAGCGCCGATGCCGTCTCTTGATCAATCAATGCGACGTTATAGTCAACTTTTGTGGCGTTCTATCCTCCCCATGTCTTTGTTTGCTTCTTTCATGCCTTGGCCGACGAAACTATATTTGGGACTCGGTATTGCCGGCCCGTTCGCACCCCTGGTCCCACTGATCCTGCTTACCGCTTCGGGTTTAGTTATCGCGATATGGTGGATCTTGATAGGGTTCAAGTGGCTCCTGCGACCAGTTGGGAGAGTTCTTGTCGCAAGGTGGGGTGTGCCGACTTCATAAACGGACTAATTCTGAAGATTTTGCACTTCGTAGGAATCACAAAGGCTTGGGTATGGGACGATCCACAGCCTTCTCCATGGGTATCATCTTTGTAGTGATATTTTTACTCGTTCCCTGGCAGGTGGCTTATTTGGGATGCTGGATATACCAGTTGATGTCCTGCGCAGTGTCCAGCCCTGAGGTTATTGGTCGAAGAACTGTGGATGGCTATCCCCTATCCGACCGCAGTAGCGATGACACAATCATCTGTGATTCCCAATCTCCAACCGATGAGCAGGTACAGGACAAGACTTTGGTTCAACTAGACAACTATCACCTTAGTTGTCATATTCTTCTACTTATGACTTGGTTGTTGCCTCTCGCGGCGCCGGTGCTAGCGGTTTGGGTGAGAACCCTCATAACTGCGGGGTTGACCTCTCCCTTTGATGGGGACCATCTTTTCCTGAGTGTAGCACCGTTTCTGGTACTCGTGGATTTTTCATCGCGAGCAGATACACCTATCTTTGTGCGTCATAGGTGCGTCATACGCGACACCTGAAATTAAAAGTCACATTGCTCAGTATATTTAGGTTTGAGGACCGCATATCCACACGATGGGTGCTTATTTCTGTACCCATGGCCTCCTTTTTTTGGGGAGGTACACGTCCCTATCGAGTGTTTGATGCTGGAAAAATATCTATTGGGCTTTTAGTTGCGGTGAGGATTGGACGTCGCTACTGGGGAGGTTCTTCTTGGGAACGGCCATGGAGGAATTTGTGAACCTGTCCATTCTCAGCTCATGTTTATCTCTATTACTTCTCGGTGAGATCCACTGCCGTCTGGTCTTTGCATAGTTTGTCTTGGAATTTCTTGTCGCACATTTCATCAACCCTTTGACGTATGGAGAGACTCTGATTAAATTCAATATCTCCTTGTCAAGTATGCTCAGAACCTCTAAATACAGACTGACGAAGCTTTCAGGAAGTAGTATAACTCCACGACAAGTTCAAATAGGTGAGAGTTACTTTTATTGTCTCTGGATCATGTTCACGAATCGATTGTTTGGCGACCCTCATGAGGATGGGGAGGCATCAGACTCAGAGGCAGTTTCTACTTGATCCCCGGTACTCATTGCCATCTTTGCACCGTGTGTGCCTCGTGTATCATACGGGGGTTTTAAAAATTAGAGGAGTCTGAAAAATTGCCTTAAGTCGCATTGAAAGTCATTTCTCGGCATCTGCCATGCTGAGTGGAGACGTAGGGTGTTGGTGACTATAAAAGTCTGACAAGAACTTATCATTGACACTGATACCATTTGTTGAAGGTATAGTCGTGAGTTCATCTACCATGGGAAATGTGACTACCATTTATGGCTGCCATCCGCATGGTGATGTTGGTGCATTAAGTGTGACTGACTCCTCCTAAAATATCCATGGGTCATAGGGGTCCACCTGAGGGATCGACTAAAAAATCGTCTCGTGGCATTCCAAAGAAGATTTTATCTTCGTTGGCATGGATCTGTGTCTGATCTATCTCATATGTCAACAATAGTCTCTCTTCAGGACTTTTCGGTCTCAAGGAACAAGCGGATCCTTGTGATCTATATAAATGGAAATTACCCACGCCGAAGCACTTCGAGTAACATAACCCTGGCTTAGTTTAAACTCCGCCACTTACTCTCTTGATACTCTCTGCCTCAGAACGCCTGGAATTGGTGCTTACTTTGCTCAAAAAAATATCATCTGCAATCATCGACATGCAGGGCAGTGCCTCTGCCTCTTCCCCTAGAGGAACTCCCTCTCGGAGGGGAAAGTCGCCTCGTTTTTCCTCCGACAGTTCCTCACATGCTAGTACAAGCCATCTGGGCCATTATCCTGCCAACTCCGCCACAGTGTTTGCTTCCTCGCTTGATATTCGTGTTGAGGGTGCAGTTCCGATTAAAGATGACAACTCTGAAGATACAACTTTCAAGCCTTCTCGGCTTGCTGTTGCCTCTGATCCCGACAAGCGTGCTCCTCGGAAATCAAAGATGGACGCCCTGGCCGCCCTGAATAATCAGACCCGGGCGTCTTCCACAGCCCCAGATGACGATGAGTCTACTACCAATTTGACTGCTAGATATCGCAGCGCTCCTGCTATTCCTGTCTCTCCAGTTTTGAATATAACTTCCGTCAAAAATTCTACTCCTTGCCACCGAAGGAGTGTCCGGCCACCCCCTCGTCCTTTTGGCCTCAAGGACTGTCCAGAATACTATCCTACTGCTGAACAGTTCACCGATCCCATGGAATATATCAAGTCAATAGCTGATGAAGCCAAGGAGTATGGGATTTGTAAAATTGTGCCACCATCGGATTGGAAGATGCCGTTTGTGACAGACACGGAAGTATGTAACAGGAAATTTGTTGGCAATATCTCATTTTCTAATTATCCCACATTGATAGAATTTCCGCTTCAAGACTCGCCTACAGCGTCTGAATTCAATCGAGGCGTCTTCTCGGGCAAAATTAAATTTCCTAGAACAACTGTATCAATACCATCAGCAACAAGGGAATCCCCGCATTTCTGTACCCACCATAAATCATAAACCTCTGGATCTGTGGCTCCTTCGAAAAGAGGTCAACAAGTTGGGTGGCTATGAGGTTGTATGTGTACTCTTGTGTATGCAATGCGATCAAAAGAGAATTAAATCCCACGTTTTCAGGTCACCACAAACCGAAAATGGTCTGACTTGGGAAGAATGCTTGGGTATCGCGGGATACCTGGGCTTTCAACCCAAATCAAGAATTCATATGCCCGTGTTATCCTCCCTTATGAACAATTCTGCGAAAGAAACAAAGTTTCACCGACGATGTCTCCGATCAATCCACGTGACACCATTGTCAAAGTTGAAGGTAGGTAGTATCTAAGTAGTGCAGCGATATTTCTGAAGCTCATACCTATGATAGGTGATGCAAGTGTACCTTCAAGTCCACTGACTGCTACCTCGAGTCCGCTTTCTGAGCCTCCAGATGAGTCGGAAAATAGGGACACAAACAAGTCCGTTACAAAGCCTCGCCGTACTACAAGAGCAAGTCTGACAGAAAATCCAAGTGGTGATCTTTGACTCGTGTTTTTGAGGGTGAAAAAGCTCATTACCTCCTTTAGCTAAAAAACCACCTGTTCTGTCTCAACCCGTTGTACCACCGCCTGTTTTCTATGATAAAAGTGGTGCTGTGAAAGGAACCTCAGAGGTGAGTAGCATCTTGTAGTAAAATCACATGCTTCTGATACCCGAATATAGCAAAGTTGTGAGATATGCCATAAGGCAAATCGTGCTGATAAAATGTTGCTTTGTGATGAGTGTGACTGTGGTATGCTTGTCTACTTTTTGCGATGATCTTATATGTGTGCTCATATCCTAAAGGGTTTCATATGGACTGTCTAGATCCACCTATCGCGACTGTCCCTGCCGATAACTGGTTTTGCTATAATTGCTTGTCTTCCAGTGGCGGTGATTTTGGTTTTGATGAAGGCGAAGAGCATAGTCTATCCAGTTTTCAAGCTCGGGACCTCGAGTTCAGGCGCATTTGGTTCGGGAAATACCTCACCGATCTTGAAAAGCAAAAGGACCTCCCAAAATACATGTGTAATGAAATAGATGGGGTCAAGTACAATGAGTATGGTGTAGAAGAAGAATTTTGGCGTCTAGTTCAGTCTCAACAAGAGACGGTTGAAATTGAATACGGAGCTGATATACATTCTGCCACACACGGGAGGTAAGTTCGAACAGCATTCGCGATCTTGTGATCCTATTCATCTTTGTTAGTGCCATGCCTACTCTCGAAACACATCCTCTTGAGCCATACTCGAGTCATCCATGGAATCTCAACAACATCCCGATTTTGTCGGAGTCTTTGCTTCGCTACATCAAGTCGGAGATTTCTGGGATGACTGTGCCTTGGACATATGTTGGGATGGTGTTCTCCACTTTTTGTTGGCATAACGAGGTAAAATCTGGCTTGCCTGTGACGAACTCTGGGGTTTACTGGTTATTGTATAGGACCATTACACCTACAGCATTAATTATAGTGGGTATTTATGGTGATTGCAGACCCAATTTCTGATGTTACCCTAGTGCATTGGGGAGAGACCAAGACCTGGTATGGTATTCCTGGTCAAGATGCCGAATTATTTGAAGCAGCTATGAAAGGCGAGGCTCCTGACTTGTTCCAAGTGCAACCCGATCTGCTGTTTCAGCTGGTCACTCTCATGAATCCTAGCCGACTGCTTGAAGCTGGTGTTCGTGTCTATGCTTGCAACCAGAGGGCTGGAGAATTTGTCATAACCTTCCCCAAGGCCTATCATGCAGGGTTTAATCATGGTGTTCGTTCTAGGCTTATGTCCAATCCTGCTCACTCACAATGTTTACCTTTCAGTTGAACTTCAATGAAGCGGTCAATTTTGCCTTGCCAGATTGGCTTCCTTTTGGTCTCGCTTGTGTCGAACGCTATCGGGAACACAGAAAGTTACCTGTGTTCTCTCATGATGAACTCGTGCTTACCATAGCGCAACATTCCACAGGGATCAAGACTGCGATGTGGTAAGTTTGTTCAAATACAACCTCCTCATAATTTATAGTCTCCTTTAGGTTACAGGATAGCGTCCAGGAAGTGACTCGACGTGAACTTGCAGAGCGGAAGAAGGCTCGTGAATATGGTCTTTCCGAATACGTTTCAGAAACAGACCACCCTGAAGATCAGTACCAGTGCAAAATCTGCAAAGCATTCTGTTATCTTTCACATGCTATATGCTGTTGCGATATCGAGGTTGTCTGTGTTGATCATGTTGATCTCCTTTGCAACAAGAGTCACCTTCCGAATCATACAAGTCTTCGCAAGCGAATTGAGGATAATCATCTCCAAAAAATACTGGATAAAACCGTCCAGACAGCAGCTATCCCTAGTCAATGGAACACAAAATTTAACCGCATCCTTGCGGAAAGTTCTCGACCACAATTGCGGCAACTTCGTGCTATCCTTGCCGAGGGTGATCGTATCAATCATCAACTACCTGCTATGCCTGATCTTCGGAAATGCGTCGCTCGAGCCAACGACTGGGTCGATTTTGCCAATCAATTCCTCATCCGCAAACAAAGTAGAAAACGTTCCCGAAAATTGCGCGGGCGGAATGATTCTGTGATTAATAGCGATGACCCAGGCGATCGGCCCGATAGGAGTCTGTCAGAGTTGTACGACCACCTGAAGCAGGTCGAAAGCCTCGGATTTGACTGCGCTGAAATCGGGCACCTGCAGAGTCTTGCCACACGAGTTGAAAATATCAAAGACAGGGCAGGTAAACTTCTGAAAAGGATAGCTACTGAAGGCGAAGATGGCAAGAAATCTTATCTCAATGAATGCAATCGTTTGCTATTGGATGGTTCTTCGTTGAACGTCATGCTGGAAGAACTGAACGAGATAGATCAGATCGTCGAAAGGGATGCATTATTGAGGGAGTTGAGCCAACAGTTAGATGGACAGGATACCGTAGTCCCACTCCAGCAGATTCGTACTTTCTTGGGCAGAGCCAAAGCCTGTAGGTTGCCGCCAGACAACGAGTACCTCAATTTACTCGAAGCACGTGAAACTGAGGGTGGTTGTTGGGAACAGAGGGCCCAGGAGTTATGCAGGAAAGCTGTTAAAACCATTGCTGAATTGGAGTTATTTGCAGAATTAGATTCGGCGGTCTCCATAGATCCCCTCCTCCAAAACCAGCTCGACAGTCATTTAGCAAAGGCCAAAGATTTCGAGAAACAGGCTTCCGCATGGATGAAACCAGAACCTGGGGCGGCCAAACCTCACCTACAGACAGTTATCCAACTTATTACCCGGGCCCAGGCTAACTACAGCATCGAGTCAATAACCTGCCTCAAAGCTACCGCAGATGTTGCCTCGGATTTTGAGAGTCGATGCGAGAAAATCATGAAGGGACAGCTTATCGATGAGGCTGCTGAAGATAATTTCCTCGAGTCTGTCAACCACTGGTGCGATTACGCAAAACAGCATCTGACAATATTTTGCCTGCCTTTCTTTGATAAGGTCATAGTACAGCTCCAAGATCATTTTGCCTGGGTGCGAGAGCTCCCATGGCACTGCAATCGACATGGCGCTTCGCACGGCCTGCAGGTCCTCAACGATGTCATCGACTGTACGAAACCCGAAGAAGATTTGCCCCCAAATAACGAATTCCTCACATGTATTTGTAACAATGCAGTGAATCCTCCACCTCACGGTGAAACTTCCGATGCTGTGCAATGTGACCATTGTGGGGCCAGATTTCACGGTGACTGTGCCAAGAATGGTGGATCCTGTCCATTTTGTGACCACCATCATTGGAATGGCGCTATACCCAAAGAACGAAGTTGGCACTTTTGTTTCCTACCTGCCCTACTGGCAAAGGCTCCCGAGATCAGTAGAATCTACGCCAAAGAATATAATCAACTGGAAATTATCGTGCATCGCGTTGACCGTCTCTCAGTGTCTATTGGACATTTCCTTGCCTTTACATCACAGCCATCGAACCAACGACCGGAGTACATTTCTAATGTCCGTCACTACATGCGTAAACTTTATAAAATACAGTTTGCCGTCTCTCCCAATCCCGATGTATCTTTCGGTCTCGACCTTGCGGGACTTCACCGAATACTGGCTGGTCGACCCCTTGTCAATGGAAATGGGTTGTCTTCTGGGGGACTGAACAAGCGAAATCGACGACCAAAGTTTACATTTGTGCTAGATCTTGATTCCGATTGGACTGATTCAACCCGTTGTTTCTGCCGCGGTTCACACTCTGCCCACTATTTGCTAAATAGTCCTACTATCACCTGTGGAAGCTGTAAACGACGTTACCATACGAGTTGTGTCTTCTATCCTCCATCTTCGAGTCCTCAGCCATATTTGTGTCCTCTTTGCTGTCTACGCAAGAATAAAAGCTATGCATTCTCAGATGTTCGAGTCCGGCTTGCAGGTAGGCCTTGACCTTTCGACAGAATTAGTTTGTCCGACCATTTCATTCCTTAGATTCATCACTGGAACCTGACCTCTATGTGAATATTCCCGAAATGGTCACCACTCATAGCAAAGAGATGATCTATACGAAAATGCCTAGCCCAACAAAACAAACACTGTTTGTGAATCTTGCTGAATTTACACCCGGGACAGACGACACGCTTTCGTCAGTCGATTCACACTCACGAACATACACTCAGGCACCATCATCAAGAACACCACCTTTGCCCTCTGATGGAAACAGTTCTCATTGTGGACGTTCTCCGACTCTTTACACACCTCCAGCGGGAATCCATCCTCCTCCACCCCCCTGGTCTAGGTGGGCAGCTTACTCAACGTCCACTCTGCCTCCCCCTACTAATCATCGTCGGCACCATGAAGATGCTGTTCGACCCCTTAATCAACCTCCCTTCCACCATACTCACGTCTCTCGCAAACGCAAGCACGAAGACATAATATTACAACCGTCGATTGATGAGTCATCCCGTGTCTCCGCCTCTACTTCGTTACAGCCTCCATCCAAACGTCGAGCAGGTCCTGCTTCAGGGTCTGTAACACCGGTATCTCCACCTTCACGTTCTTTACCCCCAATTTCCCCCTCACCACATCCAAACCAGAGTCTATCGCCATCGTTGCGTAAGCTTATGGCTGACTCCACTCCAGATGTCCCAGCACCATCACCCAGAGCACCTTTTAGTATACCTCCAATTCGCCAGAATGGAAATGACAGTCGTTCACCCACCTTGCCTAGTGTCAAGTCTCTCATGTCGGGTATGCCTTCTTAGTGGTTCTTTCTGCATGTACTTTGCTTTGGGTGTGTTTTTTGCTTGCCAATGATATTTTTACTTGTCCAATTGTTCTCTTGTCTATATTATGTCATTACAGGAACATATATATCTCATGTCATTGGCTGGGGAAATAATAATTCAAGAAAATAATGTTTACAACAATTCTACTGAATAATATAAAGTACTTGGAATTCTGGAAGCAGATATCAAAGTACTGTGTACACAGTACTACAACAATCTTGAGATCTTGGATGTCACTTCTTCGGGACCATGAACTTGAATGTTGTATACGTCCCTACGACTGCAAAGGCAGCGAGGCAACCCACGATTGAGAGAAACCAGGCATATCCCTGTTCTGCTAAGCAATATACAAGGAGAAGGCTGATAAGGACTTACGGGAACATTTTCCCCAGGAACGTGAACGTTCATCCCCCAGAGACCTGCCATAATAATCGATGTGCATCTCAGACTATGGATTAAGCTTACCAGTGACCAAATTCATAGGGATGAGTACCGTACCCAAAGCCGTCAATTTGGAAAGGACATCGTTAATCTGGTTGTTGGCATCTGTCATCTCGATAGATATTTGAGCGAGGTAATTGGAGTGTGATCGGGATAATATCTTCTCATAATGGTTCAAATTTTGTGTCATGGTAATCAGGTGATCTTGGATATCTGACAGATAGAGACCCTGTCAAATGTCAATGTCTCAGTGCACGGAAACATTAAGGTAGACTCACGATATCAGAAGTAGGTGCCACTCTCCAATTCTCATTGCAGCGTTTGGCCAGACCTTTAACGACGTCCGCTTTATTACCCATGAGTCTCAGAAGGCCCATAACCTTCTTCCTACAAGTTCCGATCCTTCGCAGCATGTCGCTTTGCTCTACTTCTCTGAGAATCAGAACCAACTCGTCAATACTGTCGACTTCATACTCAATTCCCTGGATCAGAGGACCAAAAGCGTCCGTTATGTCGTCAATGAGTGCATATGAGATCCAATCAGAGGTGACATTGATGTAGTCTTTGAGCTGTTTGATACGTCGACGGACATTTTGTGGATGTGATGTGGGCATGAAGTGGAACTGACAAGTACAAATGAAGCATAAACGGGGATGACAGGAGACTAAACGTTATGGTTTGAAAGAACTGAAAATCAAAAACTCACTGAAAGTATGCCCTCCCTGAACACAATAATGTACATGTTCAGAGGCTCAAGATGGGTGGGACTATATGGATCCTGATCGAAGCTACGGAAACACACAAAGTAATAGTTGCGAAACAACTCTATCTTTTCCCGTGTTTCTTCCATAAGTATATCTTCGGTAGTCAAAGGATGTATAGAGAACACCTGAAAAGGTCAATATGGCTATGAGGCTATAACCTTGAACTGCTTTACCTTGCTTAACATCTTCATTTCTTCATCCGTAGGGTTCAGAATGTCAAGCCACCACGTATTATTATCACTGTCACTACTACCAGCTGGCGGGGATGTGACACCAGAAAAGAGCTGCTCAAAGGTTTGACCGTCTGCAGGAAGTTCGCCCAAGCTACGTGCATGGATAGCAGCCGGAAGAGTGTTGGAATAAAATGAAAATCGGTATGGACGATCGTGACCCAAGTTGAGGATTCCAGTAGGAGCCAGGCCAGGACCAGAAGTTCCAGAGAAATTTACATTATCATAGGAAGCTACAGGGCTTTAGATCATACAGAATGGAATATGAAAGACTTACTAGTAGAATTCTCAAAAAGTGCTATCTTTCCTCCGATACCCTTCATGAAGTGTCAGGGTTTTGCGATGAGCTCAACAGTGGTCACAATAAAATATAAGCCATGTGTTAGTATAATTAGGTAATATGCTAAATATATGAACTCTGACATCATCCGTGTCTCCACAGCTGTACGATTGTCTTGATTGTCTTTAGATAAATAAATAGAGACAGTCAGGACTCATTGCAAACATGCAAAGAGTCCCTTCTCCACTATCTATCTAGAACAATAAAAATGAAACATTTGATATGAAACCTAACCTATTTTAGTGCAGTGCTCAATATTAATATTAATATTAATATTATGTTGTTGGTTCTTGTTTGATGATATACCCTACCAAATCACTATTTAAGGTTAATGAAAACTGGTCTACTTAACCTCAAATTATCATCTTTAAGGCAATCACACTGTCATGAAATGACTTGACCCTATTGAAGAACTCTACGACCTATACTCAGAAGAGGAAGACTCCCCCAGAATTGTAGAAGTAATAGAGGACATGGACATGGACTTTGGCCTTGAGAACAGACCAGTGGATCTGTACTTTGAGTTGTGACATCAATTCTCCACAGTTTGACATAGGGCTGTA
>Ga0153987_1000458_pt1 | contig 13026 bp, 16 predicted proteins | sample TSNC071MetaG_FD_102279 | JGI IMG/M metagenome (GOLD analysis project Ga0153987, IMG submission 102279) | Attine ant fungus gardens microbial communities from North Carolina, USA - TSNC071 MetaG | ecosystem: Host-associated > Fungi > Mycelium > Unclassified | place: USA: North Carolina, William B...
CACAGCTACCAACTGAACGACTTGTTTACAGCATTATCACCCAAGTAGCTGATCCATCCTATCATTGCCCTATCATGATTTTGCCACATGATTGTCATTGTAAAGCGGATCATGCTGATTGCCGAGTGTGACTGACTGAGGAGGGGTACAAGGAATAATAAATAGAATCATCAACAAAGGTTGCCTTTTAGGCGTCCTTTCGCTGGTCATATGTCCAGGGTGATGAGTGAGGCTGTTGAGTGGCGTTAAATGGGAAGAAACGGACATTAGTATTCAAATATGATAGCACCTATCATCACTCTTCAAGAACCGAAGTAGCGGTCAATTTGGAACAAATCAACTTCATATCTGAAGCATAGGGCAGCGACAAGATGATGAACCAGCTTGGCTGGACTATTGGGTTTAGAACACTGAGAACCAAAAGGGAATTGATCTCAGGCTATTCCGAATTAGGAAACGAGAATGATGTCAAGTTGTCCTTAAAACATACGCCCCTCTAACTCGCTTCCCCCATGTCGCCTTCTGCCCCATCCGCCTCGTCAGTCAAACGCTCTTTTTTATGTTTTCTTCTTATCAATGTTATTATGCAGGTCCGACCAGGATTTACGAAACCAGGCTACTTCGGCTTCGGCCGCGACGTTTGTCACAGCGCTCGTTTTCAATGCTATCATTTTCGGCGCCGAACTTGGCGCTTTTACAATCCTTTATCCTTACTTTAAAGCAGTATACGAGCCAAGGACATATGCTGTTCCTTCCAAGTGGGTTTCTTTCACTTTTGTTCAAAGGATCGGTTTTAAACTGATCCTTTTCTATAGAAAGCGTTCCAAGCCGTTTTCTCCCAATCGTTACCTGTGGCCACTGGCTGTTTGGCGTGCTGACCACCAGAACATCAAAAATGTCAGCAGCTTGGATGCCTACTGTTTCGTGCGCTTCCTCAGGATGATGGCCAAGATATTCTTGCCCATTTGGCTTGTCTCCTGGATTGTTTTATTTCCTGCCACCACTGTCAACATTGTCCCTGATCCATCGTATGACAATCTGAACAAGCTTTCTTTCAGTGATGTCCCACCCGATCTTTGGTCGAGGTATGCGGCGCACGTTGTTCTGGTTTATGTCTTCACCTGTAGGTTTGCATATATTCGTCCGCAGCTTGAGCTGACTTTGTATTAGTCTGGATCTTTTACAATATCAGCAATGAGATGCATCACTACGTGAAGGCGCGTCAAGAGCATCTTATTGAGCATGACCATGCCAAATCGCTTCAAGCCAATACAATTCTCGTTATGGGTATTCCTGAACGCTATCTGAGCAAGAGCTCTCTCCTCAAGGTGTTTGAGGAACTCCCGGGGGGTGTGCACAAGATCTGGATCAATCGCAACCTCAAGGAACTGCCGGACATCTATGACCGACGTCTTGCTGCATGTAACAAACTTGAATCTGCAGAAACTTCTCTCCTTCGTACTGCAGCTAGATTACGTCTGGAGGCCCAGAAGCAGCAGCAGAAGAACGTAACTGAATTAAACAGTGCGGACCCAAAGAAGGCTGCGGATCCTGAAGCAGTCCCTCTCGATCTAGTTGCTGATGTTCCGCGTGACCAACGCCCTTCACATCGACTTGGTTTGATGCCGTTTACTGGCCAGAGGGTCGATACTATCGAGTGGGCAAGGGAAGAAATTAAAGAATGTAATAGGCTTCTAGATCAGGCAATTTCGTCCATTGAGGAAGAAGACATCGCCAGTGCGGCTGAGACAGTTCTCAGGAAGAAATCAAAGCGGCAAAATAGTATTCTAACATTTTGCTTTTGAAGTGTATCGTTGCTTATATCTCATGTTAGGCCGCAAACCCTCCGATATGATGAAAGATGCTGCTGGTGTATTAAAGAATACCGCGGAGGCCGTTGAAGGCCGCATTGTTGGCTATGGTGGTTCCAAATACCCGCCTTTGACCAGCGCCTTTATCACCTTCAATAAGCAAATTGGTGCTCACATGGCTATACAGGCTTTGGCCCACCATGATCCCTACAGAATGGGTACGCGACATGTTCTCTTTTCTGTCTTGATACCTCTCATGGTCCAACACAGCAAGGAAATATAATGAAATCAGTCCTCAGGATGTCATTTGGGCCAATCTGAATTTGAATACATATGAGCAGAAGGTAAACTTCCAAAACATCGATTTAATTTGATTAACCCCTCGTTATAGATACGAATAGCTATTAGTTATTCCGCAACTGCTGCACTAATTATCTTCTGGTCATTTCCTGGTAATCATTATCAAATTCCTTAAACCTTTGGATTTTTCTGATTCCATTCCTTCAGTTGCATTCGTCGGTGCCATTTCAAATATCCATTCGATCTGCTCTCAAGCCAAGTGGCTCAACTGGATATGTGAACTCCCCTCTACTGTCGTTGGAATCATCTCGGTGAGTACTCAAATTAGAGTTAACAATCGATCATGCTGATAGAAAATTTCAGGGTATTCTACCCCCAGTTATGCTCGCTGTCCTTATGGCTCTTCTTCCTATCATCCTGAGGCTGCTGGCAAGATTTGAGGGAGTCCCCAAATACACTGGCTTGGAACTTTCTCTAATGACCAGATATTTTTCCTTCTTGGTCGTGGTACGTTGCCTAGTCTGCTCTTATATCATCTCTGACACTCTGATTTTCAGCATTCATTTCTCATCGTCACTATTAGTTCTGGAATCATCCCTGCTCTCCAACAGATCCTGAACGACCCAACATCAATAGCCGGTACCCTCGCCACCCAACTTCCTCAGGCTTCTACTTTTTTCCTGACCTATATCATCCTACAAGGCCTTTCTGGTACTGCAAGCGGATTTTTGCAAATATCTCCATTGATAGTATATTACGTCAAGCTCTTCCTTCTTGGCAGCACTCCGAGATCAGTTTATTCGATTAAGTACGTCCTCGAAGATTGTGCCTGGGGTACACTTTTCCCTTCTGTTACTCTTTTGGCTGTAATCTGTGAGTTTGCGGGCTTTCATCCAATTCGTTGGTAATATTTAAATTGGTCAAGCTATAACCTACTCGGTTATATCTCCCCTCATCAATGGTCTCGCATTCGGGACGTTCTTTGCATTTTACCAGCTTTACAAATACCTCTTCTTATGGGTATTTGAACAAAAACCATCCTCTGACACTGGAGGACTATTCTTCCCGAAGGCCATCCAACAAGTATTTGTTGGTCTCTACATTGAAGAGGTGAGCTTTGGATGTGGCTGAGAATTTTCAAGTTGTTGAATGGACCGTTACAGGTTTGTTTGTGTGGCCTGTTCTTCTTGGCTCACGCTTTTCCCCATGCTATCCTTTTGATCATCCTGATCATCTTCACTGTGGGGTTCCACATGATTATCAATCACTCATATGGCCCACTGTTGTATGCTCTCCCTCTGAGCTTGAAGGATAAGACTTATTCCCTGGTTGGGGGTGTCACTGACAATACCGAATGCGAGGCTGGAAGTAGCAGTGAAAATTTGGAACAAGGACAGAATGCAGATATCAAAGCCGATGACGCCCAATGCACGTCTTCTAGCAAGGATAAAAGTAAGGCTGATGAGAATAAAGCTGCTGCAGGAGAGAGAAATGAGGAAGCAGACATCGGTTATGCACATCCGGCCATCTCGGTACCACAAAGGACCATCTGGATCCCGAGAGATGCACTCGGCATGAGTGAAGAAGAGGTGAGAGGTTGCAAAGAGATGGGCCTCAGTGTAACTGTCGAGGGTGCGGCGATGAATGAGATGGGCAAAGTGGATGTCCCTCATGCGGATGACGTCCCGGAGGACGTCGCCAGAAGCTTCGACAGATGATATCATGAGTATTTAAGTCTATGTCTGAAGATTATTTCTGTATATTTTAATTCTGATATATGCCCGTTCTTATTGTAACGACCTAATTATGAAGGTTTGTCATTCAGATCGGTTTATACGAGATGTATATGTTGCTTGTACTTGGCCAATGCTAATAACTCGAGCTTGTGCGATGCGGTGGCAGGTGTATATTTCTAGTTTGTCTGAGGCCAGGTCTTATTTATCAACCTCGGTGCCAGTACTGATAAACGTCTTCATGAAGGTAAGGGTTAACGATTTCTCATGGTCTTTCACCCCTATTCCATCCCTTGAAATTGGCCGTTCCCGAAAGAAACAGTTTCCAAAATGGTACTCGTGTTGTCTAGCATGTCTGAAAAAAAAGTTGGCTAGCTACGTTTAGAAATTCACATGAATGTACAGTATGATAGTCCCAAACTTGGATCTGTATGAATCATCTCCTCTTTTGGAACCGGGCCCTTGGTAGCTTTTTTTTTTTGCTAAAATCCCTATTGACAGCACTGATGCTGTCTCAACCTCTTCAAAAAGTGGGTTATACCGGCTATATGTCGTAAGTGATTCAAGTCGATCGTTATGATCCAAACACGCACACACACGTCCGTGATGTAGTCCTAGTATCATAAAGTAAGTGGCCATGTTTTTACGGATTTCGCAAAATAGCCTTCGCTGCCTAGATGTTTTGAATTGGTTGGGTACCTTGAGACTGTGATCATCTCAACGGATATTCTTCTCGAAATGTCTTATCGTGAAGTTCCAAACTATTTTATCATCATCTCTCTCTCGCGCGCGCAGCTGTCTCTTTTCAGGTGGTTCCCATTGATTTGTGTGTCGGGCTCTCTTGGTCTGTGATGACGTAGTCGATGAAGAGATGGACAGTGTTCTGATCGAAAAATATCCCCTCTGATTGACTCTGATCACCCTCATGGCTCCAAGTATGACGGATCTCCATTTCAGATACAAGTATATACTCTGAGCAAAAGTCATCACCACCATCAACACAAGTCTATTAACAGCCATGGCCACATTTATGAACAATCCCCAAAGTCGTGCCAGTGTGAGTTTCTGTCTATCGTGGAGAATGAATTTTTTTTTTAAAAAAAAGTCGGTTCTTGCTTTTTTTTTTTATAGGTTGGCATAGCAGCTGCGGCTACGCTTCTGGTTTGGGCGAGTTTTGGTGCAGCGGATAGAGGAACCAAGAATTCAGAAGGCTGTATGTCACTTTGAATATCTGAGTTTCTTCGTGTTGACCCGAAAAAAGCACCTTCATCTGATCAAGGGGGTCCTCACAAGGCCGATGCTCTTCCAACTAATATTCGCCCGGCTGCTGCCCCTCGAATCCCGGGTTCCCAGCCGACTGCTTCCAAGTGGGTCTAGAATCACTCCTTTCGACGCTTGAAAATTTCAGTATATCGTCGCTTGTTTTGTCAATGCTGAGTGTCGAAGTGTATATAGTTGTGTATAGTGAAACATGAGATTATACAAAGTCGGGCACTACGTCATTCCTGTGGAGAATCCCACGAGAAATCCTCTCTTCCTCTTTCAATCCATCCACTGAAATGTCCAACCCCATTCGTAATTTTGGATCACGAGGCACGACCATGGTCAGCCATCTACACTCAGCGAAAACAAAAACCATGAAGTTGTCTGACTCAAATAGGCGATTGGTTGCGTTGCCGCGGTTGGTGGTGCTCTTGCAGTCATGTATGGCGCGAACAGAGATGTCAAGAGCAAAGAGGGAAATGCATCACTTTATCGTACGTTGGAGAAAACAACAGTGTTGATATGCTTCTAAGGGAACAGAAGAGCACGGACAAGGATTATCAGGCTCTAATCAGAAAATGACGTCGGCCGACGTCGCTGCAGTGGTTTCCATACCGAAACCAGGACAAGAACGACTTCAAGCGTCACGCAAAGACGTCTAAACGAGGGTTGTTATTAGGAAATAAATTAAGCTGTTGCAGCTTGTAGATAAATCACAGCAGAATGACGGCCAGCAAGAGGGCCAGCAACACGACGATGAGAAAAACGATGCAGTAACCACTCCCCTTTTCTTCAGAATCCCGGAGGAACGTGCGCATGCGTTGCATTGCACCTTGCAGCTTGTGATCCACATGGTCCACGTTCCGATCCAAGTCATCCAAGAGCCTGAGGGTTTTATCAGATTTCTTCCAACAGGGATTTGAGAGAATAATGTACTCGTTGTGTTCCTCGATCTCCTGACCCATCAGACTCGCTTGGTGTGCCAGGATATTCAGGGTGCCCGAAATGGAGTCCATAGTCTCGTCTTGTTGGCGCATCATCATTTGTTGCTCCTCCCTTGCCCACGCAGCCATGTCATCTTCGCCGTAGGGTGACGCTGAATAGGCAAGAGTGGAGGAGCCTGAAGCAGAGGGAGGTCGGTGAATTGATGAGGAAAGCTCAGTTCGCATGTCCTGGACTTGCAATTGCGCCTCGTCAGTACGTGGAGTGGAAAAGGTATGTAATTCGCACCTCAATGGTCTTCCAGACATACACGACATATTTCCGTCGCTTTGCGACTTCTGCGTCGTCGAGCCCGAACATGCGAGCGTCCCTCGACTCGACCATTCTATATTGACCAGAAAATGAATGAGTGAGTCAGAGGGAGGGGACATTGAGTGCACTTTACGCTCTCCTCTAAATCCACCAGGACAGGTTGTAGATGAGCAAGGATGGCTTGAAGCTGCAAGAAAAACAGTCTAGGAATGCTTTGGAGACATGTGTGGTATATACTTCGTTTCGGGCATGGGCCAGCTCTTCGCTGTCGCTGCCTGCTATGTTTCGTATCCGACGATAGGAAGCCAAGAGCTGGTCTGCGTTCTGCAGCAGAGTCTCGATTTCTTGCTGGACTGCATGGTATGGGTCAATGGACATCAAGTACGGACGAGGGAATTTGTGTGTATTTATCGTGTATTTATGTGTTCGTTAGCCGCCACACCTGCTCTCTGTCTCTCCCATTCAGTTCTACCCCAGCTAATTTCGTATTCACGCCGTCAAGGCATCACGATCCTTTATTATCTATGCGTCAGGAATTTGTTATTCTACTTTCTGTCGCCGGCCCTGTTTGGGCTTCACCGACATTGTCCTGGGATTCCAAGCGCACGCCCAGGGTGCTCGCGAGGCGACTCGGTCGACGAGATGGTCTGCCACCGATATCTCAAGTTGTGATGGCTCTGCGCATGCAGACGGTTGTCTCGGACTCGCCCTCGACTCGGACGGTGCTTTCTTCAGTGGTGTCCTCGTCAACGGGCGCTTCATCTCCGAAAATGACGCCTCCTTATACTGGACCTGGGATAGTGGTCTTGCCAGAATCTTCGTTTGATGTCCAGTCGACGACGACGACGACGTCGTCCCTTCCTTCAACAACCGCGACGCGAGCCATTCCATCTCAAACTCATATGTCGCCTACTATGCGTCATCTCGCTGTTGTCGGCAGTGCGTTTGGCATCATCCTCTTTCTTGTTCTCTGTTGCTTCTTCGTGATGGATCCACGTGTATGGAAAGTTTGTTCGATGACACGCAAAGCTCGGCGTTTACGCTCAAAGCGACCTCTACCGCAATGGATGCGAATAACGCCTGGTTCTGGTATGAAGGAGAAGACGAAGGAAAAGACGGGATTACCCGTGCTTTCACCTTATCCATACTGTTGCTCTGATGGTCCCAAGAGTAAATTCTCAATGACGACGGCATCTGATTACAGTTATTGTGACGATTCACTTGATGATACGACGACGGTGACAGCATCTCCTAAAATGGCGACGAAGACGACGACGACTGCTGCTGCTTTTCGATATGATGGACTTGCTGTTGTGACGCCGCCTTTGCCGATTTATGTTGCTACCATGGACCGTGTTGGAAGGCCGATCATCCCACCTGTTCGTCCGCCTCGACCACCTACGGCAGATAGTCCGGCGATGATAGAATCGATGTATTATGCAGATGTGGATGACCCTGGGTTTTATCGACATCCTCATCCGATTGTTTTGGAGTCTGATCTTGCGCCTGCGTCTGATACTACCACCACCAACAACACTTTGAAACGCAATTCAAGTCACTCCTCTGTCGTGTTTGGACTGGACGCTTTACAACGCCACAACCGCAGCAAAAGTGCGCCAACGCTGGATACGCTTTCGACCAAGTCAAGTCGACATTTATCATTGGGAGGTTCTACGGAGAGTCATGGGTCGACCGAGAAGGGGGATACGAGTACATCGTGGATACGCTACTCCGAATTTCAGAAACAGCACCATCTTCAGATGATTAGCGATAGCGAACGGCCCGTGTTATGTCCTACAGAAGGCTGATACATACAAAGTTTGTTTTTTTACATAGGGCGTTCAAATCCAGTCTGGCAAATACATGTTATGATTAATCAAGCACCCACTCTTTCCAAGCCAGCCCGACTCTCGACATCGGTCGTTATAACAGCACTCGGGTTTCTCAGCGAGGAAGTCAACCCACGCAAAAAACCGGGTCTGATCGCGAATCCACCGAGTAACCCGCCGCCCAACCTCTCGTTGGATTCAGCGTTTTGCTCAGTGATCGGATGTGTGCTGGAGCCTGCGTGGGGTGTCTCGTTGACCGGGTTGGCTTCCTGTTCTTTTTCAATCGCGACTTCGCCTTCTTGTGGTGGGGGAAGGGGTGGGGGTGGCGCAGTAGTGATACGCAACAACGATGTGTAGGCTATTATATAGCGATGAGTCAGGAATGCAATATTGGAAGAGTGAACACGTACGCTGGCGGCAGACGGGACAGAACCATCCCTTTGCTTTGCGTTTTCGTCTGACGTTGATGGTAGCCGGGGTAGTAGGGGTTTGAGGAGATGGGTCCGGCGCATCTGGATTGCTCGGGGGATTATTATCGACGACAACAGCAGGAGGTGGAAGGGCAGGTTGTTGAGGATGCGTGATCTGACCACCAGCACCGAATTCGACCATGTTGAGAGCGCATTCTTTGCATGCGACGAGATGTCGGCAGGGAATAAGCACGACCTGGCGTGGGGCAGAAAGGCAGAGGAGACATTCTGAGGATGGATCGTCTTGTTCTGGAGCGGGCGCTTGAGGTGGATAAGTATGGTAGGATGGCTGGGGTTGAGTGGAAGAAGCGAGGCCGAAGATCTCGTGGAGCTGAAAGGTGTGTGGACCGATCTGCAAAAGAAGTAAGTGATTGTGGGATGTAAAAGAGAGGGGGCGTACGGTGGCCTCGCGCTTGACGACCTTGACGACCCAAGGTCTGTTGTCGGGAGGCCCTGCGGGGGTGGGGCCGAGACGAAGGACACGGAGAAAGGTCGTCTGCTGGTTGGGAGAGGCGAGCTCTGTGGCTTGGTCATCCAAGGCGGCCAAGGTGATCATGAGACGGACGCCGTCGTCGTTGTCCTTGGAGAGCTTTGAGTCGTCGTCGAGGACGGGGAGAGCAGGGCCTGTGAGACTGCGATGGAAACGACGGGGGCGGGGAGAGACAGGAGATTGCTGGGTGGGAGTGGGAGCGGGGGTGGTGGCAGGATGGTAGCGATCGAGTTCGAGGATGGGACCGTCGTCGAGAGAGAGGCGCTTGTTGAAGCCACCTGGGAGGACGGAGTGGAAGAGGAGATCTGGGTGGGCGCTGGGAGGGACGACATGGACGTTGATGGCACACTTTGGGGCATCGCAGTCGTATTCAAACTCGAGTGCATGGTCGCTGGCGGTGGCGAGGGGGGAGAGACGCAGAGAAGGGCGTTTGAGGTTGACGAGGGCGTGGAGAGCTGTGGTTGTGGTGGACGAGGGAGACGACGAGCCGTGCTGGATCCAGGCGGAGAGGACGTCGCGGGTGAGCTCGTCGGTGACGAGGGGCTTGCGGGTCGCCGTCGCGGTCCACGGCGGGCCTGGGGGGCACGGGCCAATGCTGGGGCCAAAGAGAGGGTCGGACTTGGTGGTGCTCATCACAAAACAGATGTATTAGCTAAGCATCTACGCAACCAATACAACTACGCCTCCCGCCGCCCTGATTTTCTGTCTGCACGCCAGTCAGCACAGCCCGTCTGCACGGAGAAACACCTACTCGGCCTTGGCGGACACAAACCGAGCCTTGACAATGCACGCCACAGGGGGCAGTCTGCGCCAGTCTCAGCACCGCTCTCCGCGACAGCCGACAGCACTTACCTGCCGTTGCCCAGCACCTTGCCGTAGCCGTGGCGCAGCGTGTCAATCACTGGGGCCAGCTCGGCGTCTCCCCCGCTCCTCTGGTCCTCCGGCACCAGACTCCACAGCTTGTCAACGTTGATCGTCGGCCGCCAGTACTGGTTCCGCGTCAGGTGGAAATGCCGCATCCCGACCTTGCCAAAGTAGCCGGGGTGGTACTTGTCAAAGTTGGTCCTGGCTCTCCCGTCAACGGCGATAGCATCCAAAACGCGCAGACGCACCGGTGGTGTTGGGCTCCACCCGCAAGACCACGTCCTCCAGGGTGCTTGCGGTGCTTCCCCACGCGTCCGTGCCCAGCAGACACATGTCCGCGATGTTTCCGAGTATTTGAAAAGCGAGTCGGCATTTGGTTCTGTGACCCAGCATCAGCATCCAGTCGGCGAGCCATCCATCCGTCCCCCGCAGCCGTCCCATCCGCTGCCAGCCCACCGCATCCCTCTCTCCACAGGACAGCCGCAGAACACACAGACACACTCACCTGTAACAGCACACACTGGTCCTTGCCTGAGACTGTTGTGCGTTTCTGCTCAATCTGCTGATGCACAAATACCCCAAAATATAACGTGTCCAAATAAACCACTTTGAAAGAATCTAACCCCTTCTCCAGCCATCATCATGAATGCCATGAATGCCCTCAACCGATACGACCTCTACGTCCTCGAGGAGGGCGAAAAGCCGTGCGTGCTCAGAACTTGGCGTCAAAATCACCGTTCAATGCTATTCCAGTGTACAAGTCATCGAAGACACCAAAATTCCAAATGCTGCTACTATCAAAGTGCTCAAGCAAGACCATACACTCGGCAACATGCTGCGGGCGTACGTCGAATTCCATTCATACGCCCTTCTCACTTGTGTGTGTGTGTGTGTGTGTTTTTTTTTGGTCGGGGGTTTGAACAGTCAACTGCTTGCGATGCCTCAAATCCTCTTTGCGGGGTATCAAGTCCCCCATCCTCTCCATCCCTACTTTCTTATCAAGATCCAGACGGATGGTTCCATCACACCCCAAGCGCTTCTCGATGAAGCGGGTAAAAAGTTGATTAGGACCTTGGTTTCTTTGGAATCCAAATTCAAAAGAGAGTTTTCGTACAAGGATGTGGAAGGTACCGTTGGCGCTAGTGTGGTTTCTGGCACTATGATGACGACGGCCACCACGACAACGACGACGACGACGACCATCAGTCATTTGGATGTGGATCCTTATGGTGGGACGACCATCGCTGCTTCTACTACTGCCGCCGCCGCTGCTGCTACGGGAGGGGCTTGGGGTACTGGTAAAGATTATTTGGATCTTTAAACGAGTCGTGTTGTATACAAAATAATCCATTTTCAACGAAGCATTGCGGACTGTAATAAATTGATGAAATTTAAAAAAACCCGTTTTCCTTGTCTCACTTTATGTACTTTTTTGGATCTTTAACCGAGTCGTGTTGTATACAAAATAATCCATTTGTCTTTCACACTTTCAACGAAGATTGCGGACTGTAATAAATTGATGAAATTAAAAAAACCCGTTTTCCTTGTCTCACTTTATGTACTTTTTCGGCTCCAGAAAAAAAGATGCCCTGGACTAGTCCTAGATGATATCCCCCAAGACAATTTACAACATTCTGAGTGACTACCTCTTGAACATGAGAAAAGCATATAATTGGTTGACATTGGCTAGGACAGAAAGCATTGCTGGATCCAAGTACTTCAAAACAGTGACGTTCCATTCCTTCCACAACACTTGAGAATAGAGGGTATAAGTGAAGACCTAGATGGTCTCTCTCTCACCCCCTCTATTCTCAAGCATTGTGGACAAAATGGAACATCCATGTTTTGAAATATGTTGGGAAAGACTTGGATCCAAGGATGCTTTTTGAGTCAAATTCATCCTTCATACCTGTTGGAAGGATGGAGAGCAGCAATAGAATGATGGCCCACTCACTGAAGTATAAACAGTTACTAGCTGTAGGGAAGAGGAGATCTTGAGAGAAGCAGAGCGCCAATGTTGTGCTTAGGTAAACATGACTCGTATATTAAACAATAATACAAAATACAATTTAATTTAACCTGTGTTCCTACACCGCATAATAAATTGATGAATTAAATTAAAAAAAGTGCCGTCCACCCTCTCTGTTGCTGCACTTGTCCTGTATCCAGGTGCGTCGCCTCTTCTGTTCTTCCCCTTTTCCACAACTCCACTCTCCTTTTTCATCCGCTGAAGAATGATCCTTTTTACAAATTGAACAGACCCATGACCACCCCCAACTCCTCAACGATGCGGAATCATGTCGATACGATCTGCTGCTATGGGAGGGGCTTGAGGTAGTTTCCAGAAGACCCCCCTGGAGACCTTACCATCAGTACTCCTGCACGAGCATAGGACTGTTGTCTAACAAATTCTTGTGGCCAGAGGAGAAGCAGCTGGTGGCGCAGGTGCTGCTGTTGAACAAGAAGGGTTTAGCATGGGAAGAGACAGAGAAAGGGAATTTTTGAGATGATTATTTCTCAAAAGTAAAGATCCCTGTACAAGAACACATCCCGTGGGCATGCCAATCCCCCCAGGAATCCGTGAGAAGGGTGTACGAAACATGGTACAGCTCGTATCGTCATCAATGGTTTACGGTGGCAAAGAAGGATGGAAACTCACACATCGTTGGTCTCAGCCCTCTCAATGCCACCACTATTCGCGGTCAGGGTACTGGTAAAGATTATTTGGACCTTTAATACACTATCAAAAATGATGTCATCTGTCTTAAAAAAAGGCTTGCTTTTGATCTCACAGAAAAACAGACATCGTAACCGTTCTAGCTATCAAATGTTTTCACACTTTCAACGAAGGGTTTAGAATGGCCTTTTTTTTTCTTACTCTTCCAACCCCAATTGGTAAACCTTCCTTGTCTCACTTCATCGTTACGTACTTTCGAGTTCATTTGACAGACATTTATAAAACCTGAATTTGATAATTTCTTCTTCATCCACTCTCCCTTCTTGTGAAACTCA
>Ga0153987_1000461_pt1 | contig 12914 bp, 19 predicted proteins | sample TSNC071MetaG_FD_102279 | JGI IMG/M metagenome (GOLD analysis project Ga0153987, IMG submission 102279) | Attine ant fungus gardens microbial communities from North Carolina, USA - TSNC071 MetaG | ecosystem: Host-associated > Fungi > Mycelium > Unclassified | place: USA: North Carolina, William B...
CATCATCAAAATCACATAGCACAAGCCAATATGCACCAAACAAAATTAGTCATTGAAGCGAGTATCTTCACTCCTGATCAGACATTTTCTTTCCATCAGTATCTCAGTGTTGAGAAAATTTGGTAACAAAAATAAAAAAACACGCTGCAATAGCTTCAGAGAAGAAGGGTACTGGAAAAGTGATATAATCAATAACCCACTGATTATCAGTACCTTTTATAGGAATAAAAACAAGATCAGGGTCATCCAAAATTAGATGCTTGTAATCAGACAACCGCGATTGTAGCACGTAAAAAAAGGCAGATTCACACTATAATCTCAGATGATAATCAATATGGAAAAAAATCCGATCAATTTTGTCCTACGTCTATACAGCTTCACGTTTACGAGGTGCAGCTCTCACAATATTATCCACCCTACCGACAATGAGAAAACCACGACAAACGCAACAGCAAGGAACGCGACACACCGGATAATCATCTCCGCAGCTTCACTCGCACTCAGTACGACTTGTCTCTTGAGCTTGTAACTCTCTGTTACACCTAGCGTTTTCATCGATGCAATCGCTCCTTCATCCATGTCTGAAGTCGTATTCGAGAAATGCGGAGGATAGAGGAAATCAGTGATAATCCAGAAATATTCGATCACATACCGAGCCCAGCATCCGTCTGTCCGTCCCAATGCGCCGCTCTCAGCCTTGCGACAAGGTCACTCGAATCGAATCCAGCATTGTCTGCTAAAATCACGGGAATTGCCCTCAACGACTTTGCAAATGCCTCCGTCGCAATTGCTCTCTTCCCTTTGACGCCTCTAGCTGCCTCTTCTACCGCACAAGACATAAGCATTTCGGAGCACCCACCACCCAGTACTGTACGTGTTTCTTTGACTGTCTGCGAAAGGACGGAGAGAGCATCGTGTAAGGATCGCTCGGCTTCGTCTATCATCTGATTTGTGGATCCTCGGAGGACCACAGTACACGCTTCACCGGCAGCAACACCGGAGAATTTTATGAGCTAAGGGATATGGAAATCATCCATTTGATTTGCCGTGGAGGGAAACATTAGGACGGGGTATCCTCTGATGCATACCTTATCTTCGCCGATCATAACCTCTTCAATTAATTCACATTGTCCCAATTTGACCAACTCAGGTTTATCAAACGTCGAAGCGATTTCACCACCCGTGACCAATGAAAGTCTCTCAACACCTTCGAAGTCAGCATGCTCAATCACTAAGATTCCTTTCTCTGCGAGGAGGGATTCCGGATAGTTATAAATGAGTTGACGATTGACGAACACATTGATGCCATGTGCGGCAATAGCTTCAACTTTGGCTTTCATTTTTTCCTGTAGCAGAGGGTTGGCAGGGAACAGTTGAAAATGGAGAACAATGTAAAGATGCGGCTGAGACGCACACGTTCTGCACGCTCAAGTTCGGCAAGTTTGCCCGTACCGTCCACTTTGAAACGGGCGCCGAAGACTTTGACCTTATCGGTGTCCATTGCTGTTGATCAATTTCGGAGACGTGTACAACCACAAGAAGGTATTGAACCGTACAAGTGTTAGCGATCAGGATTTTGCAATTTTCCAGACGTTTCGGCGAGTTGACGGCAATTGTCTTGTCAAGAATAAAACCTGGCCCGATATAGGTCATGTTCGAGGGGTGGCAAGGGATATGACATACCTTCATCGAGGTATGAGTCAGTGAGCTTACCACCGGCTTTCTTGATGATTTGGATATGCTCGAGGTCTATCGAGCCCTGGAGAGCGCACTTAAGTTAAATTGAGTCACCGATAAAAGGGATGTTGATATACCTTTAGTCGGAGCACGGCATCAACAGCGAGATTGGAAAAGTAGTCCTTATCCTGGGACAAGACTTTTGATGAGAGTGTTGTCCGTGCAATGTTAAAAAGATCCTTGCGGAATTGTTGGGGATCAGACCTGAGTTCAACCTCGTGAATGGGACGTGTACCAAGCAAAGAGGCAAACACATACGCATGATCAACAGCGCTCTTTTCCAGTGCCTTCAACGCAGCAGCACTGGCAATTCGGTAGCCCTCGACAATGGTCTGCGGATGTATTTTCTGCGCAATCATTTTCTCCGCCTCTCTTAGCAGTTCTGCTGCCAAAACTGCAACAGAGGTTGTTCCATCGCCGACTTCGTCGTCTTGGACTTTTGAAATATTGACAAGAATTTTTGCAGCTGGGTTATCAAGCTGGATCGCTTTCAGAATGGTCGCTCCGTCGTTTGTAACATTGATCTCGCCTGTGGATGCTGACTGGAGGATCTTGTTCATGCCCTTAGGCCCCAGTGTGGATTTGACAAGATCGCCAAGGGCGAGTGCGCCGACAAAGGACGAGAGACGGGCATTCTCTGCCTTTTCTTCTGTAGCCTGTGGACAGCTGTAGCCTGTGTAACTGTGTAAAAGTAATCTGCGCACCTGCTCATTAAATATCTGGACGGACATGGTTGCAAAATGAGACGCGTCTGATGATATTTTGAGATAATTGATGTTTCCACGGTCTATTGCCGGATATGGGAAGACACGTCGCAGCTTCTCCAGAAAAGTCATGTCCCAGGCACGACGTTCGCCTCCCCCGGCCTTTGTGTTTGCTGGCCAAAGCCAATATCTGCGGCAGGACTATGAGGCAGATCAGAGGCGTGCTGCAGCCTCAAAAGGCTTTGGCCCTGGTAGGACCAAGCACTACCCCTCTGGAGGGCTCAGCATCTCGCAGGGAGAATGCAAGCTTTTATTTCTCATTGTGCTGCTGGCCTGTGGCGTACGACTGTTCCGTCTGTCCAAGCCAGACAGTGTGGTGTAGGCCGCCTCGCCCAGTTTCCCAGCTCTACATTCATCGTTTGTACAGATTTGACGAAGTTCACTTTGGTAAATTTGCGTCAAAGTATATCAAGAGCCAGTATTTCGTCGACGTCCATCCCCCACTTGCAAAACTCCTCATCACTCTAGCTGGCTTTATCTTTGGCTATGATGGTCAGTTCGATTTCAAGGACATTGCAAAGTTCGTTGTCAGTGTCTCCCTTTACCAATTCAAATGCCTGAGATCACCTCCCACAGAACGTACGAACATGTACCCTACGTTGCGATGCGGATGATTCCTGCTGCGCTGGGCGTTGCAACCATTCCTCTCGCGTATCTGACTCTCCGCGCTCTAGACTGCCGCGCCGCCACCGCTCTTTTAGCTTCTCTTTTCATTACATTCGAAAATGGACTTGTCACACAATCACGGCACATTCTCCTTGATTCACCCCTTATTTTTTTCACTGCTCTAACCGTCTTTCTTTGGGTTGGCTTTTGTAATGAAGACAAACACGAACCGTTCACTACCAGTTGGTGGTCTTGGCTTGCATTGTCTGGTCTTTCGCTCGGCGCTGTTGTCAGCTGCAAATGGGTTGGACTTTTTACTATTGCAACAGTCGGTGTCAGTACCTTGTGGCAATTATGGAATCTCCTAGGTGACCTCCGAATCACCCCAAGGCTGTTCATTCGTCATTTCGTAGCAAGAGCTATCTGCCTGGTTGTTGTACCTGTTGTCTTTTATATGTTCATGTTCCAGATCCATTTCCTCATCCTTGAGAATTCAGGAGATGGTGATGGTTTCATGAGCTCCGAGTTCCAGCATACGCTCAAAGGTCGTGGAATGGCAGATACTTTTGCTGATGTTGCTCTCGGTTCTCACGTTACTATCCGACATGTCAATACACAAGGCGGATACCTCCATTCTCATCCACACGCTTATCCCACCGGGAGCAAACGTACGTCTTTCTCAAACCACCTTATCTGCCCATCAACTAAAGGCAACCCGATGCAGAACAACAAATTACACTTTATCCCCACCGCGATATGAACAACGAATGGCGAATTATGAATGCAACGCTCGACGACTACCCTCAATACGACTACCAAACTCAGCCCCTCGAATACATCATCCCTCACATGCGACTTAAATTGCTTCACATTGCCACTGGTAAACATCTTCATTCTCACGACATTCGACCTCCTGTTTCCGATGTCGATTTCCAGAACGAAGTATCGGGATATGGCATGCCTGGTTTCGTAGGTGATGCGAATGATGACTGGATTGTCGAGTTGGCAACAGGCGATACAAGAGATTTTGAGAGTTTTAAGAGACTCAGGACTCTTCGAACAAAGTTCAGGTTAAGGCACGTGTTGACGGGATGCTATTTGTTTTCGCACAAAGTCAAGTTGCCGGACTGGGGATATGAGCAACAAGAGGTGACTTGCAATAAAAATGCGGTGAGAGACAACTCGTTATGGTTCATTGAGACTTCGGAACATGTTCGGCGTGCGTTGCTTGATATCAGCTTGTTTTGGTCATCTGAACTGTTCACGGTTGTTTATCTAGTTCCACCTGATGCAATGAAAGTCAACTATCAGCTACCGGGGTTTTTGGGAAAGTTTCTTGAACTCCAAAAAGTTATGTGGACTACCAACGCTGGTCTCACCGATCGACACGCATTTGACTCGAGACCCAGTTCATGGCCCCGGCTTTGTCGTGGAATTGTAGGTCGTTTTCGAGTCACCAACGAACGCTCATCGAATAATCATCCTAGAACTTTTGGGTGAAAGATCATAAACAAATTTACCTTATAGGAAACCCAATGATCTGGTGGTCGAGTACACTCGCTGTCATTCTGTATGTACTTGTTCGTAGTCTTCTCATACTACGACAAAAACGTGGTTTCAGGGATTTTGAAAACAGTACGTTTTCCCTCCTCCTTACATTTCCTCTGATGCTTATTCGTTTTTCGATAGCCAAAGTTGTCAAATACGACACTCTGTGCGGATTTCTCTTTATCGGCTGGTCTCTTCATTACCTCCCGTTCTTCCTTATGGCGCGCCAGCTTTTCCTCCACCACTACTTTCCTGCCCTCTACTTCGCTATCCTCCTCTATTGTGCCATTTTTGATCTGGTGACGAGTACTTTGAGACCCAAAGTCAGATTACAGGTTGCTGGTGTATTGATTATTTTGGCGATTTGGAATTTCCAACATTTCGCGCCGCTCGCTTATGGGACAGAGTGGACAAGACCGAAGTGTGAGGGTGCGAGGTGGTTGAAGAGCTGGGATTTCTCATGTGGGGATTTCCATCATGATGTATTTCATTTCTCTTTTTTTTATTTCTCGTGACAACATTGATTATTTCATAGTATTCTCAGTATACGTCACCACTAGCGACACTCGAGAAAGATTTTGGTATTGATGTTTCGCCCGCTGCTGTTGTACCAGTGTCTGGCAATGAAGGTCCTCTTGTTGTAGATTCTGAAGTTGTTCGAGCCAAGCCTAATGTACATCATCAAGACGCCGTAGACGCTCAGGGTCAAGGTCGAGCGGCCCCTCCTGCCGCAGTCCACCAACTGTTTAACGTTGACGAGGACACCAACACGATCATTGACCCAGGTAAACCCGAGCCTGGACGAGATATCTTTGCGAATGGTAGAGGTGAGGTGCAGAGTGGTACTGTTCCTCCACCTGCGCGCAAGGCGGGTGGTGCCGAAGAGGTGAAGCAGATTAGTTCAGTTTTTGTGGTTGCACAAAATGTGGAGGTAGAGAGAGGACTGACTGATCAGGATGAGGAGGAGGGAAGGAAAGAGGATGGCAAAGGGTTTACAGTCGCGATGGATTTAAACGGTGGGACAGGTACCGGGCCTCATAGTTCGAAGGAAAGGGAACCTGAAAACGACGATGAGTCACCAAAAGAAGAATCGAAGTTCTGGACCGAGCCACGACCGTTGTCAGAGGAAGTTTTGGCAGCGGCGGCGGTGGTGGAAGCAGCAGCAGGACTTGAGATTCCTATGGGACCTCATGATGAGGCTGGAGAAGTGAGAGAGAAAGTTGCTGAAGAGCTTTTTGGTGATGATGTGGATGAGTAAAAAAAAGAAGAAAGGTGTCGTCGTATGGATATATGAAGCGTCGACATCAATAGGATCATGATGGGAGGTATATTTTGTCTTTGTTAATTTTTTTCCCTAGTCTGTTGCTTTATGCGTACCATACCGGATAGTGTTGGGTTAATCAATTGGTAATTTATCTCGATTCGGGTGAATACCGTCGGATGGGGTGATGAATATCAATTGAAATAAATGATGGAGGGGATTGAGAGGTCGAGCGATATATAACAGGTCAAATTTTTTTTAGTGAACTGGTAAATGGCCACAGCTACTTGGGGATAAAGGGAGACGGGGGGAGAGCTGGTGATGGGAAATGTTAAGTGAAGCTGAGATGTAACCACAATTTATAAATTTTGTCGACGGGGACAATACCTTTCAATCTCAGTATGTGCCTTTATCATTAGGTGTTGTTGAATTGCAAACACAACATCATACTTTCGTCCCTTTGTGAGACTGCTTGATCAATTATTGTACAAAAATTGGAGAATGAATCTGAACTGAAGTTAAACATCTATTATTCCGTGATTGCCGCGGTATGCACTTTTGAATCATGTTGGTTGACTCACGAGTAACTCAGTGGCAGACTGGGAATTGATATGAGGTGGATTTGTTGTTACGATACTTGGTGTGGGTCAGGCTCGTGTGAATCCAAGGAATCATCATATATCTATAGGATGACACTACTGGGCTGAGGAAGCAATCCTTCGAAAACCCTTGGTCTCCCAGGTGATGTAAATATTGATATGAAGGGAAGGACGCTGGTCCATGGGTGAGAAATCACATAAGGACTCAGAAATACACACCTATACAATCTTTGTTATCACTCCAACAATCAAATAAGGTTTGTTCATCTGGACTTGGCACCAAGTCTCCATTTAGATTGTGCCGCCCCTGTTATCATGGTGAAGTATCCGCTTCCCTCATGCATTTCTAGGCCTGGGAATCATTGTCGTTCTGTATCAATAAATCGGAACACTTCAAGTCACCATGTCGCCCGTAATCGGCTCTGCCGACTCGGCCTAGTCAATTTATGTAGGATTTGGAACTATTTTCAAGTTGTGACAGGATGACGTGACTTCTCGGTACAATTATCCCTTGCTTGGGCTATACAAGTATAGACTCGGTTTCAAAACCAAGCCGAATTTAAGATGAATCAGCGTCTGTCATCTGTCCCTTTCACCCCATGGAATCGACCTCGACAGTGCCAGCTGGCGCATCACTACTGTGAGCTCCACTACGTTGCTACTCGATTTCAGCCCTCATTTGAGTGATAAATGTCACAGGTTAGGACCACCTGTGAGCACGTCTGCTAGAAATTTCAGAACATGAATTGAATTGACTCTTCGGCTGATAGCTGATTGGTGTGTCTCTCAGCTGGTGGTTATATGGCATGTTCATAATGCAATACTGTATGTCTTACACCGTATCATTGATTTCTACGTCCTCACTTTACGGAAGTTGTGTATCTCAATGGTGATCATGAAGACCCAAAGTGGCTCCAGGCAATAGGTGGGTAGGGTTTAATCGACTTTAACACCGTGGTTAAGATTTCTACAGTACACTTCCTATTTCTGATTGAATCTGCTCAGACCTTTATGATCATGGACGACGTCTTTTTCTGGTTCGTTTACAACTTTGGCAATTATCCTGCACTGTTGAGGTTCAACGTTGCCGCGATTGACGGCCCGTTTCTTGATGTTGTCATCACATTTACGGTGCAGAGTGTGTATTGTTGGAGGTTGCGGAAAATAGGACAATGGAAGATTTTACCAATCATCATTGCAATGGTGAGTAGTTTGGGTGATTGTTGCCTGGGTGAGATTGACAGGGCTGATGAGCAGCTTTCGCTTGTCTCATGTGTAGGTGGAATGATTGCTGGCGTACACGTAAGTTTTTCCCTGCTTGGATCCTGCCTACTCACAAGTCATAGAGTCAAATAGATCCAACACATATCAAATCCGCGATTTATGTTGGTATTTTTCAATCTGAGTAGGACAATTTTTTTGATTGAACACTGAACGCTAGGTTTGGCTATTCTCGACTGCCATTACCGATATTGTGATTGCCAGTTCCATGACTTACTTGGTAAGTGGTATCCCAGGAACAGATGTCCCGCTGAGCTCATCCCATTTTCAAAGCTCTTGCAGTATCGAACACCCGAAGCCAGCCGAACTACAATAGCGACTGTGACGCGGATTCTGTTATTAACGGTGGAGACAAATGCGGTGACTGGTAAGCATCGCAAATTAGATCGGTAAGACACTAACTCTTCTTAGCTGCGGAAGCGGTCGCGCTAGTTGCCGTTTTCCTCCATCCATCGGTGTCACCTCCTGTAGGTTTTTCTTCCTTCAATTTGACGTTGATCTTAATCAAATGATCTACATGCAGAAAACCAACATATACATGGTAATGTATGCATCAATGCAGCTGACCTTGAAAATTGGCACTAAATTGCTCAATTTATCAGGGGCTATACACTTGGTAAAATGTATCTAGGCTTCTACTTTGTTGGGACTAAAGTTGCTGATCCTTCCTCCGTGTGCAGGTATAGCAATTGCTTCATGGTACTTCTGAATCAGCGTATCTATTGGGATACGTCAAGAAAAGGTAGTGATGAAATAGGTTCCTATGGCTCTAGCCATCAAAGTCGGGGGGTTCATTCACGGAGCCATGATCGTCATTTATCCGGTCAGAATCAAACAACAGGTCAAGTTTCCATGATACGATTCGTGGGATCGAAGAATGATAGTCCTTCGGAATACGAAATGAACAATATTCACGGGCCACAGCATAGCCTAGATCTGAAGTCGGGTCCCAGTTCTGCCTAACGGAAGCTAAATGATGTCTTTTTACTATTGTGTTGGAGATTGTAGTAGTAGAATTTGGCTCATTAAATCATGTGAGACTCGGGTGGGAACACAAAGTATGAATAATTTAAGTGGAGCTTCTTTACTAGCCAGGAGCTTGACCATTAGTTGTCATCTCATGTATAAGCTCCGGGAGATATAGTGCATCTCCTTATGCTTGACAACAATCAGATGTCTTCTGAACACATTTGATTGTTATCTATACCAATTCCCAATACCAGTACCAAATTTGATCCTTGTCCTCCAGAACTTTATCCCATGTAATTGGAACTACTCTCAAACTGTATCCATTGTTATGCCCTCTATTCTATACCAAAATACTGGTGATGGGAATACAAAAAGTAGGTTTATTCAGTCTTCAATTGTGCACTAAATAAGAGGAAGTGTCCACAAAATGATAACAGAAATGGGCTATTGCAGATCTAAGTCAGCCATTAGAATAAACTGTTTGAGAGTGTCATATGTGTTTTAATAGTTCCCTTGCTCCTATAGAATTATGATTACAATGGGCCAAAAAACCATTTGTGTTATGAATTGCAGACTTGTACCTGGTCATGTGTCACACGAGTGACACAGGATTACCTAAGGATCATGTAATGGGTCACATCATATGTCACATAATAAGTTACAGGATAACATGGAAAAGTAGTACATAAACCAAAAATGTCATGAATTGACTTGACCCTATTGAAGAACTCTATGATATGTACTCAGAAGAAGAGGACACCCCAAGGATAGTAGAGGTAGAGGATGATGGACTTGGACTGGATTTTTTTTTTTTTTTAAATTATCAATTTATTACTTGGGGTATGTAGACAGACTGAGGTAGAGAGACTAAGTATCTACTCTACTTAGATAAGGAAAAGATGAGAAACGTATGATAGGAGAAGATTGTTATGAGGAAACTTAGGTTGGGTTAGTTATCCTCGAAGCAAAAGGCACTACTATTAAAATTTAGGAAGGTGAGAATACTCAACATGAGAGAATCGGGAGGCCACCATGCCTTGCTATATCTGGAGCATTCATGGAAGATGTGGTCTCTGGTTTTGATCTGACCAGAGCTGCATGGGCACAGTGGGTCTTCATGAGGGAAGAAGCATTTACAGTATTCGCCTGTGGGTGCGTGGTTGGTAATAAGGCGTGTCATGCGAGCACATGTGGAATTAGAGCTGCCAAATTGAGAAAGCCATGGTCCACCCTTTTTGTAGTATGGCTTGATGAGTTTACTTCTACTATTGTAGAGGTCCAGGAAGTGATGCCCTTTTGAGTCAGAAGCTTGGAAACACATCTTCCAATAATTGGATAGATTGTCGCACTCTTCTTTTTTTACTATAGTCCCACAATTCTTTACTGGGCAGGATAGGAGATATGTGGAACGCTTTGACATCTTTGTTGACATCGGAGTGCTGTTTCCAGTTGGAATTAGTCGGGCAATGCCAAATGTTTATTGAGTGACTAGGAGATTTGGCAAGGAAGGTGTGAATTTTCTTTGCAATTGGGGCGGTGATGGACCGATAGGGGTGGTTGGAAGAATCAAAGATTTTCCTGGTGGCGTGGATGGAATCCATGATGACAGTGATGTTTTCAATGTGTTTGTGGTGGATGGCATGATTTAATCCAAGACGAATGGCCATGATTTCTGCTTCGGTAGATGTTACCTTAGTAGCGTGTAGAGATATACGTTTAGTGATTGAATTAGATTGCCAAATATGAGCGATGGCAGTGGCGGTGTCCTTTTTGACTCCTCCGTTGGCTATGATACATAACTTGGAAGGAGACAATTGAGAAGAAGAGAAGGCTTTTTTTAAGTTGTTTATGTGAATTTTTTTGTGGTCAGAAGATGAACTACATGATGAAAAGAAAGAAAATTGAGAAGAAAATTTATCTACTAGTCTGAGGCCCGGAGAGAAGATATGGTCAGATGAGAGGCATGAAGCCAGATGGACCTGGATAAGACGTTGGTCAATGTCTGTGATAGGACCTTGTAGTTTGGATTTCTGCTTGGGTGTGAGGTTAGAAAGTCCTAGTTTGTGTGGAAGAGGGGGGGGGGTGGGGAGTGGCCATGCTCGAGTAGGGAGGATATGGCATGGTTGGCGGGGATAGTAAAGTATCTAAGGTGTGAGCGTCCAGCTAATTTGCAAAGGTGGAGGGAGATGGGGATCAGACCAGCAATACCTTCGACGCCAGCTGAAGAGGAGGTCCTGAACGCTCCTGTTATCCATAGGGTGGCGCGTCTTTGGAGTTTACCGAGTTCGTGTAAGTGGTACTTGGTAGGGGTGTTCTTGTAAAACCATAGTTGGAAGCCATAAAGGGCTATAGGGAGAACGCAGGTTCGGTAGAGGAGTCTTTTTTATAGGGGAGGAAGACCATGCGTGGAGTTGTCTAGGAGTTTCATAGCTTTAATGGTGGACAAGCTTTTGGTGGTGTAATAATGGCAGTGATGATGGAAGGTAAGTTTTCTGTTGAAGAAAAAGCCAAGGTATCACCAGATGGGTTTTGGGTTAAGAAGGGGGCCTCCTACAGAGGTAAGATCAAGGGGAGGACTATTATACTTATGACTACGAGTGAAGTGAAAAACTTCAGACTTTGAGTGTTCGATGGCTAGACCTGCAGCTTTGAAGATGTTTGAGATGATGTTGTAGCTGCATGTGAGATGTACTGAAGAGATATTAAAGCTCTTCTCCTGAGAAATAAGAAGACCGTTGTCGACAAAAGAGAGAATATCTGTAGGAATTTTTTCTTTTAGATTTTTTATATGTTTTTGAAATATTTTTAGAAACGGAGCAAGATAGAAGGCAGAAAGAATGGGAGAAAGAGCGGACCCTTGGCCAACTCCAACGTTACACAGGAAGGACAGGGATGCGAGATTGTTCTAGCAGTATTGAGTAGAACGGTTGGAAAGGTAGTTACTAATGAAGCATTGAATACGGGGGTCAAAGCTTGCTTTGGTGATGCATGAAGTCATTACATCATGGTTGAGGGAAGGAAAGAATTGTGAAATGTCGAAGGCTAGCACACTAGTGTGAAGGCCTTTGACCCAACCTGCTCGAACAGTGTGTGTGAGGTAAACCCCAGCGTTACTAGTGGCTCTTTGTATGATGCCTCCAAGCTGGTTTGGGTAGAGGAAGCCATTTTGGACGGAGTGAAATTGAAATCTGTGACTGATGACTTTTTCGATTAACTTTCCTAAAGTGTTGAGAAGGACAATAGGACAAAATGACTTAGGCATGTCATAGGCAGGTTTTTGGGGTTTTGGGATCACAATAGTTGTGGAGGCTTTGAAATGGGTGGGCCAGTATGACATGTTAATGCATGCATTAGCCATATGGACGATGTGAGAGAGGCACTTTTCGTCACGGACGACAGCATTGAGAGAGTGCCATGAGAGGTGGTTAGGACCAGGGGCAGACGTATTAGAGCAATTAGCGATAGCATCTATGAATTCGAAGGCAGAGAAAGGGGGCCATTCGATGGGGTTACATGTTGGGATTTCATTGAGAATGCCGGGGTTGACTGGTCACTCGCTTGCTGAGTTGTACGTCTGATGAAGAGCCATCCATAATAGGTCAGGAGTGGTACAGGGAATATTGTTGTATTTGATGGCTTCGACGGCTGGCAGATTTTTGCGTTTAACCCAATTCATGAGGTCCCAGGGACGCTTGTTGGTGGTTGCAATTTCATGGATTTTCTCCTCAAAGAAAGAAGACTTGGATTTTTTAACGCATGATTTGAAGGCTTTCCAGTCGTCGAAGTGACCTGAGGTTCTATATTTAGAGAGGGTGTCAGAGCATTCTTGATTCCACCATTCCTTAGAGTATTTGGTGATGAACTGTTCTCGAGAGAAGGTGAGCCAAGCCTCGTTAAGGATACATTCAATGTCACGGGAGAACAACTCAATGGCATTGTGGGAATCAAATGAGTCTGAGTTAAGGGCGGCGATTTCTTTTATGAGGAATGAATTGAAATTAATTTCATCCTTGCTCTCTTGTTTGATGCTTCTTCTGACAACATTAATGTCTGATTTGTAAATTTGAATGCGAACTGATAAAGGAGCATGGTCAGATGGGTGACGTCTATCAGACAAAATTGAGTGGTTATTAAGGCCTGAATTTGTAG
>Ga0153987_1000462_pt1 | contig 12908 bp, 11 predicted proteins | sample TSNC071MetaG_FD_102279 | JGI IMG/M metagenome (GOLD analysis project Ga0153987, IMG submission 102279) | Attine ant fungus gardens microbial communities from North Carolina, USA - TSNC071 MetaG | ecosystem: Host-associated > Fungi > Mycelium > Unclassified | place: USA: North Carolina, William B...
ACTTCATCCTTATAATTGTCATGAGTCAGGATGCATTTCAACTTCATATATTCCTACCAATGAACAACCTGCAGATGGTTTCACCAAGCCTCTTTCTTCAGTGAAGTTTCCTGCATTTGTAAGTTATCTAGGCCTTATGTGAATGATTGCTTGCTGAGTGGGTGTGTTGTGATTATAACTTTTGTATATAATTTATTTCCAGCTTATATATTACATAATGTGTGGTTCATTGTTGGTATTTTCTAATACATCAAGTAGTCTAGTTTTTACTCTCCAAACACCTGTTACAAAACCATTGAGGTATCCAGTCACCCCCTTTAGTGCTGAGATGGACAAGATGTTGTTGCTCCATGTTGGCCAATTGGTTCCATCAAATTTGTCTGTGTCATCAAACATAGGTGGTATGTTAGTTCCAGATGAAGTCATGTCTGTGGTGATTTTCCTTTGTGTATATGTGGTCTGGGCATAGGGTCTGTAACCTATAGAGATGCATGTTCATGTATATGCAGTGTATTAAAAAGTAAGGTAGCTAGCTAATATATCTACTCTCAGTATTTGCATTCTGATGTAAGGAGAAAGATCAACAAAATGGAGACATGGAATGATGCAATATAATGAAAATATAATGGAGCTTGATTACACCATGATAACACTCAACTATTGGTATTGCAGTTCCACTTAACAAACTCATCCTCAAGCCTTAAGTCTAAGATCGCAACCTGAGTTATTAGGTTGTAACATTTTTACTATCTTTGTGGGACCTCATTGTGACTGTTCCCATAACATACGAATAAATGGTTGTTGAACAACACCTGCACCATATAATGATCATTAGGATCGACAAATGTACATCCAAATAATCAGATGGAGAGAACTATATACAGTAGAGATTACCCTAGTGTCATGGCAAATTGCGCGGCGGAGGTCGCATTCCCTTTGCCTTCATCTGTCTCCGCTTCGCCTCTGTAGGTAAACCATCAGCGTCGCATGACAGTCGTACAAGGTACTTCTTACTCTCGATATATTCCCGATCCTCATCTGACTCAAAACTTTCTTTTGGTCCATCCTCGAGAAATGTGATGAGAGTATCCTTGACGTTTTCAGAAGTGAAGCCGGATTTTGATCGTCGCTCGATTCTGAACTTGGCAACAAAAAAGCCGTCCATGTTGTGCACATGGGGATAGAAGCGCCGTGTTAAGCTCACACTACGATCAAATACTTTCCCTCGGTACTTGGTATAACCTTCACGACCAAATGATAGGCCTGTATCGACGAGCTTTACATTTGACCGTTTTCGAAGGGCATAATCGACGACAGCTTCGTTTTCGTCTACAGTAACCGAGCAAGTTGAATAAACAAGGTAGCCTCCTGTTTTGGATTCAGGGCTCACGCTGTCGATAGCACAAAGAATCAGTTGTTTTTGTAGGTGGGAGAGGAGCGTGAAGTCCCGTTCAGACTAGAGAATGTCAATATGAAGATATCGTCATGAAAAAGCTGAGACTTCACTTTATTGACTTTGACACTTGAATCCTTGCTGATGACACCCGTACCACTACAAGGTGCATCTAGAAGCACACGATCAAAACCGCCCAGAACCTTCGGGAATTCTCGACCATCGTAAGAGCATACTACAACATTTTTGCATCCAAGACGGTGAGCATTGGCCGTCAAACTCTTTGTGCGAGCTTTATTGGTATCATTTGCAAACACCACTCCTGTATTCTGCAGTAGTGCTGCAATATGCGTCGTTTTACCTCCCGGTGCCGATGCCATGTCCAAAACCCGTTCATTTGGTTGAGGTGATAGAGCAATCACGGGCAAGAATGACGACGCCGCCTGAAGCATGTAGTGTCCAGCCAAGTACTCGGGAGTAGCACCTGAGAAGGATGTCAATCGGAAATTGGACTGCTAAGAACTTCAATAGTCTCTACCTATCGGAACGCTGCTCTCAAAAACTTGAAGACCAACATTTGTCCATTTACCAATCGGTTCAAGGTTGACACCTCGATTTATCAATGCTTGAGCAAGGTCCCGCCTACGTGTCCGGAGTGTATTTGTCCTGATCGTGACGGGTCGAGGTACTTCGTTTGCTTCGAAGAATTCAATAGCCTAAAGCCGTATCAGAACCTGTAAATCGTGCCAAATTGGCACTCATACCTCCGCGACAGGGAAAAGCTGGAATAGCTTCTCGGCAAGGAATTCATTATAACCGTAATAACTTGCAATGTCCAGAATCAGCTGTTCAATATACTCTGCTCGCGATCTTGTTTGCATGATCAACAGACGTAGTTTAACACAGTGAAAATACCCACCGTCCCTTTTCAGCGTGTTTTTTGAAATTCCCTAGCACACGAACACAATGTCTCATTCGCTCTTGAACTGTTTGGACATCTGGCCCTCCTTTTGCCTTTTCTTCCTCCCGCTCTGCTGCAGTTGGTAAGCGAATTTCGTCGTCAACTTCCTGATCGTCACTCATATTTTCGTCCCCAGCTTCTAAGGCTTCTCGGCGCAATTCTTCTGCATCTAACTCAGCGTCAGCAGCAGCTGCCTCATCAATTGCACGCGACCGAGCTTCCATGTTTGCCATCGTCACTCTTATATCATCATCCGAGTCACTAGCATCTGATGCAGCAGGAATGATTTTTACAGGTTGTTCAAACTGTTTGGATTTTTTGACCTGAGACGGAAGTAATTGACCGTCATCCTCTTGGTCAGAATCAAAGTCAAATTCCTGAACAGGTCTCCTGAGAGGCTCATCACTGTGACTATCATCAATTCAGAGAGCCAAAAGGCACAATATATGGACAAACGCACTTGTCTTCCTCTGTAGGAAGCTCCTCCAAGTCACCTTGAAAAGCAGGGAAGTCATCATCACTGTCGTGAAATAGTGACCTGATGACCACGACGTTGGTTAATAAATAAGTAGGTGTAACGAGAATTATTTTACTTGGCCTGCGCTGTCAGATCGGTCTCGTCGTCTTCCGCGTCCTCCCATCCAGACCCTTCCTCGCTTTCTACAGAACGAACTTGATTTTTATCTGTATCTCTGGCTTGTCGTACTCTCCCTTTTGGTTTCAAAATAGAGGGATTCGACGCTGATTGCTTAGCTTTATTAGATACGTCCTTGAGCTTTTTGTTGGGTCTCGAGTGGATAGGCCCGTCGTTTTCTGCTTTGCGTTTGGCAAGTTTTGAGCCTGAGAAGTTTCCTGGCTCGAGAGGCTGTGGGGGGCTTTGCTTGTTCTTAGCTCGACGACCCATTTTCGAAGATAAATCAAATAGCCAAAAAATTCTGATGTAGACATTCTGTTTGTGACTGTGTGGTCTAATCTACGAGGTCACCCTACTCTCAGGCCCAGCGCAAATCCAGCAAGGAACGACGCCCGTGGCTGGAAGTCAGCCGTCAAGAAATCTATTAACCACCTCCATAACGACAAAACGTGAGGCGGCTTTGAGTGACCACAAGCATCCCGAGTGTAAAATAGGTCCTCAAAACGTGCTGACATCCTAGACCAGTCCACCCTTACTAAAGACTTGGAGCCCAAATACTGGAATCATGTTAGCTATTGAATAAAATTAGGGATAAGCCTACTTGTAAGAACACGAACATCCCCCCCAAAAGCCAGGCAACAGCTTTGGCCCCCTTCTTTACAAAGACGCCAGAACATATTCCAGCAATAGCGCCAAAAGACAGCTCAAACAATGATACTGAAGACTGTGGTGGAGGGAGGTATTCTTGAGATCCGTTAGGTTTCTTCTCATGTAATGACGGAAAACCTGAGGATTACCATTACCCTACGTGAATTTACTCCTTGCAATGATCAGTAGAGTACAAACCTTCGCACAAAACCTTTGGACTTGTGAAAGCTGAGACTCCAAGCCCAACGCTAGCAATGGCAGAAACTCCAAGCACACGTATTGCACAAAGACTTCTCTTGGTGCCCTGCCAGATTCCTCTGCTAATGGTAAAATTCTGTATTTCCCGTCGAAAACTGATTTGACAGGTTGATTCTAAGCAGGATTGGCTACGGAAAGGATGATACTGTTGTCGAATGCCAAGCTGGGTAAGTTGTCGTCCAAGACGAGGCACGAACATCAAGAAAAGATCGAGACTGATTTCCAACAACACAACTTAGTCCTTGGTGTGACGTCACTGGCAAATCTGTTTATCTTTCTAGGTGAGCTTGTTCAATACCATTCAAGTATCCTCCTCACCTCTTGAAACCATTAAGGCTTGCATTGGTTCACAGGATAGAATAAAATATTTTTTAGGAAATTAACGATAATACGAGGGATACCGCAAGACTTGTGAGAAATAACTCACGCTCATATCGATGGATGCTGGCAAGTTCGACTCCTTAGCTCTATGTATGTGGAAGTGTCGATCATCAGGGCTGCTTCATGGAATAAGAGTTGAGGAAACAATGATGACTTGCCCTCAAAAGGGAGTACAACAACGGTAATTGGTCCTCCTTCCTCTGAATGTTTACAAGAGCTGCATGTAGAACCGGGGGAAAGAGGGAAATATGTTCGGCCAATGCATGCCCTACTGTTCAGTTTTGTTGCGGATCGAGTCTCAAGAGTGTCTTGCAAAATATAGTGTGTCATTCCTGGCGGATAACTGGTAAATTTATCACCTTTCTGGTCTTTCTCTGAAATTTGTCAAATTTAGAGCTGTAACTTGCTAGACCAGTTCTTGTGTTTGAGGTGAATCAGGGATCAGCACCAAGAGTCATTACCCAACTAAAAGATGCACATCAGAATACTAGTGAACAAGAAAGACCGGTGCATTCAAGCATATCTGTATTGCAACCAATCTCTGAAAGTGGCAGGAATTTGTTCTGTGAGCCCTTTACTTCCATTGATTGGAGAGAATCTAAAATACCAATCTACCCACCCAGGACGACCAGCCTTTTACAATGGCAAAGTGACTGTGACCGTCCCTGCGTAGTGTCGTACCTGCTTAGAACACGACTAGGGACAGGCCTCATCGAGTTTGGACATAAGAAGAAGGGACTGGATCACTGCTCGCATAAAGCGCAACAGAATTACAGGAAGCCCACCTGTCACAAGGATGATGCCGAGTATCGGTCCTGAAGTGGATTAAACGTGCAGCGTGCTATTGAGCAACCGTCCTCTATTCTTGACCAAATATTAAGAACAAGTTGCTTAATCCAAACCTAGGCATTCTGGAATCAAATCAAATTTCTTTTATGATTTTCCGAACTCCGTACTGACGAGCACGATACAAACCAACAAAAGACGAAACATCCGATAAGTTGGAAGAAAATAGAAAATCGCAATGGACAGTAGAGAAAAAGAAATAATCGGCTTGTCATTGATGACTGTGAGTTGAGCTGAGCGATGGTTCTATACAACCGATTAGATGAATATCGATATCTAGTATGTCCAGTATCTAATTATTGGCAAGTTTGACACTGACATCGAATTGCTGATTGTTTTGTTGCCAAAAAGGATTTCCGGCCGAATGAATCCGACCAATGGTCTCATGATCAAAATGAGAACAATAACGGCATTCTTGACCTTTCCCATATTGAAGGGTGCTCATCGCCTGTGATACCTCTCATACCACCTTTCATACTCTCACTCTATCTGATCTTTTGAAAAAATGCCAGAGTTTGGAGCTGATATTCTACCAACTACTGTTACTGATGCGAATCATCCATGGAGTCGCATGGGGGGCGAAACTTCATCCTCCAATGATGAACAATCTTCGCTCAAGAAATGGCGGGAGCGAGTGGCGCTCGTTATAGAGAGCCATCGCATGCATCTTTTAGTCCTATTTTTGGTTTGTAATCGTAATTTATTACTTGGTGTCTACCTAACTGCTTAATGTTCAGCTTACCATCGACGTCAGCTGTGTCATTGCTGATCTTGGATATGGCTTTCTCACAAGAAATTGTGACGGTGGCAACATCAACGACCCTGCTTGGTTGGAGATTTTAGCCCATATTTCGTTAGGAATTACAGCTGCTTTCTTGGTGGAAATCATATCTGCCCTGTTTGCATTTGGTCCACAATTTTACAATCCGTTTGGAAAAACCCCAATGGCAATTCTTCATCTATTTGATGCTTTTGTTGTCATCACCACCTTCATCCTGGAGATTGTGCTCAAGGGGAAGGAGGAAGAATTTGCTGCACTTTTGATCATACTGCGGTTCTGGCGGATTGTCAAACTTGTAGAGGGTGAGTCACATTTCTGAGGGATGACACAAATCCTTAACTTGTCTGGCAGGTGTGGCGGTTGGTGCTGGAGAGCTAAATGCAGAGGCTGTTGAAGAACTTGCCGCCACCAAGGAGAAGCTGCTTCGAGTTGAGGGTGAGCTGTCGGCTTCCAAAAGCGAGGTGCAAAGGCTTCGGCAACGTCTTCTAACGGCAGGGATCGAATCTGACGACGCTGATAATGCCATTTGAGCTCCGAATCTGTCTTCCTGAATTCATTATGCAGCTATGGATACAATGTACCTATTACAGAGGATTGAAAGTGTTGTGTGGAGTATACAACGTCCATGAAAAATGCAATGTATTAATTTAGAGCAGTCTTAATGGTCATACTCTATGTCCGTTTGTCGACAATCACCCATTCCGATCTGCGTGGAAGGGGAATGGGCAGATCATGATTGTCTGTTGTTGAAGGAAAGAGGCTCATGCTTGCGCTCCGAGATAAAGCAGGTTGAGTAGATTTATCCGGGCCCTGGTCAGAACTCTCAACGAACTTGGACCCAGATGAACTTGTGCTACCCTTGGAGAGAATTTTGGGGGGAAGAGGAGGTAATCTGGGAGATAATGAGGCATTTTCTGTGGCTATGGTTGTTCGCCTACTCCCACTTCCTCGAGTGGGAGGAAAGGAGGGTTCACTATCGTCGGACACAGACTCTCTCGTGCAGTGACACGGGACATTGAGACTGGAAGCCGTTGATCGACCACTACGAGGGTGTGCCCAAGAGGGAACGGCGTAAGGGTTATCTTTTCCTCGACGTATGCCGATGTTCTCCGCCCAAGGAGCTTTCTCTGTGTCTGAATTCCGTTCAGCCGCAGGTCTAATACTCTGAAGATATTGCGACCACGAAATTAATCTTGGCTGTGATGTTGCCTCGCGTAAGAAGGCTTTCATCCTTGGTTCAATGAACCAGTCCACGGTATAAATGGTTCGCGCCCATATATCAGGATACAGGCGCAAATGGGACACAGTACTGACAAACAGCACAAAAAAATAGGTGAAGACTATTCGGTAGGGTCAAGTCAGCGAGTCGTCTTATCGATTCAACATCAACTAGCTCACAGATGAGAGTATTGATCCATGAAGCAGGAACAAGAACCGAGGCGGACGCACAAATACTCCAGTCATCTGCATAAGAATCATAGTTAATCGAGGCTAGCAACCATCGAAAGAGAGATCTCTATGCCTCATTACCTATCCGACAGCTGAGAGAGATTGAGTTTGTAGTACTACTGATAGCACCTCCTACCACCATCATTTTCAGCCATCAAGTCGAGGAAGGTTAGTGAGACGTACCTAATTGAAGCAAGGCACTAATGGCAACCCATCCACACTCTAACAATACACTCGCAGTCCGGATGCGTGGTTGAAAATATTCTATCGATGCACTAGGATAAAAATTCTAAGTCAGAGTTGTTGCTGAACCAATTGTAACTCACTAGCAAATTAGGATGATCGACAAGCAGTTAGTCAAGAGCATGAATATAGACGACCCCGATGCTTAGGCCCATGAGATGATGCAAAGATATAGTGAGAAGAAGTAGCTTACCATGTCTACCAATAGCTGCTGCTGCGCTGAGGTTCCAAACCGTAAAGGCAACTAACAAGATCCCGAACATGAGGAGAAGAGCTGGATGTTATTGTTGGAGATAAGTTACTGTCATTGATTGCGCACATAATAGGGAAACCCGAACTCACCTAGGAATGTAGTGCGCAGTACAAGGAAGGGCTTAAGCATTATGAACTCTTCTACTTGATTGAGGCTAGAGGATGGAAATTCTGAGGCCCGCACCAGAATTATCAATAGGCAAAAGAAAGAGAACAGAATTAGAAGGAGAAGAGAGTTGTAAGGGATCGTCAGAAAAGAGTTCACCGATCCTATGGAAAAGCTTAACCAGAGAGTGCGACAGAGGAAAAGTCTAGTTATCTGTGCTTAGTAAGAATAAGTTCGCATGCAATTATCTTCCAATTTGATAGCTGACAGCTTCTTTGGACAAAAGGATTCATATATAGAGAACAAGAAAGGACAATGGACAATAGACATCATGGCCTATATTTGCGGTCATCCATCACATGATTTATGATTGATTTCTACCACGCGCTCTGTTTAACACAGAATAAACAAGAATTTGCAAGTCCTAGCCACAGGGGATGAAGATATAGGGAGCATCTGAATTAAGAGAAACCTGGTTCATTCCAAGAATATACATACTATCATGAGCATTTTGGAGTCATAAAAAAAAGATACTACATCGACCTGTAATCATGCATACTCGAGGCCCACATCCTCCAGTTCTGAGCAATCATTTGACCGGTCAGAAACCCCAGATTTTCTAGGCTGTGTATTGTGGGACGGTACGCGCGTAGGATGTTGGTATATCTCATGCGAATGTTGCTCGGTACCCAGAATATACGGGCTCGTACCCACGGCGTTCCCGTGGTCAGAATCACCATGGGTTGTCACGGGCGGCGGTGCCTTCCGCTTCTTTTTTGTCACAGGTTGCGAAAGAATATCGGCACGTGGCCAATCACCGAGCGGTGAAGGTGAAGGTGGAAAAGTGGCATTAGCATACGCTCGTACGACGTCAGAGCTAGCCTGAGATAGTGCTGGCTCCAATCGTCTTAGTCCGTATGCATTGGTGCGGAGGATAGCTTGTTGCATGTGCATAGGATAAAGCAAAGAAAAATTATTGCTCTCCATAATTTCTGGTTCTTCGATCGTTGATAGAGCGGGCGATATTACAGGGGACACTGCACCTGGAGGTAGCTCGGCGGTGCGCAATGTTGCAGGCCTTGAGCTGCTACCGTGAGATACAGTCTGAAGTCTAGTAGGTGGTGGCTTGTAGTGTTCAATTTGATACCCAGAACTGAGTCCAATTACTGACGGGCGCTTCGACCGATACTTAGGTTTTGGCGCGTGAATAACCGGAACCGAGGAGTTTCGTACAAATGCAGGAAATGCAGGTGTAACAGAAAGTGTGCGTGTGGCTCGGGGACCGGCAAGGATGACACATGTTTCAGCCCAAGGAAACCTGTGCATCATGGAATGCCAGATCATCGAGTATTTCCTTTTGATGACGTATAGAGCAAACATGAAAACCGAGAAGTATACGATTACTAGAGAAAAAAAAAATCAACTTAGGCGGTTCGAGAATTTGGGTGTAATTCACGAACGGGTCAATGCACATAACCAAGTAAATGCCAGCAACACCTGGAGAGAGGCACAGTTGAGCGCTAATGATACATCATAAAATTGAAAACTGTGGTGACAAATTCAAGTACTCACTCTGGCTAGCAGCGCGGCAATCTTCTTGACTTGCAATCATAGTCACGGCAATAGCGGCAGCTATCCGTCGCAAAACCAGCATCTAAACCAAGTTTTCGACTAAAGAGGTGACGACGACCACATACCAATGTACATTAAACCCCAAATTGAGATCCATGCATATTCGAACCACACAGTGCCAATGAAGCATGAAATAGAAGCAACTTCTACAAGAACACTATAGGATATCTATTTAAATTTATAATTACGCAAAAATGGGTACGACATACGTAGAAAGCAAGATAACCAGCCCAGAACCACCAAGGAAGGCCAAGTAGGCATCAATACGTTGAATCAAAGCTAGAATCGCATGAGTTGGTGATAAGAATCAACATGAGCTACTGACGTCTGGATCCTTCAATTCCTTGGACAATACCCAGATTCCAGGCAGAAAAACTTGCAGTCAGAGCATTACAAATAAGAACGATGGCTATCAAAGACATCTCAGATATTGAAGACGTCCAGCCTTGGAGCAACCGCTGCTCACCAAGAACGCAATAACGGAAAGCCCGAAGATTTAATCTTGCAAGATACTTCGTGCTCATATCTTCACATGAGCCCAAGGAAGTAGGAGAGGGAAAGAAAGGTGAAACATATCATCACAAGAATCCAAATCAAGGTGAGAAACCGGCGAGAAACCACAGTAATTGGCTCTTACATCTTACATCTTACATCATTACAAAACCTCCGCCTTCTTTCCACACTCGTTTCTCAGACCATATATGTTAACAAATATTAAGCAAATATTATGGTACTAAAAACTTCAGAGGTGTATGAAAACAAAGGGGATTGAGAGACAGAATGAAGGGTATTTTGTACTATATCAGCGAATGACTAGATGGCACCTAATAAATGTCGCAGATAAATAGCAAACACAAGACTTGGTCACCATACTTTCCACATCTGAAAGCATTTCACAGCCCAAACTTCCAAGGGGCTCGAAAAGCCGGATGCCTCTTCACCCGCCTATTGCATTCCCATTCGTACCCGGACTGAACGGAATCTGGTTACCATGTAATTTCGGACTCATTCAAAATCTAGGAACGTCAATTTTCACGCCCATCGATTGACATTCGATGATCAACTTGTGACAGTGGGGGTTTCGAGAAATGTCTTGATCTAGATGGTTGGCTAAAAATGGCGGGCGCCGGCCTTGCGCCATGGGCTGGGATGCCACCAAGCAGGGCAGCAGATCCTGAAATATACATTTTGACTGAAGGAGAACTGTCCTGAGATAGCCGCCAAAGGATGTCCATTAAAAGGGCAGGAATGGGTTCTGTTTCCCGTATAAATTTGTCTGAACACAAGTCCGTATCAGCCTCGCTGTAGACGCTTTGATTAGCTGTGAGAACGCACCGCAAACACTGTCAACAAATCGGGCGACAGATATCTTCACATCAATGACAGAGTCCTGTGAAAGTTCAGACATCATGCGGAGCATGTTGTCAGTGAGCGCCAGAGATGGTTTCTGACCTGCGTCAACGGAAGCCAAAAAGATTGATCTTTGACAGGATGCAAACCTATGAGCCAAACCTACTAGTGAGCACACAATCAAAGCTAGCTGGACTGGAACATCGTACGTTGACCGGCGACGGAATGTGGACGAGAGCAGTTGAGAGACTGTAGTGTTGAGACGATCCACAAGGTTTGGATAAGGCGATAACAAGCCTTGAACCCTAGGAAGCTATCCAGGTGGGCAAGTAGGCGCTGATGTTAAGAAAGAGTCTCGACAATATGACAAAAGCACATACAAATGATACCGCGATATCACGGACACCCTGCTCCAAGTCAACTAATGCCAATGCCTGGATAATACCAACGATAGGCAAAATTTCATGGCCCAACAAATTTGGCATTTTCATCATTTCTTCGAGAATAATTTTCCTCTCTCTCCACACCCTAAATATCTTGGCTTCCCAATTTGTAGAGACGCCATCCCATAACGATAATCCAGTCTCTTTCCCAGCAACAATAATAAGAGCCTCCATATTTTCAATTGCATGGATGCGGGTTTCAGAATCCTTGGGAAATTCGATAAATTTCCACCAAACTTGAATGAGATCTTGGCGAGTATTTTCAGGTCCGATTATCTTGGCGATATCACCCATGCCAGCAGCCAATGCACGCTTGACGTCATTCATACGATTGGCAGCAAGGTCAAGGTACGCCTCCCTCAATTCGCTCCAACGCTCCTTACCCAATGTTAGCGTGACAGCAGGGAAACCGAACGCCAAGGTCAAGGGTCTCTTAGTGTCAAGATAAAATGCCTCCAAGGGAGGAGGAATCTCAAAAGTAATCAATCGGGTCCCGTTGCGGACAATTTTGTCTTCTTTGCGACCGAGATACATGCGTAACAAAAATTCTGGAGGTCCCTGCGGATCGTTGGCAAATGCATAAATCGTCTCAGACAGCGTGTCCAATGCGCTTTGTCGAACATCAATCTCTGGATCTTCAGAAAGTGCCGTTAAAGTCTCATGTGTCACCTTCCTGCGATGCTCTGGAGACAGGCGCTGAATAAGAGGAGGGAGAGAAAAAAGAACATTTTGGCGAACATCGGAGTGCGGATCCTTGACAAGTTGCTCGAACATGGGAACCTAAATACGACAATCAAGTATTTTATGTCACAAAATCCGGGATACTTACCAGGTCTTTGCAGACAAAGTTCTCTGGAACGACTCTGGCAAGTGCTCCTAATGCGAAAGCAGCTTCACGCCTGACCCAAAAAACAGGATCTTGCACTGATCGATAAACGTCTTTGATGAAATAAATCTCTGTTTCCAAATCAGCCGTCCCTGTGATCTAATGAGAAACAAAAAACGATACAAGATGGTGTTATAGTCTACCGTTTGTAGCCACAGCGGCAATTAGTCGCATGGTGGACCAGCGCCCACTTGTGGCTTGTTCGTTATATGAATTATTCTCATCGCACATCATATATCCAGGATTTAGCGAGTAGGTAAGTGGGCTCTCGCGTGGACGTGTTTTCTCGCGCTGCAAGAACAAAGGGATTTGGTCATCTTCAAGGGGAGAGGTCTGCAGAGACGTTGTCAATGCGTTAGAAGTTGGAGCACATTGCTGATGGTCAATTGGTGAAGGGACTTGCAAACAGATAGTGTCATCAGAGGCACAAGGCGAAGATTGATGTAAAAAAGAATTCTCTGGAGCAGCCAACGAGGATGAAGGTGAAACCCCAACAGGTGGAGCGGTAGGTGATGATCCAGACGATGAGTTACTTGATGAAGAAGTCGATGACGTCGAAGAGGGTGTAGAATACAAACTGGGAACAATTGGGAAATATGAGTTAATTGTGTCGTCTTTGTTGATAATGTTAGATGATGAAGCCTC
>Ga0153987_1000463_pt1 | contig 12885 bp, 19 predicted proteins | sample TSNC071MetaG_FD_102279 | JGI IMG/M metagenome (GOLD analysis project Ga0153987, IMG submission 102279) | Attine ant fungus gardens microbial communities from North Carolina, USA - TSNC071 MetaG | ecosystem: Host-associated > Fungi > Mycelium > Unclassified | place: USA: North Carolina, William B...
CGAGAATATATATAAGATGATCCCATGGACCAGCCCAGCAGTCTAGAAATTGTCCTCCGAATATCTTTCCCGTCCGCCGATACAGCTCATCGGTCTAGACCAGATCCAAGATCCACTGCCATATACGGTCCAACTAATCACGCCACCGCCGCCCCCCCTTTCCCCATTTCTGCCTCAAAAACCCAGTCATGTATTCGTACACTTCCCGGTTCGCCCCCCTTCGGTCAATCGAATGATCACTGTCCATCATAGTCAGAATCGCTCAACGGTCGAGGCTCGTTCTGCCATCATATCTCCAGCCAATCCAGCCCGGTTGCCCCCGGAAAAGCATTCTTAAAATAGAGCACAACCTACCTGTCAGTAAACATTCTGAATTGGAATCGCCGTACATGCGCCTTTGTCAACATGTCAAGCAGATGAGCACTGTTTGCAAAGTGCACATTGTCATCCCCACTCCCATGTGCCAACAAAAAGTCAATCTGGTTAAATCCAATCACACTGGATATCGATGCGTTCACGTAACCACCGGGATTGAGCGAAGGGAGATTCATATAACGCTCAGTATAAATGGAATCTGGGGAAACGTCGTAACTGTAAGCCTAAACAGCAGTCACTGGGCTCTCACCATAAAGCCGCCAACTCGTCACAGGCTAAATAGACCAGAGTTCAGTGTATTCCCGGGTACATCGAAAATGGAAAGCCAATCAAGACTCCGCGAGCCTCCCAGAGTCCCATTAGTCATCTGCGGCCCAGCGGTCTAGACTCTGGCCTTATGAAAGGACGCCGGCGAACCGAACAAGGCGTGATACATCAACGCTTGCATCCTATCAACTAGCGACCAATAAGAAGCCACCGTAGACAGATATCCCAGTCTCCGTTTGGACAAGACAATGCAATGTCTAGCACAGTCTGGGCATCCCTCTGTCGACCCAGCCCACTTCAGAGTGACACATCCAATTCACCGTAGATAACAAAACCTGTACTTACCGCAACAGCCATGGCCAATGAATGTATACCAGCATTAGCCTCTGCTATCTTGGAGCTCATAAAACCGCCATAAGACTACACTCATCGTCATCAGCCCGAGTAAAAAAGAACACCTTGTCGACTCACCCAGCCCCAAATTCCTATCCGTTTCGGATCGACGTATTTCTTCAAGGCCCAGGCCCTGCATGACGAATCAGAAGGAGGTTCCAATTTACGTTGGACCAGCATTCGATAGAAGCCTATCCCAGTGTAACGAATGTTGTAGGCAATGGCTGACTATATCAAAAAAAGCATTTGGCCTTCCGCAACAATCGACTCCAAGCAGAATGGTAAAGATGCAAAGCCTCGCGGATTCGAGGTTCGAGATGAAGGCTTCCTCAGCCAAAGAGGGGAACACACACACCTAGCTACAGCGATCTGATCCACTGTTTCCCAATAGCCAAGGTTATCCTTCACCGTATTCCGCAAATTTCGACCTTTGAAACCAGTACCACGGCCATCGACCACAACCACAATATAGTCAAGACCACATGCAAGGTAGTCGTGCCAATCACGAACGAATTTGACATCAACCAATTGGGAGCCTGGGCCACCGTATCTAAAATTAAGATCCTGTCAGCAGAGAGGCTAAATTAATCACGAGGATAGGCTATCATGCATTCGTCGCTTTGGAACGTCAAGAACAAGCTGCCAACGGGTTAGACATGTTCTAGCTCTCAGCAAGCTAAGATTAAGTTCATTGACAGTAGTGCACTCAATAGAAATTCTAGACCTATTCAGACCATATGTCAAGCATGTGAAAAAGAAAACTGTTTTTAGAGTCTCGCAACTCCAAAGCACCATCAAAGCACCATCAAGGAATGGTAACCGGATACCAACATAATCAGTCTAGACCACACGACAGCAGCCAGAAAAGGCGAGTCCTATCATTTACCAGCCCGCAAAGGAACCATTCTCTTTCAAAAATCTGAGAAGACTCACACTCGGAAAAGGACTGGGTATTTCGTTCTCCCCGAATCATCCAGCCTAGCAGAGCGGATTTCCTTGACATTTAATTCTTGAGTAGACTCGTATCAGATTCCAAAAAGCCAACCAGTTTGAAATATACCATAACCATCATTGACAAAGACGCTGTGCGTGACTGTAGGTGCCTCGTATTCTCTTGTGATATTCTGTAGGTCTTCATTGTTGGTCAGTACCAGGTCAAAGCCTGCTTACGTCAATCGGTCAGCTTCCACAAAACAGCGATCACAGCTTACTAATGTCGTTTATCTTCATGACTTTCTGCCAGGGTACCCCAGGCCCATGATAGCTCAAAACATAGAACCCAGCTTGGGGAGAGAAAGCTGATGTGTACCAGGCTTCTTTACTAGTGTCAGTAAGAGCAGTAGGCTCCGCTGTCTCCGGGGAGCTGATGGTTGGAATTGGGACGGAAAAAATGTGGCGTTCAATTGATGAAGGATTAGCAGCTTCGAAATATCTAAGAGGGAGAACCATGAGTTTCATTAAAAGACTCCGATATACAACCCACACCACGCCTTTCTGAGCATCAAGGCCCTTGATACCGCCTGTGACTTCCCAATTTCCAGACGTGAGGAAACGCGGTGAATCCGAGTTTGCAGGACTGAAAAGTGCAATATGGTTATAGCCTTCGGGCGAAGGGACAATATCAAGGTACGCAGCGGCTCCAGCGGTACTCAAGGTTGCTGGAAGTGGATATATGGTTTGTTCCTACATTGAAGAGAGCCAATTGGTAAAAAGCACTCTTCAAAAAAGCCAGATTGTCTTAACTTACAGCATCTATCCAACCATCATCACCTTCTTCGCCAGCTCTCCCTAGTTTCCTCACTACACGGCCGTACGATTTAGACCGAGTGGCGTCAAGGTTGAATAAAATAACATTTCCGTCGTCTGCATTTCGATTCACTTCCTTGATGAGGAGTGTTGCATTTCCCACCCAGGCTACTTCTGAAATAATGCTATCAGTGGAAGACTTACGCTGCTCCCAGTCCAAATCAAAAATTGCATGTCCAACTCCAGCAGTCGCTGACTGGTCTTTGGCAAGGTAGAGATCAAGGTCGAATACATGGGCAGTCACGAGAGGATTATTGTAGCCAGGTTTGGGGTATTTCATGACAACATCAGTAGTATAGGGTATGACTGCATTTGAGTCGTCTGTGGGGTTATAGATGGGGAAAGCGTATTCTGGAACGAGGGTTTCATCGAAGGCCAAAAATGCAATTTTTCTCGAGTCCGGCGACCACCAGAGAGCATGATCACTCGAAAATACCTCTTCCTCATAAACCCAATCTGGAACTCCATGGAAAAGAGAAGCATTTCTCGAGGTCGTTACACGTATAGGGTTAGAATTAGGGCTAAATGAGAAGGTTCAATTCCGCACGGGCTTGGGGGCACATAATGAATGACTAACGAAGCATCTGGCAAAACGAAGAGATCGTTTTCAAATACATAGGTAATAGCATTCCCAGTAGGCGACCAGGTGGCAAAAGCAGTCTTTGAAGGGTTGGTTGGTGGAATGATAGGATGGGTAGTCTTCGCTTGAATATTGTGCACATAATAATTGCTAAAACTTGACCAACGCCATTGCTGTCAGGATTCGTCAGAGAAGGTTACCGAGATACAACCAAGAAACACAAAAGACTTTTCTGGAATCAGCTTTGACAAGGAGATACGACATATCAGGCGAAAGTTGCCATTGATACCACGTCAGAGGCTGCCCATGTTCCTAAAGAATACTCAAGCTTCATTGAAAACGAGGGACATGACGTTCTTACGTCCTTGACATCGCTAATCGCAACGAGAATACGCGTGGAATTCCCTTTGAGGTCTACTAACTGAATAAATTGACCGTCTTGTATGGCGTAGACACCATCACCAGCTTGAACAAAGAATAAGCACCTGCATCTAGAAACGAAGCGTAAGATGTACCCTCTGGAACCCAACGAAGCCCTTTCCTCGCAGGAACAAAGGTTCCATTGAACACATGGTCCATGGTTATCTTCTTCATACCAGGAGAATGGTATGTCGAACTTCCAGAGTATGTACATGCGGCAATAATACCGATGAGACCAGAGAACGAGACCAAGGTGAGCAATAGATAAAGAGCGAATTTCAGATTGAGCCCTAGCTACCATGAAACGTCCATTATTTGTGCGGCGCCTGGGCATCAGTCCACTGCACATACCAGGTCAGTTTGGGATGCAGACGACAACGATCCAGGACCAGCACCTCCACGTTCTGCAACGTTGGGAGAGGAAGGTAGACTCTTTTCAAGTAGGGAGTCTTTGTCCGAGGCCCTGTCGTACTCGTTGTCCCGGTAATGATCGATGGAGGTCAAGTCATCAATTTGTGTTTCCTTTACAGGAGGGTCTATATCATCCGGAGAAACACGCTGATATGGATTAGTTGTCATAAACAGTTCTTGAGGCCACCGTAAAGGTAGTTGTGATGTATAAACAAAACTAAGAAAACTATTGTGCTTGGGCCAAATATGGAAATTGGTTTGCCCACGTATACTACCTTTCCTCCTACCACCACTGTATGAATCCATGACAGAGAAATGGCCCAGCATAAAACCAGCTCGACTAATAGTAACTGGGACCCAGTGCTACTGATATCTCAGGTAACTTTTATTCCACCTGGATAACAACGAGTTATCAACTTCAATTTAGATTATTTCTTTACAGAGTCTCCATTACTTGACTTTATCTTTCTTCATAGTTCCATTGTTGTATGTTTTTGCCGAACAGGAATCTTTGGCATTTGAAGGGGGTGCTGCAAGTATCGGTGAGCTTCTCCCCTTTTGTTCACAGCAACCATAGTGGCATTCATACCAATCCGTCAGGCATGGTGATGGACTGGCGGGAAATGGCTGGTAAGCCAACTATCCGGGGCCTTAATGGCACCTCTTATGGTTATGCATGGAGTGGTGGCAAGATGATTGGCGTTGGTTGGAAGAGCGATCAATGGAGCGGTCGAACAGATCCGTTGCGGGCATGGATGATTGCAATTTGTTGGCTCGTGGCTTGTAGTGCAGAGTAAGTGGAGTGATTTTTTATGCGTCCATGCAGTCAGCAGATTCATTGCTTCTCTCTAAGCATATACTACTTGTATGTTCTCGTCCGAAGACCTCGTTTGATCCTCGATTTCGCCTTGACACTCGTTTTTAACCACATCGTCCTCACGATTTATTACTCTGCATCGATACCGACGTCGTTGTTTTTCTGGTTAGTTTTGCTTGGAGGTGCTGCACTGACTATCATCGCCACAGAACAGCTCTGTGTCAGACGAGAGATGAAGGAAGGCCTCAGTGTGGCGCCTGTTCAGGATGGAGAAGACAGAAATGATATAGAGCTAGGAAGTTTACTACCGAGACATGACTGATTCAATGGCGACGACGTCCCAAAACAGAGTAAGTAACATCCTCTTATCGTGGAGCATGATAACATTTTTAACGACAAGCAACTTCGTACATTATAATGGTCCTAAATTCTCGCAGTTATCTTGAACAAGAGACCCAGAATTCCATATGGTATGTCGAGCGGGAAAATGGAGCCCGCGCACAACTCCGAGAGTAGGATTGGTACATTTTTGTGTAAGTATCTTCTCTGTGCCGTTTCTCTCACTTTTGGGACACAGCCAGTCGCTTGTCGTACGGGAATATGAAATATGAAACCTCAGCACAGACGCTCACCTCCTTTCACCAGATTGGTATCTCTCACGTTTTCCATCCCCCAAAGATTCATCAATGCGGTCGGGGAGGGTAGATGATTGCAGCATCTGTTACGGGTCCTTACTAGTCTCTACTTGTATGGTGTTACAATTACTGTCAAAATGTCAATCACCTGTTGCTCTGAGATAATAACTGCAAAAGCGATGATGATTATATGGCAAAAGTGAGTCATGATACTGATTGAGAGAAATTAAAATGCCATGCATATGCAATCACTCCAACAAAACCCCTAGTATCATTGGAGATCAATATTGATGAACATGAGGAGAGGATTGGAGTGACTATGTGCTGAAACCTGATGCTTCGAGTGCCCTCGTGGATTTTTTTGTTTTTCATGAGGTAGGTGTGCTATTCTATGTCATCCAGTTCGGGTAAAATTATTCAGTTGTCATCAACGCGTATGGTGGTCGTCCCGCCGCCTGGGCAACCGGGGAGCGTTGGCAAGTGCACTCGCACCTCGTCAGTGCTTCCTTTTCAGAGATCACCCATTTTTTTTTCGGAATCAGATCTGCGTCAGAAATTGTTGGATCTGGAAAGAAAGGTTGGATCGAATAGCGGAGCGGATAAGAGGCTGATGATGACCGACCTATAGGATAAGTTGGACATTGGACTGACTATTGACATCTTCGAAACCCAGGCGTAGTAGCTGTTTCTAATAAAAAAAGAGAGAGATAAATTTGGCTATGATTCCTAAATATAGTCTGAAAATGATAAAAGCCTAGGATATGTTGCCATCCGGACTGTACCCAGCTTGGCAAAATCAACGGCAACTAAACCTGTATGACGCATTTCACGACAGTCTCTGTTTGAAGTGAGACGAGCTCCTGACTGTAGCCATGCATATGGGGGTAATCTGGTTTCAGTATAGCTCGCTCAGCACGCGATGATGGGAGAAAGAGAGAGAGAGAGAGAAAAACTTGCCGGTCTCCACTATCAGGTGCCATCTGAAACAGAAATAAGATATCAGCAACTATCCATAAGGGAATGTCGTTTATAGACTAGTCTCCCAAAAACCTCGAAGAGTATAAATACCTGAACCTACCGACCATTGAAGAGCAGAATCTCCTACCCACTTGACTTCTCAAAAAACCTCTTCAACATTACCATGAACACTGTACGCAATATCTTTTTTTTTCTCAAACGCTCGTCGGCTTCATTATGATCCCTAGATCACCTTCTTCTGCATTGACCAGGCTGGTTGCACTGGTCAACATTGCCACTGCAAGGAAACGTGAGTTCCACACTCGACGACCTTGCACACACACACACACACAAAACACTGATCACCGACTTTCCTTCCCCCTTTCTATCTAGTTGCCACTGCGAACCCAGCCAATGCGGCTGCTGAAAAAAAAACTGAGTTCCCGGGATGGAGGGTGGGACGGGTTCTGAACCTGCTTGAACTCGTAATATTTTCTGAATGATATTTGTTTGGAGTGCTGTATCTAGCTAGTACAGAATTCAAGTTATTGGGAAAAAAAAAGATTCAGGCAAGCTTATTGATTTCTAATTTGCCTTCTCTTGGAGATATGCAAACCGTGAAATTCATTTACTTGAACTTATTCTAAACCTCATATCAGCTAAGATCGAGGTTATCTATCACGACGATAGCAGAGGACGTCACTATGTACAATGAGACGCCATCCTGTTTGTATGAGCTTTGCCTTTTGCGCTCAACTGACTTTGTACAAGCTTATGATTATTGACTACCTAGGTAACATCTCCGACACATCACGTCTTCCACCCCAAGATGAGCGCCCTCTCAACAAGTGGATTAACAAAGGCAAAGGAATGTACACCGAACCTGATGCCATTCCACATCGAGTACGATGGACAAGCGCCAGTATCGACATACATGGAGGTGCGCGGAGAAAAAACAACATTCCGGGGACGGACGATGGAGGGGACAGAGGTGGAAGTCGCGCCAGGATACATGGGGGCGGTAGTGGAGAAGCAGGAAGACGGAGTGGTTACTGGAAGGCAAACATTCCGCTTTGTGCGGATGTGGTCAAGCGACCGAGGGGTGGACGAGGGACGCGACGAGTACGTCCAGAGTTTGAGAGAGTGGACGGCACTGGCGGACTCGGTGAGTGCTGTGGGAATACATCGGTTAGAGTACTCAGGCTAGGGCAGATTCATCGGCAGGAAGAGGATACTGAACATGGCCCTGCAGCTGAATAGGACTTTCGAGGATGACTGCATCGATAATGAGTTTGGAAATCCAACTGGCCAATTGATCATTTTTACCACCTGCATATTGAGAATCTGGTTGCTCGGCATTTGTTTCTGCTTTTGACGATTGACGAGACTCTTCATCCCTCGGCGATCGTCCATGGTGGGCACCTCTTTCCGTGCCCCGAACATAGAGACAAGGGGCGAAGGCGCTTCTCGGCCCCTCTTTCTACTTCCCCATGGAGCAAAGCGTTGGGATACAGGAAGCAGGGTGTCTTGGGACGCAGAGGAAGGGGAGTCGACATCGAGCTCCATGTCATCTGGGTCAAAGGCAAAACAGGTAGTATCGTCGTCAACAAGGTCGCTGAGAATGAGGGCATTCGACAGGGTTTGTTCAGCAATATCAGCCACCTCACACTGATAATCATAATAACGAAGCGATCTCAGTTTGTGATGTATGATAGACAGAACTATCTAGTCTCGCATTACGGACCCAAAACGAAACTTTGGTTAAATCGCCCGCGAGAAATTGATCTTCTTTCCTTTGTAAGTCGTCCTCGGCTGGACCAGCGCCGCTCGTAAATGTCTTGTATCAGCTTCCAACAGGCATTTGATGGGGACTCTGGCGTTGGCCCTCTTTGCAGGAAAGAGATATTGCATCAACTCATGTGAAATCGGGGAGATAACCTGATGCTCGGGCCCCCATATGGCCTGCTTTTTCTCGTGTGTTTGACAAATCCAGTCGTGGCTCTCTTCGTCTCCAATATCTTTCACTCCGTCATCAGGACTTTCGGCATCAGAATCGAAATCAAGTTCAAGTTCGACTTCTTCTTCCGAGCTCACTTCAGCCCAACTCACTTCGCTATCCTCTTGGTACGTCTCCTCGGAGCCCCAATGGTAAACCACCTGGCTATCAGTAGAAAGTCCCGGATCATCCTTCAGGGTATCGTCGCAATCCCTGGGGATTGGCAGTGTCGACATTGGCGGAGCTGATGACACTGACACAGAATTGTTTGCGGCAGAAGCTGAGGCTAACTGATCAGTTGCGAGGCCCTCTCGCCCTCGGATGATACGCAAGTCATGTTCTGGGATTAACGGCCGGCAGGTGGGTCCTTTCACAGTGACGTTCCCTAGGTTGACAGGAGAAGGCCGGAAAATCGGCCATGAGGTATTTTCTTTTCCTTTCACAAAGCCTGACAGGTTTTGGACCGATGACCAGGGTTCAGCTTTGCTCCCATGTACTTCAGTTACCATTCGACGAGGTGACGTCTCCAATGACGTGTGAAAACGAACTTTTTGAAGTTGCTTGGTTGGATCCTGGCATCGCCGACTGATGGTAGTATGCGAGGTACATTCTTCTGAGGCGATTCCTGAGCTTCGATGTTTCCTGGCAGCTAACTGTTGTTCATTGAATCTTGGCAACTTGTGGTCCTCTTGAGAAAAATCATCACCCTTGCGCTTTCTTGCATTGTTTATCGCAGACGAAATGTGGCGTTCTTCCTTCGTACATATTCCACCTGATTTTATTTCAGTTCAGCCATCGACTGATCAATCTTGGTACATACCTTCCAACAACAAGGAATGAGCTGAAGAAAGCACTGGGTCCGTTGTGACAAAGTCAAAAATCCGCTGAGTATACCGAATCTACTGATCATGTCAACATAATACAAAAGGCACCACGCATGTATATCAACTCTCACCGCCAATCGTTTCCAGGGCTCACTGGCGATTTTTTTTTTTGGTGTCAATGACCTGAGTCGAAAAGAACCAGAGCAAAACAACATACACGCGCAGACATGGGTTCCCCAAGTTTGAGCTTTCCCGGCTTACCTTGACCACTTCCTCAGGGACAGACCGAGAAATCGGGTAATGTCTGAGCACCTCTGGTCGTCAGTATGGGTTTGTAGCATAGCCCTTTTTCCGTTACGCTTTTCTGGCCCTGTCAGATCCAGGTTGGAAACACATTTGAGAAAGACGCTGAGTTACAGATCATTATATGCGGCGTCCGGATTGGATGAGCCGGAATAACAAACCAATGGAAGAGATGATAATCAACAGGCAGGACAAGTGCTTGAGTACTGTTGGAGGTAGATTCTATGTGAAGAGCTGGTATAATGACATCACTTCGCATGCCATCAGACGCATCGTGTCACACACAATCATATTCTGATGTCCTGGTACAGTTATGTCGTAACTTATATCACCCAGCTTCATTTTGAGGCGTCTAAACCTCATACTCTGTCAATATCCATAGAATAGGCCTTCTCTCTACTTCTGTGGATCATGACAGAGTTGCTGCACTCATGACATAGAAATGGCAGATTTCAGGATTGTTGCATCACTTCAAATTAGAGGATGAGTACATAATTCATGTCGGCGAACATTCAAACGCTTCCAGGAAAAGACCTCTATCATCTGATGGTGCTCAACTGATTCACGGGTACTCAATTATGAATTCGGGCACTCATCCAGATATAAGACAACTGTTCGTTATTCTTGAACTTCCACGAAATTCGCTGTATCATTGTGAGCTAGTTAGGGACCGCCTTCCTCTATCCTAAAGACTGACACGCACCGGGGAAAAAACCAATATACCCCGTCAAAGTCCTGCCTTGCCACCAATCCTCGGAAACTGTATCAATCTCAAAAATCTTGTCACCCTCTCTGAAACTGATCTCGTTATCTTCAACGGCATCATAACTAGACAAACTCAATCAATATCAATGCATAGATACAGCATTAACCACGTACTCGTAGAGCGCAATTGCTGTGATGCCCATATCTTGCTGAGGTGAAGGTGATACGGGAGGTGCCTGCGGCACAGCTGGTGCCTATAGTTGAATGCATGATCAGAAATATTCTTATTCTTTTCGGATTATACCCACTGGTGGAGCAAGAGGGGGTGGAGGGGACGATGGTACAGTGCCCCCTTGTTCTTCCGGGAAAGAAACAAGTTCCACATAATTGGCTGTATCGTAAACATGGTCGGGAGCGGCAACACCGAGAGAATAAGGAGACGTACACGGGAAAAGACCACTCTTGCCTCCAGATCCAATACCAGTCCACCAACCTTCACCCACTTCTTCGATTTGTTCAATGTATTCGCCTTCAACCAGGTTTATTTCATTATCCTCAGTAGCCTTCCTCGAAAAATCAGTCATCAAACACACTCAGGGCATCCAAAGCACGGCCTACATACTTCATAGTCATATAGTACGAGAGCTATCACTCGCTCGCTTGGAGGAGCTTGAGGTTCAGCTTCGGGCTCTGGCTCTGGCTCTGGCTCTGGCTCGTATCGCTAGAGATCAAAAATAAGAAAGCTTCACTCAACAAGGCTGTCCGCTTACTTGAGCCAATGGACCAGGTGCTGGAGGCGCTGGAGGTGGAGGTGGCGGCGGAGGTGGCGGCGGAGGTGGTGGAGTGTCCTCGACGTCGGCAACTTGAGGTACCGGAGGCGGAAGAGGAGGCGGAGGAGGCGGTGGCGGCGGTGGAGGAGAAGCTGGTACTATCTCCTCTTCACCGATCTGTTGGGAATGAGAGAGAGCAGGTGGTAGTGGGGGAGGGGGAGGAGGAGGAGGAGGAGGAGGAGCCCATGATACACCCTCAATCTGTTGAGAACGAGACAGAGCAGGCGGCGGCGGTGGAGGAGGAGGAGGAGGAGGAGGAGGGGGCGGGGGCTACAAATTACTCGTAAATAATCCAGAAAATGGAAATGACAGACTGCATACAGCAGTTTCTGGTTCTGGTTCTGGTTCTGGTTCTTGTTCTTGTTCTTGTTCTTGTTCTTGTTTTTGTTCTGTTTCTTGTTCTTGTTCTGATTCTGGTTTCAGTTCTGGGCTTTCATCAGGCTCTTGCTGCTTCGTAAACCCAGATGCAACCAGGCCGACACCTGCACCAGCAGCCACCCCTGCAGCACCAAAATGACGGATCCTCCCAGCAGCAGGAGCATTTGACTTGAAGGCTGGCTTTGGCACCGTTGACTCGGCTGAAGGAGAAAAGCTGGCTGCACGACTCCTTGCTTCTTCTTCTTCCTGTTGCTTCTTTGCTAGTGCTTGGCGTTCACTCCAACTCAATTTCTTTGACCCAGAGCCAGAACTTGCCGTGAAGCGAGGCGGCGATGGTGCACTGTCAGCAGCTTGTTGCTCAAATTTGGCAAAAGGGCTCTTGAGCTTTTTGGGTGTGGGAAGAACGATGGGTGTGTATGCAGATTTGTTGGGCTCAATCCGATCTTCTTCAGCAGGTTTGGTCGGGGTATTAGACAATTGAACAACAGGGGGAGAAGTAGGAACAGCCCTTGCAGCTGCGGAAGGAAGCTATAAACATAGAATCAACCAGACTACCCAGCTGATATTTCAAAGGCCTACCGAGGCACTAAAAGCAGGACGAGCAGAATCGGGCAGCCTAGGCGGACGGCTTGAAGCCGGTGGTATAGGAGGAGGGCGATCAGCAAGTGCAGGCTGAGTGCGTACTGTGGGCAAAGCATCGGCACTGGTAGGTCCACTCGACATGGCCTTCGGCATTGCGGTATTTCTATACAAAGATGCGGCATTGGCGACCGAAGGCTCAGTAAGAGAAGAAGATGCTGGACGACTCGAAGCTGGCGGAGTAACTGCCTTCGGATTTTGACCCCTTCTTAGCTGGTTCATATCAACCTTGCCTACAGGAGTATAATTTGTCCCAACAGGCGCAATTGGTTCAAACTTGCGTGGTGCTTCTTTTTGGGCTGAATATTTCGCCCCAGATGCTGCTTCCACACGAGACATGATAACCGCAGGTACAACATCATTCTATCAAGTCGAGAAGGGTCAGCTATTGTTCTCCTGTGCAGCCATACTTACCTCGTTCCGGGCACTGATCACGACATGTGTTCCACGAAGGAAGCGCGCTACCGAACTAGAGTGTGTATGGAACAAACCCTTCTTGGCCTCTGGAACACCATCCCCGCACCAGTTGATCTGCAGGAATTTTGGTAG
>Ga0153987_1000464_pt1 | contig 12846 bp, 21 predicted proteins | sample TSNC071MetaG_FD_102279 | JGI IMG/M metagenome (GOLD analysis project Ga0153987, IMG submission 102279) | Attine ant fungus gardens microbial communities from North Carolina, USA - TSNC071 MetaG | ecosystem: Host-associated > Fungi > Mycelium > Unclassified | place: USA: North Carolina, William B...
ACATTCTGGTAAGTAGAACTCCATCAGTACTGCCTGCTTACCAGTCCCGATTCAAACTTCCAGCTACAAGATGGTAATGATATAGTTATTGCTTTCTTCCACCCGACACGCCCGACACGCTATCAGATCGGTGATGTCTACGGTGAACTTCATTTCATTCGAACCGCTGGAGCTGGAACTGTGGTGGGTATTCTGCGTCGTTTAAGGTATCCTAGAGGCTAACTCGTGCAAAAGATGCATCCGCCCATTATGGATATAGTCACTGTGACCGCCATGCTCTTCCGGTTTTGTGCAGCCTGGAATTTGTAATTTCATACCCAATTTCTGATCAATCTTGGGGTGTTTTCTCTTTCTTTACATCGCATCGAATTTTTTGTACCATAGTCATTTTGTCTGTGTATCCAAGCAGGTCGGACCCCATTCTGAAACGGATGTTATTATTGAGTTTCTGTATATTAACTTTTCGGGGGAGTATCTTGGATACATTAGGACGAAATCAAGTTGATATCTCCGTCCATCGATTGTGCGAAGGAAATCTTAGATAACACTATCTGCTCCCACCAAAGTGAGGCAAAGTGATGAAATGATCGCTTATACACTAGGTACAGCTAAGAGACAGAAGCCAACCTTCTTTTACTTCACAATTTCACTTGAGTGTGATCACCCTCCGTATGTGATGAGATAGCGTCGAGAATTTCATCTACAGTTCGAATTACCCATTCAGTACCCTCATCGCTAGAGAGCCACGCATCCTCTTCATTTTGACCCTTTACATATCGAGCCTTCAGCAGCCCAAATGCATGACTCACTAATTGAGGTCCTACTCTTCCCTCCGAACGGAGCGTTGCAATTCCGATGACAGAGCCCAATGCTCGACTAAGATTACCTTGATCGAGATCTTCAAGGCTGGAGTCTTCAGAGTAAGTCATTGTACGCCCCGATAAGGGCGCGAGGACTGTTCCATAGCTCTGGATTATGAAAGCTGGAGAGCGAATCAATACCAGATCTCTGGGTAATAGAGTAGCAGGGAATCAGATAGGTATTTACATAGCCCAAATGAACCACTCCTTCGGGCATGCGATTGGAAGGACAACATCAACATCAGGATGTGGGCAACGTGTACTCACAGATAAAGTCCGGATGGTAAGACCCTAATTTGTCATGAAGTTTATCTGCGTGAGGCGCGTAAATCGAGTCCCAGAGAACCCTGCCCCGGTTCACAATCGATTCGATGTTCTCGGACGTTGTGGTTCTAATGAGCAAGGTTGTTTCCGAAGCGAAGTTTTAGAATCTCCGATATACTGCGACAAAATAAGAATGGCGAATACGAACCTGCGCGATTGAGTTCTTAGATCATGCTTGACTTCGCCATCCAAAACTTCATGTAATGCAGCGAGTGAAAGGATCACCTGGACGGCGGCGTGTCAGCAGGTGTTGTTAGCTTCACTATCAATGTGATCAAACACACGCGGGGAACCCCCACAAAAATCACACTCTTGAGTGCTGATTCTCGGATGAGAGCGGCTTTGTTTACTGCACTTGGAATATGAAGACGATTTTGTCCTTCGACACCGCGCGTTACGAAGTGATAGAGATGGCCAACGGCAGAAGGTCGGTTGGCCGTGAGCAGAGTGCATGTCTAGAATTCATTAATCATTGTAGATTATATAGAGATGGGGACCAACAGTCAATACTAGCCAAGCAGTCTCTGCTTTCTTCAATCGAGCATCACGGAAAGTCTTCTTGAAAACCTCATTCAGCTTTGAAACTGGCGGACTGGGCCACGAGTATGGATTGCGTAGACTCAACAAAAGTTTGATAGACGAAGGTAGATGCTTGACCATCCTGAGTATGTTGTAATATATTGTTAAGATGTTGTTTTCCAGGTTAGGACATCTGACTTTTTTTAAAATTTAGGACATCTGATTATCCGTGCCAGTTATAGTTTATATAATATCCAGATCCGAGCATTGAATCCAGCAATACAACAGAAGTGGACGATTGGATATAAAGCATGAAAGAATTACGATAGACGGCCTGCATCAATGTAATCCAGATACTGGAACGATAGAGGCCACTAGAAATACGGTGGATAGTTTTCAAGGGTATGATATGAGCCAGATCATTTCAAATCCCTTTAACAGGATAGATCGACTTCTCAGGAACCGATGTAGAGTTTACCGAGTGCGGTAGGTTGTCCATTGCTAGCAAGGAGCTGATTGACCACATCGACATTGCCCATATTGTACAAGGCACCTTTTCGTGATAACTGGATTAGTAGATTTGCAAGCTTTTGTTGTATATCATCACGTACCATAGGCAAAGTACATGTCAACAAACGAAGTCTTGTCCATCCAAGAGGTGACTTCACGCATGAAAACAAAGGCATCGTCAAGACTGCATGGTGTGCCACCAGAGAAATCTTGGCAAGCAAATTCAGTGACCCATATGTAAAGACCAAATGTGGTGTGGAAGTCGGTAACGTAGTCTATGAAGTCCTGGGCACTGGTACCATACACATGAACAGCTATTGCATCGATCTTATGGGATAACATGAGTGAGTTTAACCCCAAGTGAATCAGTAACGCTTACAGGGCAATCTTTACACTCAGCAAGGAACTCCTTCATCCAAATCTTGCCGGAAGGAGCGTTAGTGCAAGCAGGGGAGACGAGAGTGTATCCTTGACTGCTAAGGGGACTCATGTATTGCCGCCAGAGCTTAGCACCATCCGCAGGAGACATATCGGATTGGCCAGGTTGGTTTGGTCTAGCAGTTTGTTGAGATGGCTACCGACAAATTTCAAGACATTTACATACTCATTCGGGCCTAAAGCATACTGCGCATAACCAAATTTAACCATTTTGACAAAGTCGTCGACTTGCTTCCAACCCCACAGCATAGGACAACAGGCCATACCAGCCTCATTGGCATAATCAATGCACCAGGGGCTCCAAGTCATGTACCTTGAAGAAATCAACCTCAATACAGTCACAAGGAAGGCTCAGAAAGCCTACTTGGTGACTTTTGCAGTCTTGAAGTTTTTGATGGCAGGATCGTTGCCTATGTTCGTGGCGATACCGACCTTGCCACCACCAGAACCAAAATTTCCGCCAGCAGAACTCGAGTTTGAAGATGTTGTCGGCTTGGAAACATATGAAGTCTTACTAGATGTTGGGGTAGGCGTAGGAACAGGGGTGGACCGTGGTTTGCAGCGCTTGGAAGAGGCAGCGCGCCTCCTCTTTTCACTAGCTACATTATGCAAGCTGCGGTGGGTATGACGAATCTCAACAGAAAGAGCAGCGGCGGGAGTAGGGGCCAGGGAGGCTATGACAACAAAACAGGAAATTGCGACGAGACTTAGTAGCTTAAGAATAGCCATGGTTTAATTTTGCCTATCAGGGGGTTGAAAGAACGGGAGAGTCAAAAAGAATGGAACGACCAGGAGGAGCCCAAGGACGTCGAGATAAGAGAGAGGAAAAAGACGTTGTCAAGGTAGCGTACGGGCGCCTGACTTTGTACTCTGTCTTCGGTTAATCCCGGGATGCACGGACCCTGAATGCTCACATTGTCATCTGGAAATGGCGACCATCTGATGTAATTCATTTGTCTTCCCATTGAGTCCCTGTTTGTTAAACGTCCTTGCACCAAACATGAGGCCACCAACATACATGTCCCAATCCGGCCAAGTTTTGCCGTGTTTACATAAAAGCCAGTCACCCTACCGCGTCTTTTTTTCTTTAACCTTCAAGTTTGACACGAAAACCGGTTCAACAAGTTCATCCGCCCTCACAACTGCAAGCTCACCAGTTCATCAAGTTCACCATGTCCGACGCCCACAACGCCCAGATCATCGAGAACGGCGTGCCTCCGGCTGCGCAAGACAAGGTCGAAGACATCGGATTCAAGGTATCTCCTTCCTTTTGTTACAATTTCCGCGACTTATCGCGCTTTGAGGTTTTCGCCGGTAATCTTGCGTATTCTACAACCGAAGATGGTCTCAAGACTTTCTTTGCTCAATTCGACGTGTAAGCTTTTCCCTATACATACCCTTCACATGCATTAATCAGTGCATATATGCATCCAGTACATCCGTTCAGGTTATCACACGTGGTACGAACTCCGCAGGATACGGATTTGTCACCTTGAAGAGCGAAGAGGCTGTCCGTGGGGCTGTTCAGACGCTCAACAAGAAGGAACTTGACGGTCGTCAAGTAATCGTCGAGATTGCGAAGCCTGCCGATCAGAAAGATAGGAGAGAACGTAAATTCTTCAGAAGAAGAACTGGTAGGCGTGGCGGGAAAGCCGTTCCTGGGGAAGTTACTGAGGCAGAGGCCAATGGGGAGGCTCCTAAGGTGGAGGCAGCTGTTCCTGGCACTGATGAGGCAGTCAAGCCCAAGAAAAAGAAGATTGTTGTGAGCCATTTCTGTGCTTGTTTTTGTTGCATAATTGCTCAATGTACTAGCGCAAGGCTAAGGCCAGGTCTGAGGTTGTCACGGAGGCTGAACCGGGTGCTCATGCAGATGGCGAGGTAGCTCCTGCCGAGCCTTCCTCTGATGCCCCTGTAACCAAAAGTTTTCGTCGGAGGTTCAGGCGTCATCGTCGTCCTGTAGGTCAAGATCCTGTCGGCGATCCTTCTCAAAATATGCTCTTTGTCGCCAATCTTGGCTTCGATATTACGGATGAAGGTCTTTTAGCTCTTTTTGTTGAGGCCGGAATCAAAGCTATCTCCGCTCGCATCATTCGCATGCGCTGGGGTAATCCTAGGAAGAGCAAAGGGTATGGATTTGTTGACGTCGGCAATCAAGTGGAGCAGACAAAGGCTATAGAAATTTTTCAGGGCATGGAAGTTGGCGGTCGAACCATTGTTGTCAAGGTTGCTGTGAACACCCACACTGAGGACAGCCAGGATGAAGTCGCCCATGGTGGTTTCATCGATGACACTGCCGTTCCTGCCGTATGATACTAGTGATCCCTTTTAATGACCTGATCCATTGTGAACATTCCTCACTTTGTTACGTCCTGTTATGATTTTGGTATGATTGTTAGGCGCCTTTGTCTTTTCTTTGCACTTAGCAGTCTGTGCTCTGGTGTTGTTTTAGTTGCAGCTTGTAAGCAGTTTCGTTGAGGGCTCGAATACGATTCTGTTTTTGTCGTCTCTTACCATAAACAGACTGAGCTATCACTTAATGTCCGACAATGACGACTACCTTTCAGCCAAATTCTTGGTAAATTCTACGGAAACAGCAACCACACCAAAGACATATAGTCAACTTCGGAGAGAAGCCTCCAAGAAATCACAAGAGAAGAATGCAAGTAACCAGAGAAAAAGCAAGCGTCAGCGAGAGCTCATATCAAGAGAAGAGGGGTTGAGTAAAAGTCTCTTCGAGAAAGTGCAAGAAGAAGAACAGGCCGGAGTTCGTCCCGGAAACAAAGCTCTTGCTATGATGATGAAAATGGGATTCACTCCCGGTCAATCTCTTGGGCGACAGTCTAAGAACCCGGAGAACGAAGGACCACCTAGAAAATCATCTTCACCGCCCCAACACAAGACTGAGCCTCTACCAATCGACGAATGGATGGGTATGTGTGCTGTTCATTCAAAGACGATCCACGCAGCTCAAGTCAACTTCAGGGAAGAAAGGGATAGGGACTATAAAGCGAGCTCGTTCCCCGAGTGCCCATGATCGAATCAGGAAAATGGCGAAGATGGAAGAAGAGTCGACCCAAAGATTGTTCTGCGACCGTACAAGACAAGAGTACGAGGAACGCAAGGCAGAGGCTGACCTAGGTATGTTCGTTATTGCCCTACTTGTTTTTTGTTTTCTCTTGTGAATCTACATGTCAGGACCGGCACAACTAACGTGTTCAACTCTTGATGAAAAAGCTGGTAAAACGGTATGTAAATAGCTATATCTGAAGCAATAGGTTTAAAAGTGGTATATTAGCTCAATGTCTTGCAGCTGGATCCAAATAAGCCAGAGACATTTCCAAGCGGCTTGATGGAAGTTCTCATACAGCACTACGGACATGATGGTCATGTGAACGCTGCAGGTGCGATACAAGATCGTCTCCGTAAGCAAATGCAAGCGGATGCACTCTCCACTGATCAAGAGGACGAGGATGGTAATGTCAGCACCAGGTTGGAAAAACAGAAAAATAAACATGTTGAGGTGAACCAGGAGTATGATCCTGATTTTTTGGAAGAGGCAATCCATTTCTTACGCCTTCAGGTTGGTCCACTCGCTTCTTGCCTGCTTTGCAAGTCTGACATCAGTCAACAAGCCACGGGACCGACTGCATCTCGTGCTTCTTTATCTTCGGACAGCTTATGCATATTGTTTCTATTGTGGCATGGAGTATGAGAGTCAGGAAGACATAACAACACAATGCCCTGGGCCGCATGCAGACGACCACGACTGATGTGACATGTGACAGATGTGATTCAGTGCACTGATGGCTAGTTTTTATTTCACACTGGTGAATATGCAGTCGCAAGCCAATTCATGCATTTGGGCAAAGCGAGTTAGACTATGTGTGCTTCTTTAAAAGACAGCGGAGGGAAGCAACAGGAGCATCCTCGGCGACAAGTGGCGTCGATACAGTATCAATAAGTACAGTGTAAAAGTGGAAGTGAAACCTTAGCAACAGATGGTCCAAAAACGATCTGAATGTCCTGAGTTTAGAAAAGGCGAGTTCCCACAGCAGCCAAACCGCATAAGTTCGCTCTCACATGAGATCAAACGAGGGTAAGAAACCTGAGAACAGGAGACATTACAAGTGAATGAGCAATGATTATGCATAAAGCAATGTTTAAACGAGACGAGGAACTAGGCGGCATTGATTCATATGATCGAGCCTTGGAGAAAAAGACGGTGTTGAAAGTCTGACACCGGGGTGCCACTGACGATGAATCCTGGGAGATTCTGCGGTGACTACTTCGGTAGTTTCAGTGATGACTCTGGGTGTGTCTGACTGTTGGGACTGGAAAGTCACATCCGGTTGAAACGTCTCAGGGGACGAGGATTCGGTACTCGTAGGGCTTGGAAATGAGAGTAAGATTGGAAGCACAATGTCTGTAGACACATAGGACGTAGAACGAGGAAAACCAGGTGACGTTGGTGAGGCTCCTGGAGTCTTGCGACGAAGGTAACCGGAGATTGGCGTATACGCGGGGAGGTCAGATGTCGAGCCATAGATATTGATGGTCAGTCGATTCGAGGATCGTCTAGGACGAAGGGACGATGACGATGAAGGAGGTATGTAACACTAGATCACAAAGCGTTAAACGTCTCTTTCCACTAGAAAGTTGGTAAATTGTTTACTCGTTCTGTGGAGCTCGAATCGGAAAACGATGAACAAGAAGTACTTCCTCTTCGTGTGTAAGACTAGTTGGGATACGAATGAGTTGCTATAAGAGGGTGTTCTAGTCCACTCACGGAATAAGGAGAATATCTAGGAGAGCAATCTCGGGAAGAGACTTTCCTCAGAGATGGGCTTGATTTCGACCTTGAAGGTGCCATAGTACCATTAAGTTGTGGTGATGAGGAAGGGGATGAATTTGGTGAAAGGGAAGGATCCGATGAAGGCGAATGGGATGTCTGCTCAAGAGCCAGAGATCCCATAAGCTCAATGAAAGAAGGAAGAGACGCCATTGGGGAAATATAAACGATATGAGACGACGGACCCGGTCATATAAAGGAGGTTAAGTGCCCTAGAAACGACCCACGGTGGTGCCACGCTCGTGTTGTCATGATTCTGGATCCATTACAATTATCGGCTCCTCGAGACATTTATTTGTGGTAAGACTATGCTGTCGGCAAGGAGATGCGTGTTGCTTTTTCTGGAACGACAACCTTATGACAAGATGTTATCGCTGCTCTGAGCGTCAAGGTCGAGTAGCAGCCATACAATTCAAGGGATGCAATTCTGGGTGGTATTTAGCAAAAGACAGAATGCTCGGCACAGAAAGAGAGAGGAAAAGTCTGGGAAATCCGATGGGATCGGGTAGTAGCCAAGAAACAAGCTAAGACAAGCTAAAGATGGCAATCAGTTTGTCGGCAAACAACCAAGTGTGGTTGGCGAACGATTGTTGAATCGAGCGGTACAGTTACCTGGTTTTTCGTTGTCATGATTTATATTTCTTATACTTCTTTTGGTTGTCAGTGGGATAAGATAACCAGGCACCAACTAGCGGATAACAATTGAATAACAATTCACAGAAAACGAAGAGTCGACGATGCAAATAAATCACAACAGCTCTTGAGTTCATCCACCATGAACCAGCAGCAACTGGGGAATGCTGGCGGTTATGGTATCAGCAATAGCTTTGCCCCAAAACAAGATATGGAGTACATTTGTGCTGGTGCGTACTTGCAGAGCATCAATCCCTTTTTCGGGAGAGCACCGATGGAATATAGACTGCAGCGCAAAAAATGAAATAAAACCTCGCGAGCCCATCCGCTGCCGGGAATGTGGCCATCGGATCATGTATAAAAAACGCACAAGGCGCAGTAAGTTCATCTGCTCAGGTATCTCAAAGTTATCGTGTTCAATGAGTGTAGTGGTGCAGTTTGAGGCGCGATAGATGGAAACTCATGGTCTGGGATATGACTCAGTCTTGGGAGAAAAAAGCTATTTGTCTGTTTTTTTTCTGTTATTCAGTATTTGTACCGGAATACAGCCGGCAGGGCTCGTAAGCTCATTTGACTGACCTCCATGCTCGAATCAAGGGAAGTAAGAGAGCGCAGTGTTTCTGGTGACATTGATGTAAGCTTTGTTCGTTCTCCCTACCAATCAATTGTTCGACCTCTCAGTCAAGGACTCTGACCTCGATTTCGAGTCCCATGTCGGTGATATCTTTAATCCTCCTGGAAAACCTGGCAGGAAGAAAAACCCAAAGTATCGTCCTCTCCCAATATATCTGCTTTGTGCTCATCTGTTCCGCAAGCTCGCAGGCTGCCCGACGTGATCAGAATCGTATAGCTCAGCGTGAGTTCCGTCTCAGAAAACAGCAAAGAGTCCGTTGCCATCTCTTTACCGTCAAGTCTCGCATTGCTCAAATTTTGTATAAGATACGTGATCTGGAAGCCCGCGTTGAAATTCTATCTGGAGGTAAGGATGAGGCTCTTGGAGAGATGCGCAACATTCTCAAAGGCGGGTTCTTCTGTCCATCATGCCCCAAATACCTCTCATTGGATGGGCAGACCTCATGACCGAGAACCACACCCTTCGCGGCTTAATCCGCAGCTTAGCTGGTTTTATCGGTGAAGGAACTGGAGGCCTTATTTCCAAGCTCGGTTGGGAGCTTGGAGATTTCCAAAGTTTTGTTAATAAGTCTGAGACAGACACGGCATGGGAGGGCTATCAGCGCCGTAAAAAAAGCAATGCTTCGGGTGAGGCGAGCTCTTCTACTCCTCAGCTTCAGGTTCCGAAACGCCCAGTGGAAGACGAACTTGCAACCAGCCGCAAAAAGTCCAGATATGATGAGCCTGAGTGCGACCTACCTAATAGTTATCCTCTCGGTCCCATGAGTCACCCCATACCTACCAGTTATGCCCCTCCGACACGACCTCAGGAACGTAACGGAATGTTTTCAGATCTAATTAAAGGGCGCAGCGCTTCTTCTTTGTACATACAGCAGTCGCCACCCATCAACATCTCGTCTTCGTACAACCCAGTCCCCGATGCCAATACGGAACTTTTAAAATCGTCCTACATCTCTAATGTCAACATGACAATTGAATCGCCACTTTCAACAGTTCCCTTCGATTCATCATCATCGAGATCTGGTTCTTCACAGCAGCAGCAAGTTAGCACAAATACTCCGAATGACTCTGATGAATTGGAAATTGATGATGATCCAAACAAGAATGAAGCCTATAAACTCATACAGTACGTGGATACCGGTTCATGGGGAGTCCATTGTCAACCATTTCCAGGTACCATCTCGACAACTTTAAACGCAATCCCAATTATTGTTTACCGTTATCGTTACGCCCAACATTGGTTCAGAAGTAAGTATCTTTTTCCTTTTGCTTGTGTTGACCAGGTTGCTGATGTGCTAATGGAGAACGGTGCCACATGGTAAGTCCCTGGTATAATGTTCAACTTCATCACCGTATTGATTATCTTTTCTGCTAGAGAGTGTCATGGATAACATCCTTCATCCAGAATTGCGGGACCGTATGATTCTCCTACGAGGCATGTTTGACATAAACTTTTGGATGACATTCTTGAACATTCACTAGCTCGTTATAGCCTTCCTGATTGCTTGATCGATTATCGGAGAAGTATCGTGTTGCACGGAGACGATGTGTTGGCTCACAACAACTGGGAGATTAGTGAGCCCTTCCTTCGGCAGTATAGGTGAGTCTGACGCTTCAGGGAAGCATAAGTTGTTGACTGAAAAATCTGGTCCAGTTTTCTTATAGATCCAGTCACGCTCAACATTACCAATCGCTGGCGGAAGGAACGAGGAGAATCGGAGCTTCGTCTTAGTGATCTAACCGGAAGTGATTCTGTCCCCTCGGTGTCTTGAGGCTTGTATCTTTTGTATAATCTCTCGTTCCTTTGTATTTAATCTTGGATTATGTCACTAAACGGATTTTTGTCGGGCAGAGAGTTTATGAGGATATTACTGAGAGGATAAATAAATATATAATGAATTCGGCCTTTGGCAGCGTTTGACATGAAATTTTGTACCTATCCGTTGCTTGTATGTCATTCAGCTCGGTCTAAATAACGAAAATAAGACATACCACAAATTACCAAGTGGCTTTATATACACCAGGTAACTCTCCCTTCAGTGCCTTTAGGCGAAACTGAAACTGAGCAGCAAGGTGAGTAAGTGTTCAAGGAATATATATATATGACACACCCTAGAAAGGCCAAACTCTCCAATAATGCCTCGTCCTCTACCAGATTCTATGCACCGATTCTTCACATTAGTGGGACGGGTGAACCGATCGAAAGAATTGAGTTGTAACTGTGCCTGGTGACGGGCTTGAGGAGGTAGGCTTTCATTCCTAGCAATATACAAGTACGCCCGACGGATAATTTCATTGTCTGCAAACCCTCGACGAGCTTTCATATCTCGAAGAACTCGAATGTAGCCGCCCATTGAATGACCGACGTTTTTTTGTTGGGATGAGCGATTCTGTCAGTTTACAGCAACCTGAGAGTTGAGCTGCTGAGAGTTCCACACGACCAAATAGACTCCCACGATCTATATTCTTGTGTCCACCGAAGACCCTACACATTCACCAAGCTAGTTAGCTTGGGTCATGGATTCTGCGTACAAAGGTATGTTCTTTTTCCCCCGCTGCGTATGCTGAGGGAACCACAAAAAAGAAAACTCATCATAAGGGGGGGGGTCAAAAGCAAACCCTTAAAGAATGTTTTCTTTTTACAAGGTCCTTCGCCTAACCCAACGCCGTGCTTTTGTGACTTCACTCTTCGGCCTCACGTTCATCGCTTCCGTTGCTACCGTTTCTGCGTCCAGCATTCTGCCTTGTCCGGCAAGAGTTAACAAGGACAGATTCATGGACAATGGGCCAGAAGAGTCAATGGTTTCGGAAGGCCCTGTAAAGATCATCAAACGGCCACGGAGGTGGATAGAGGAAAAACATCCGTAAAATTTAAAGAGTGTGTAAACATTTTTGCAGAAAAAGCGTAGCGGAGAATGCATATCGTTTTACAGAGTCAATTTATATTTTGTCTGCCCCTTGATACGACGTGCAGAATAGAAATTTGGACAACTGATTCTTCCTGATTCTTCCTACATAAAATAATATCATTTGAAGAAAAAAATACAATCACAAGGGGCGCGGGGTGGGTGGGTGAACCATGTATCCAGCAGGTATCAATTGACTAAAATACATCATATGTGCAGCAAATCTAATGACCATGACCCTCTTCATTTTCTGAAACTCGCCTCAGTGGTGCAGATCTAGAAGCCCACGATGGTAAGCATACATAGCTCTTTTGGAAAATTGAAATACAATTGCCCAATACTCACGGAAGTGCATTTTCTTGAATTGGTAGACAAGCAAGCAAACCACAAAGGTTGATCGCTGCTTGGCAAATGAAGACGACACGTAAAGCGTCGGCATAGGAATCGATTGCTGCTTGTCGTGTCAGCGGATCCAATTTGGGTATAATTTCAGTACTATGTCTTATTGAAAGACGGGGGAGTTCTTGTCATGCCAACGCGGCAAAGAAAGAAAAAAAGTCCTCACTGTATCATGTAAATAATCTGCAAGGTCATAAAAAGGAAGTTGGTGAGTGTTAAATTTTGGCTCATAAGGGAAAAAATCATGCCTTATCTGCGTCAGACCCAGATATCCGGACCCTCAAACGTTGAAGGAGTACACCCTGTAGAATGGCACCACTCATGCTAACGCCGAGTACTTGGCCAGTCGTGCGGAATAGGTAGGTGACTAGCAACATTCAACGATACCTCAAAGAAATCTGCCATCTGTAGACTTACTCCCGGTAGCAACGGCCATGTCCTCTCGATAAACCCCAGCAATCATAGCCTGTTTACTGGTTTCTAACGTTTCTCCGGCATGATGATCAATACTCACGATGAGGGTGCTCGTGATAAAACTTGCCATTCCAAAACCTTGCGGAAATAGATCCAACCATAAGTGGAAGGCAGAAGTGTCAGGCCCCCACAGGCACACTAGAGTGCTCGCAAAAACGGTCAGTGATGATGAAACTAGAGTTAGCATGTAAAGTTTTCCAGTGCGTCTCATCATCCTGCTCAGATATCAGGAACGACCCGGGTTGAGATCGCCATGAGATATACACTGACCATCCTGCGAAAACACTTCCAGTAGAGATTG
>Ga0153987_1000465_pt1 | contig 12804 bp, 17 predicted proteins | sample TSNC071MetaG_FD_102279 | JGI IMG/M metagenome (GOLD analysis project Ga0153987, IMG submission 102279) | Attine ant fungus gardens microbial communities from North Carolina, USA - TSNC071 MetaG | ecosystem: Host-associated > Fungi > Mycelium > Unclassified | place: USA: North Carolina, William B...
CGACGTTCCGTTTCGTCGTCCTTCACTTCCTCCTCTAATTCCAGCAAATCTGTATCATCCAGGTTGTCTAGACGGTCTTCGAAGCTTGGGGATGGAGGCGGAGATGGTGAAGGAGGTGTCTTGGATCGCGGTGGGAGGATACCATGTTTTCTCAAGGCATCGTTACTATGAACAACTCAGCCAACAGATGTCAGGTAAATAAATTGAAGCATACAATTCAGTGTCCTCATAGGGGTTGATTGGCATGGCAGATTAAATTGGTGACAGCCTGAGAAGAAAAAACGTAATTTTTTTGTCTTTGGAATGTCTTAATGATGCTTATTTTTGCTGTGATATAAAATAATGTGCGATAACATTACCTGTGCAACCTTAAACTCAGTGATAGGCCTTGGATCACGTGATGCTGCTGATATTCCTTTGTCTAAGTGGCGTTGACTAGTTCCCCGTAAAGTAAGATGACATTAACATCCTAACATCATACCTACTGATGTCTACTGCCGACCCTGAACCCAATTCCCGCGACCTCCGGCCGCGCAAGTACCAAGAGGAGATTTTTGAACGTGCCCAGAAAGGTACTTCATGCATTGCTGTGCCTTGAGCCGATGTGAACTGGAATCTTGAACGCAGAGAATGTGATTGCTGCACTCAACACGGGATCTGGAAAGACACTCATCGGTTTACTCCTCATCAAATGGATTTCGGCCCTTGAACATTCCAAGGACAAGCTGATCGTTTTTCTCGTCCCCCGAGTGGCTTTAGTCGAGCAACAAGCCAAGTACATCCAAGACAATACGCCATTACGTGTGTTGAGACTTGCTGGTGCCCTTGATATTGAGCTGAATGATCGTATACGATGGGCAAGACGACTGAAACAATGTGATGTACTCGTCATGACACGTAAATTTTTCTTACAGGTTTGATGGTTGATATCTGACCTGATAAATGTATAGCGCAGTTATTGGCTAACTTGATGACACATTCCGTTTGCAGTCTGCACCGCGTTTCACTCTTGATCTTTGACGAATGTCATCATACGCGCAAAAATCACCCGTACAATACAATCATGCGCGAATATTTTCACGTAAAAGTGGCGGAACGACCCAGAATTTTTGGGATGACTGCGTCTCCTATTTGGAACATGAAGGATCCCATGAGATCCCTCCTAGACTTGGAAGCGAACATGGATTCAACTATAATTGCCGTTCGGGAAAATGTTGAAGAGCTGGCAGCTCACGCTCCTCGTCCTTCTGAGGTGCACTCAAAACCTGATTGTTCCCATCCAAATTCTTTGACCTGATTTCTCTTAGTTAACAAAAGTTTATTCTGCTCCACCGGAGACATACGACTTTCATGAACCAACCCTATTCCAGTGCTTATCAATCATCTTACCTTCGACCTGGGACCGCATGGACGTTCCATGGTTGAATGTGGTAGCTAGATACGACACTACACTCTACAATTTAGGTCCTTATTGCGCATCCCTGTACCTTTTCCTCGAGATTCGGCATGCTCTGCAGCGTATACAGTCTGAAAAATCGAAAACACTTACGATGGGCATGGAAGACGCGGATATAACAAATGTCTCCAAGGTGGAGGATGATTTGACTCTGATACGTGATATCATCTTCGATTTTGAGACGTTCTTTTCGGATGCCGGGAATCCTAATGTTATTCCCATACCACTTCTAGATACATGGTGTACACCAAAACTCGTTGCTTTGAAGGACATTCTTATCGAATTCTACACATCAAGTTTTCAAGTTATTATCTTTGTTGAACAGCGTCAAGTGGCGGCGTGCCTATCCAAGGCTCTCTCAGCAATGCCCGAACTCAGGGATAAGATACGCTCTGCTCATCTTGTCGGTCAGGGTGTTAATACCGACGGATTAACTAAGACAACGAATGCGTATCACGGTGACGCCATCGGAGCGTTCAGGAAGGGGAAAGTCAACGTCCGTGCGTATTCTTATTTTCCAAGTCTCGGGAGAATAACTGAATTATCTAGTCATAGCAACGTCTGTGGCCGAAGAAGGGCTGGATTTCCCTGTTCGTTTTCACTTGTGATTGACCTGCTTTATTAAGACTCTGAAAAACGTAGGCTTGTGATCTAGTCATACGCTTCGATCCATTCAAGCATATGATTGCATATGTGCAATCTCGTGGACGGGCCCGAAACGCAGCTTCAAAGTTTGTTGTCATGATACGTCAAGATGACCAAGAGGCGTTCAATCTCTATCAGTGCCTACAAGTACATGAACCTTATGTAAACAAAGCATATCAAATGCGTGCCGCTTCCCTCGCCGAGAACATTGGCATCGATGATGAGGACGAAGAAGAATTAGATTCTTCGGATTTGGCAGGACGAGAACGTTATGTTGTTCCAACGACCGGGGCGGTTTTGACATATGACAATGCAATCGGACTGCTGAGCCACTTGTGTGCTCTGATACCCTCTGACACATACACGCCCTCTAATAAACCGAAATTTATCGAAGATCTCCGATCAACAGTCAAACTTCCTCTCAGTATTCCTCTACTACCGGAACAGCTCATATACCAGGGTCCCTTTAAGCACTCAAAAAAAGAGGCGAAACGTGCGGTAGCATTTTTAGCTGCCAAACGCCTCCATGAACTCGACGTCCTTGATGAATATCTCCTTCCCACCCCTGGTAAGATGCCTGGAGAGGAAGAAGCGGCTATTGTCCAGTCCGTGCTCCTGTCAAAAGTGCCACCGGTGACGATCGATGTTGACGTTAAATATCCTTGGACAATGGGAGAGCGACTGTGGTTGCATCCCGTATTCCTCGATGACGAACCAATTGCAGGGTTGATTGCTGGGTTACCATTTCCTCAGGTTGAGATTCGATCTGACGTAGTACTTCACTTGGGCTCTCCACGATTATTGCGCCTAACGGAAGAGGGCGAGGTGGAGCAGAGGCGAGCAATGCATGAGTATACGAAACTGGGGATCTTTTATCGTATTACAGGGAGCCCGTTGGCTAATTTTCTGGGAGGTTATCTTATACCCATTACAGATGACCTTGAAATTAACTTTGATAAAATCTACCGTCTCGTGGATAATCCAAGAGGTATTTTCGACTGGACCGAAAAGCAAAACCATTGTGGTGAGAGGGTACTAGTGCTCAATAGGCATGAATCCGGTCGAACTAGGGTCCTTCAACGAATCAGAAGTGATCTATCTCCATTGTCTCCTCCACCGGAGGGATCACTGGAGGCAGCGTTTCCAACTTATCATGATTACTGGTTGTCCAAATGGGTACGCCCAGGGAGGCCTGAATTTGTGTTACCGTCTACTGGCCCACTACTGGAAGCACCGCGGATCATCAAACCTGCTAATAGTCAGTACTCTCTCGATCGTCCCATCCCAGCAGTTCTTCCGGATACCCTGGTTGCTTTTATAGTCCCGATGCATGAGTGTGGCTGGGTTGACATGTCACCAGGAATGATCAGAGCCTTCGAACTCTTTCCAGCATTATGCCACAAGCTCACTGATGTCTATCGTGCCCAGACTCTTCGCCTGCACGCTGGCCTTCCACTAATCCCAGATCATCTTCTTGTCGAAGCCCTCACTCTCCCGTGTGTTGGTGCAGATTTCAGTAACCAACGTCTGGAAACCCTTGGAGATGCCGTTTTGGACATTTGCACGACCGTTCATCTGATGATCAAATACCCGAGAAGGCATGAGGGACAACTTTCTGCTCTCCGTCAACGGGTCGTTTCAAACAAGTTCCTAGTGACTTGTGCTAGGTCTATTGGACTGGAGAGGTTCATCTCTTCTGAAAAATCGGGCGTCACGAAGTGGCCATTCATTGAACAAAATGGGTATGAGGACAAGGAATTCAGAGAGCGTCTTGCAGTGATGAGGCAGATTCCTCGCCGAGGACTACAGGATTGTGTAGAGGCATTGGTGGGTGCCAGCTTTTCTGCTGGGGGGATTGCTCAGACGCTTCGGACTGGGGCTGCGCTAGGGCTATCGTTTGGTGGACTGCAACCTTGGGGAGAGCGGGTTCAAAAAATTGAGGGGAAACATTCTGATGTGCCCGCACTGATGGTCAACTTGCAGAAGGACCTTCACTACTCATTTCAGAATCCAGACCTTTTGGTTGAGGCTGTCACACATCCATCATTCGAATTTTCAACGACGCCCTCGTACCAGAGACTAGAATTCTTGGGTGACTGTAGGCCATTCCACTGTTATCATTGCTAGACATTGCTGATGTGCATTTAGCCGTGATCAAGATAATCGTTACTATCTATCTCTTCAATAAATTCCGCGAGGCAACCTCCCATCAACTTACACTTCCACGTGCGAAATCGATCTGTTCACCGGCACTCGCGTCCCTCGGTGTGCGCAAACTCAAAGTGCACAAATACCTGTTGTATAACAGCATTGACTTAAATCGCGCGATCAATCTCTTTATCCCTATACTCGAATCTACGCCGCCAGAGGAAATTGTTCGCAGAGGATGGAAGTATGATCCACCGAAAGCTATAAGTGATGTGTTTGAAAGTATTGTGGGTGCGGTATTTGTTGATACTGGCTACGACTTGGATCGCACAGGACATATTGTGACGTGGCTGATGGAGGATATCCTTGAAGCTCTGAGCCCGTCTATTCCGAAGGATCCCGTTTCGGAGTTGTTGGAGTGGCTTGCCAGTAATGGATGCAGTGGAAAGATGATTTTTCGGTGGGATTGCCTCCCTTATGCATAGAAAACCAGACTAATTATGATCAGGAAAATGGCAGACAAGAAGGGCGCTGAGGGGATCAGTGCTGTGTACCACGGAACTGTTATCGCGGGGCCGATCGTCAGCAATAGCAAGAATGTGGGAAGGTTTGCGGCAGCGGACAAGGCTCTTGCAGCGCTGAGGGATGCAGATGGGGGGTCGCTGCAGAGGAGACTGTGCAATTGCAAGGAGGCGAGCGAGGAAGAGGAAGAAGTGATGCGAATGCTATTTGGATATATAAATTGATCAGAATAGAATTAAGTAAGCTTTGTACGTATTTGTGCGGATGGAGGATCATCAGCGTTGCAACCAGGACCAGACCAGCAGTGAGACGAGCGCCAGCCTCTGCCAGTTTGCCACCAGCGTGAGTTTCCTTTTCTTCTCCTCTGCCTTTCCTCATCCCGCTGTTTTTACCGCAGCTTTCTTTCTTCGTCCTAGTTTTCAGTCCGTGAGTCCTTGCCTCCATCCTATCAGCCCACATGCTTATTTCCCCCATTTGAGCAACGGCGCTCTCTACTTCTCAACCTCTATTTAAAATGCAGACGATAAAATGTGTCGTCGTCGGCGACGGTGCCGTTGGAAAGGTCGGTTGGCTTCCTCGTATCTCCTTGCATCCTAATTTCCCCCACCTCAGACCTGTCTCTTGATCTCGTATACAACCAACAAGTTTCCAAGTGAATACGTTCCAACTGTACGTTGCATTCTTCCCCCTTCCTTCCCGGTCGAACCTCCCTCTCTAGGTCTTTGACAATTATGCAGTCACTGTCATGATTGGTGAAGATCCCTATACCTTGGGCTTGTTCGACACTGCCGGTAAGTCACGCTGTGTCCGTGCATCGACTTCATTCATCTCCCTCAATCAGGCCAGGAGGATTACGATCGTCTCCGCCCACTGTCCTATCCCCAAACAGATGTATTTTTGGTCTGCTTTAGTGTGACTTCTCCCGCCTCGTTTGAGAACGTCAAGGAGAAGTGGTTCCCTGAAGTCCACCACCATTGTCCCGGCGTGCCCTGCCTCATTGTTGGTACACAAATCGATTTAAGGGATGACAATCAAGTGATAGAAAAACTCGCAAGGCAGAAACAGAGGCCTGTCACCCCAGAACAAGGGGAGCGACTCGCTCGTGAGCTCGGAGCTGTCAAGTATGTAGAATGTTCGGCGTTGACGCAGAAGGGCCTGAAGAACGTTTTTGATGAGGTGTGTTTCCTTTTGCCGTATCTATATCTTCCTTCGTTTGATATACCATCCTTACAGGCTATCGTCGCCGCACTTGAGCCTCCCGTTGTCAGAGCCTCCAAGAAGAGGTGCAGAATCCTCTAATTTTCATGTCATTTCACGCACAATAGGACTTGGTCCATTTTACACTTTTAACGACCCGTATCACGCCATCCTCAATTGGTCATATATCCGCCACTGCCTTATTTTTCTTTTTCTCTCTCTCTCCTTGACTTGTGTTGTGACCTTATCTTCCTCTTTACTCCGGTTTTCATTATCTGCTTTAACAGTTAACCCAGATATCTTTTTTTCTTTTCTTTCCCAATCTTGTGCTCGACTTGCCTGGCAAGATTGTCCCTCGTTAATTAAGTTGGCGAACTTCTCGTTGAGCCTGGTTAGGGAGCGCTTTTCTTTTCTTTTCTTTGCTCTTACCTTAACTTAGAGGAAATTGCTGGAGGATGGCATCCTCTGCTGTTTTCAACGTGTATATCAATTTTAATGCAGTTTTCCCCTGGAATAATATTCTATTCATGTCCTTGATGACTGATGCCACTGTACACAAAAAAGCGATAGCTTTGTCCTTTTATTAGAGTGAATACAAGATGCACAGCAAAAATGCCATCCGAAGTGATGGTAACTATGAATTTCAAACTGATGCATTGTTCAACACAAAAGGCAGCCGCACACAAAAAAACAAAGCACGACTACATCTCTACTTTCTAATGTAGGCACCACAGATGGGCATGAATGTATGGAAGATGGATCAATTAAAGTTAACAATGAGCGTAAGCAAATAGGTATCCTCTGACCTACATGCGGCGTGGAATTGATAAATGGATTCGACACGAGTTTTAGGTCCGTCTCGACCATGTGTACGCTGAGCCAGCATAAGTTCGTTTTCCCAATGTGTTGTACCTAGGAAATGGAGACCATCAGTATTGCATTCATTTAAGAACGACGAAAAGGAAGGCAATGTACCTGCCGGAAGGTTGAGGATGGGGGGTGTCGGAAGTTGTCGGACTGGGAGGTGCGGGCGAGGTTGATGTCGTGTCTTCTGGAGGACCGTATCCTCCACCGTATCCACCACCGTATCCATTACCGCTCCCCGACCCATAACCGCCACCGTATCCGTTACCATTGCCCGACCCATAGCCACCACCGTATCCGTTGCCATTGCCCGACCCATAGCCACCACCGTATCCGTTGCCATTGCCCGACCCATAGCCACCACCGTACCCGTTGCCATTGCCCGACCCGTAGCCACCACCATAACCACTGCCATAACCGTCGTTGGACCCAGAACCAGACCCATACCCATCGTTGGACCCATAACCGGACCCATATCCACTGTTGGACCCATAGCCGGACCCATACCCGTTGTTGGACCCATAACCAGAACCATAGCCAGAGTCGGAACCCCAGCTAGAATCAGTTCGCGCAACTGCGGCGCGACGCCGGGGTTTATATTGTTTGAGGACATGTTTATGGCTGATTTGATTGAGATGGGATGCTTCTTGAGGTGAACCTAGGACGAGGACAATGCTTGTCATAAAGACAGCAAAGATGGTAGCGTAAGTGAAAGACAGTTGCATTTTAGATAATGAATGTCTTGTTCAAAGAGTGTACAGGCTCAACCTGGTTGTGAGAGGGACGGGAAGAGAGATAGGAACTCAAAACAGAAAAACGTGGTAGTTTATATTGTTCCAGCTTTTTGAACCCCATTTGGTTAGTAGATTTGATTAGTATTAACCAAATTTGATGTTGAATATTTCGGTCCGTGTTATTCAGGGCACTGTCACTGAGAACAAGAGTGTTCTAGACATTGGAAGGTTCAGATCATCGTCATGTCTCTCGTCCTTCAATGTTTCTGGTAGGAGAAAAACTTTATCCACAGTCCTATGTTTTCAAGCTTGCTCACCATGCCTTGCCATACGTAAGTCTATGCTAGTCTACTACTGTTGTGACAACTAATTTAGTGGTGGTTTTTATGAGGATTCAGAAGTTGAAAAAAGGAGGACGAGGAAAAAGACCGTGACTCATGGTAAAACATCTTCCACCGACTTGTACGGATTTCTAGTTTTTTAATTCTGGCGCGTAATGGTTGCCAGAGTCCCGGAAACCGAATCCAAGACTCCGGGAGGGATCACAGTTATCTTTATCTTTCATTAGACCATGAACAGCAGTATGTCAGAGTGTACTAGGCTGCTAAGCTCGATTCCTGCTACCCCACGGAGATGTTGGATATAGGGGTTGAAAAAAACCCGGTCATGAACAAAAGGTAACAAAAAGGCAAATCTGTTGGATCACTGTAGATGACTTGCTATATCCTCCAGGAAGGAACAAATTATACGATCCGCATTGTAAAAGATTGTTTCGCGTGGTGTGTTGGGAATGTAAAATTGCAGAGTGTTCTGTGGTGAGAATCCACAAGTTATCCATTTATTGAGATGAAGATGATCCTCTTTACCAACAGCAAGAACAATCAGAATACGTAGAGGGAAGTCGTCTCAATGCCCATAGGGATAATTCTTCCTCGGCGCCCAAGCTCGAGTCAGGGGCTTGGGATGTTGGCTTGAGTATAAGTTTCATGTGGGTGATTCTTTGGGAGTACCTGATCTACCGCCTACAAGGTAAGACAGCTCTGCTTCCTGGATTGCCTTTGACCTGGTGCTCCGGGTAGGATCACTTGAATTAATTTCGGTCAAGCATGCCCGTTATCTAGTCATCACGTCCCCTCAAGGAAGACTGGCCCGCAGAGGATGGTTATCAGGATAGCTTGTATGTGCTTCGAAAAGTGATCAAAGTAGACAACTCCAGTGGTAGCATTTTTATCTTGCCTCAAAAGTTTAGCCTTCAACTGTCATGCCGATGCGAACAGATTTTAAAGAGCGACATGGATCGTTGTCCTGCTTTGCGAGACTCCTTTTTTTGCTATAGATACATTAGAAGTCCAGGTCCTGAGACCTGACCAGAGGATTCGAAACGGCAGGTCGGATTCCAATGCATTGAGGGACCCAATCTATTCTACCGAGCAGTCAAAAGGCCAAAATAGCCCTTCCCTCATCTAGAAGCTCTCAAGGTTATCTGTGATAGAGAATAGCTTTTTCCGAGGAACTTGATTATTCGGAGGGTTACTAATATGAGAGGGCAGATACGGCAAACGAGCACAAGCTTCTATGCTTTCGATCCGGAGAGAGGAGAGGAAAAGCCACACTCCTGGACAGATGAGTTACTAAAGCAGTTTTTTATGTCTTGATGTTGGAGGTGCCATGATATACATCCCATCAAAGGCTATGAGGCTCGAAAGACACTACATGCCGATTTAAACCGACTCAAATATAAGTAAATACGCAGCTTCGGTCCCTTGCCCACTCCCTTTGCTATGTCACGCCCTCAGGATGACAGAAATCAAGAAGCTACTGTCTATCTAGTGTGTGTTCTGCAGGTTTCCTTGCGGACAATACGTTTTTATCTGTATACCAGGGCAACCTTGATGAGAGGTGCTCAGATGCGCTTATTTGGGAATTAATGCTTCAAGCGGGGCCCGTTGGTGAGCTCTTGACAGAATTGTTTCTGGATGACTGGATTGACCTTTTGTCGCGACTTATCAGTCAATGTGCACCTGCCGAAGGACCGCATCTCTATGGCCCACCAAGGCTATGGATTTTGTGAGTTCTTGACTGAGGAGGATGCAGAATATGCATGTAAGATTATGAACCAGATAAAACTATGGGGCAAGCCCATCCGGGTTAACAAGGTTCGTTTCAGGCTCCAGATGATTTTTTTCTTTTTGTGTGAGACGAACGTCTCGTTCTGGTTCATTCCCGTTAATTCTGCTGGCCCACTCTCAACAGGCTTCCTCGGATAAAAAACAATTGGACGTTGGTGCGAACTTGTTTATTGGGAATTTGGATGAGAATGTAGATGAGAGGCTACTTTACGATACATTTAGTGCTTTTGGTATGATGGCGACGACAGCCAAGGTGAGTAATTTTGCATGTAGCTTGTTTTCCCCCTTTAAGATGAAATTTTTGGTAGATTGCTCGTGATACCTTAAGTGGAACCTCAAAAGGCTATGGTTTTGTCTCCTACACAGATTTCGAAGCTTCAGATGCCGCCATCGAGTCGATGAATGGCCAATTTCTCATGAACAAAGCTATCACTGTGCAGTATGCATTCAAGAAGGATGGCAAAGGTGAACGCCACGGCACAGCAGCTGAACGTCTTTTGACTGCTCAGGCTCGCAAAAACAATGCACTTCCGGTGGCTGCAAGACCTCCTGCCCAAATGGGCTTCGGTGCTCGGCCACCTATTCCAGGCTTCCAAGGTCCTTATCAAGGGCAATTTGCTGGTATCCTTGCACAACCCCCGCCTCCACCTGGGTTTACACCTCAGCAGACGGTGGTACCACCAATGGGTATGGTCCCGCCCATGATGGGAATGTCCGTTCCTCCTCCACCTCAGGGAGTGCCGGTGTATGGCAATTTTGCACCTCCCCCTCCTCCACCTGGATTTGGTTCACCTTTTCCAGGCCAACCATCCGTGTAGATTGTTTCTTACGAGTAGGCATACGCTGTAGTCTTAATATATTGACGGGTTCACAGCTGTACCCACGTGATGAGGTGATTAAGGGTATCTACCCCGTTGTTAGCTTGTTATAGCTGCAAATGGTCACAAGAACGCCCTTGGATTACTCTGACTTAGAATCTGCTGCCAAGTAACACCATTAAATCAGCTGAATTCAGAATGTTAATGCTTACTTTCAAAGGCTCAAACTTCTACCTCCTCCTGGGTTCTCTAAACAGTGGGGTGCTTCTGTCACTTGCATTTTTTTTGCAATTCGTTCCACAAGCTTATTACTCTGATAGTCCAAAAGTAAAAGCACCCCAGCTAAGTCTCTGGACTCACTCAAGACCTCCCGAGCATGGGACGTCGCCATCGGCCCAGCGAAGCAAGTGCCAATGAATTTGATCATGCTCTATATGTCGGGCTCTCAAGTACAGATTTTCAGCATGGGCGTGATTGTGATGCTCCTGTGGAGTCCCTTTGTGAATTTCTTCAAAGTCAACAGCAGTACGTGTCCTTCTATGTGTCTGCTAGTCGCCTCTGAAGTCACTTAATATCAAGCATTTGCTCAATTTGCACCTGCGGGAAAGGATTCTAAAGCATTCACCACGCTGTTCCTACAAAAAGTCGTTTTCCTCCTCTGCCACTTTGTTGGTTTGGGTATTGGCCTGTGGAAGTGCCAGCAAATGGGTTTGTTGCCCACAGGAACGGGTGATTGGCTTGCTTTTGAGACCAGAGGGCCAGTGAGTTATCAATGCTTTCCAGTTGGTCTTCAAGTTCATTGATTTTTTCTTGACCAGCCTCCAGAAATCTCGTTATTCTCGTAGTTTTCCAGTCCTTATTTTTATAGCAATATATTACTTTTCTTGTGCAAGCACCTGAAATAATTATCTTGGGTAATGAGCGCTCGTGAATGATCTTTACACCATGTCTCTCAAGGCTGGCCACAACAATAAGGAACCCTTTGCCTTGTTGCCAGTCCACAATCGACTAGCCAGAAAATCAAGAGGAGAGCGTATTCGTGCTTGCCTAGGTCTCCTCTTCACTGCTGCTATTTTTTCCACTTTGCTCCCGGCTGCTTGGACACTTTTCCGCGAGACGAATCTGCGTCATGTTTCTATTGAGAAAGTCGATCCGGCTGCGGAATGGCAGGACAATGTCTGGCCAATCAGAGAACAAACCCCCTGGGACATCTCAACGGATTACCACTACCCCAGGTTGTTGGACTATGATGTTCGTGAGGGGACGTGGCTGCGTCTCGATGTCAATCCTGCTTCTGGGGATATAGTGTTTGATATGCTTGGTGATATCTATTGTCTCCCCGGAAGTGAAGTGTTAGCTTCGGGAAAGAGTGTGCGTGCGCGCCCGGTTCTCAGAGGCGTCCCTCACGACACAGATCCTCATTTCTCTCCGGATGGGAAACGTTTTGTATTCAGGAGCGATGCTGAGCTCGGGATAGAGAATATCTGGATTTCTGAATGGAAGGGATGTGGTGCCATGGATATCACTAGCGCCAATATCCGGAATGAGGAGCTACAGATGGCTTTACGGGTTGAAATACAAGAGAAAGCTTTATTAAAAGAGGGTATACCTGAGTCAAAGAAGAGGAGGCATAACCGTCTAGTGAGGGAGGGTCGTGCGTGGGGTAAGTTTTACAAGTTAGCTGAAACTTCTTGACTGAGAGTCCTGCAGCACACAGGATTACCAATGAAACGTACAGATGGGTATCGGATGCCAGGTTCCATCCCTCTGGCTCCAGTGTCATTGCCACGAAATGGTATACTTCATCTCGTTCCCTTGGAGCTGGTGAAGGTTGGCAATACGAAGCTCCATCCCTGGAAGACCTGGGCCACGGTCAGAAACCCGTACCCGTTGGTAGTGGTTTTCGTGTCCTTGGCCGCTCACTGCCCCTTGGATGGATGATTGATGATTATGAGAGCCAGCAAATTGGTCCTGAGCAATTCATTTGGCTCAGCGAGGACACTATCATATATGCGAAGAATGTCAAAGATTCCAATGCATTTGAGTACAGCAAGGGTAGGTTTCCAATCAGCAGGGTATTTTAGCCTTCTAAGACTCAAAAAATTTTCTCTCATTGCGCTTCAGATGTCCACCAAGGGATATACTCCATTTTTCAGAGAAATTTAACCACCGGTACCACCAAAACACTGATTGATGCGTACCCAGGAGGTGCCAGCCGACCAGAACTCTCACACGATCGTCGGACTCTGGCTTTTGTGCGTCGAGTTAGAGATCAAGAAGCCCTTGTACTC
>Ga0153987_1000467_pt1 | contig 12744 bp, 22 predicted proteins | sample TSNC071MetaG_FD_102279 | JGI IMG/M metagenome (GOLD analysis project Ga0153987, IMG submission 102279) | Attine ant fungus gardens microbial communities from North Carolina, USA - TSNC071 MetaG | ecosystem: Host-associated > Fungi > Mycelium > Unclassified | place: USA: North Carolina, William B...
CACGGCGGGCGCTGTCTGCCCTTGATATGCGTAATCCCAATGACAAGAATGAATATTCGCTAGAGTCAAGTCGGTCACCCAGTACCATTGGAAAGATTCAGCAGCGTCCCAGTTGGATTGTGCAACCACCGGCGATTACCCCAAGAACAAATAAGAGTGCAGCTCTCAGAGCCGCCAAGATGGCACGATCACAAATCGATATCAGTGCTATCAGTGCTGTTGCTAACAAAGCATCAAGAGCGTCGAGGCCATCCACGTCAAATTTGAAACCTATCGTTGCCTGATTCTCCTACACGACTTGATCTAACGGTTGGAGATTTATATTGTTTATTTACTGATATTTTCTCGATTATATCTCAATGCATTATTTATTAGCTAGGTCGTACAAGTAACAATGTATTTCGGAATTGGATAGCTTTTGATACCCGGTCTTTTGATAAGAGAAGATTTCAGAAACTCTGAACTTGCAGAGCGTCGACGCGGTATCCAACTCCCGAATGATCAATCATACTTTATTGTTTTCAACCAAACTTGCATTGAAGGTGAAAATACATAAATCATCATGTACAAAATCCTGTACTGCTTCATGCATATTTCTTGATGTCCTCCTCATTGGGTCCGGTAGGCTCATCTGAAGCAGCTAAATTACATTGATGAAACACTCTAACCTGCTCAGGGGTGAATGCTCCAACGACGCTATGAAGAACACCTCGATTATGGAAGAGTACAAAATCGTTCTCTTGCCAATCATGTGGATAAACCAGCTGTTTTGTTGAAAACGATTCAATATGTCTATGCCAAGATCAAAGAGGACCACACTACACTCACTTGAGGAGCGATAGCTGGACGTTGCAGTTTGTACAGGATCTCACGGACTTGTTTGAGATCTGTGATATGCGCGCCGTCCGGATATAATGCGCCTTGCCGATGGGTAGTACCCTCTGGTAATGGATCGACTACAAGTTCTTGTACACCACAAGGATGCACTTGGAAATGTAAAGCACCAGTGACAGGATTCTTCCATGTCTGATCAAGAGTTCATCGATGTTAAATTTTCTGTTTTAGATGAGAAAAAAAACTTACGATAGGGTACACCTTCACCTTGGCCTCTTCCCACGCAGGCAACTTATCCGATGATAATTCCAGATCCTCACTCTCAATCCCTAATCCCGTCGGCATGGCTCGTGCAGGAGCCATCCATACATAAGGATGCGGTGCATACTTGACTTTGGAACGAACAGCAAGACTCTGATACTCCTTTGGCAAGATTTCAAACATAGTCCGCCCAGAGACAAACGCAGTCGTGCCCAAGGGCACAGGTAGCTCATCACCCGTTCCATCATCATATCGGCATATCTGAGATTCACCCCTCGGTACCTTCAATCCATAGAGTGTCGTGACTTTTGGAGGACTCAAATCATACAACGCAGCGTCGATATGCCAGCGGTAGAACCGAGTTGCTTTGAACTCGTCTTCGAGAGGAACACGAGTCTTGTGAAAAGTCACGTGAGAGGGATGTCTTAGCCGAGCCTCAGTGAGACCTTCGTGGTTGTACACAGTTCCATTGCCGATCAATTGAACCTGAGGAACACGAGGGATCGTCTTGAGGTCTGGGTGAAGGATGGATTTTTTGGTAGATTCAGTTTTATTATTGCCATGTCCGTAAGATTCGGAATATGGATCAAAGGACTGGAAATCAGTCTGAGTAACGGTCTGATATGGGAATGAAGGGAAATGTCCACCTGGGTCAATGTATACTGTTCCTCGGGTGTAACCACAACATTTCGAAACAGAAGGACATTGTACTTTGAGTTGAATCCATGAGCAGCTTAATCGATATCAATGATAACGATATGTCCTGCCTTATATAGAGCCTCTTGAATTTCAGTCAGTTGTTCAGGAGTCAGCTTGCCTGGGTGTAACCCAATCACTTGACGGCCAAAGTCTACAAACCTTGAGCTATCAGCAGAGGCGGGAAGGGGTAGAGGGGCAAGTGCAATGGTCATGATGATAGTCTTAGAACAGTGTGTAGTGAAGACACCTGTCGAGATGGGAATTCAGTCCCTGGAAGCACAGAACTGAGAGTGAAACGAAAGCTCCGAGCTTACTAAGCTATCATCAGTGGTGATAGACAGTAGTCAATAGTCAATAGAATCGTCCTATCTTGCACTGGCGATAAGCAGGACATAGGTGCGCTTAGAGGTGATTTGACTCTGTCACTTTTCAATTCATGTTCAGTCTTATGCACAATGATCATATCATGTCAATATTTCGTGCGTATTTGCAAAGAATGTATAAGAATGGCTTAGCTAACACAACCCACAAGTATCATAATATCCGGTCTTTTAGATTGTTGTCTCGTACGGGACAGGTCTCATGGTCTGAGGGGCGTTGTCGACGATAGACACAACGTGGGATGTACGGGGATGAGCAGGCTTGCGCTTGAGATCGACACGTTCTGTGTATGCAGATGAAGATGAAGCACGAAATGTAACAAGTACGAACTCTACACTCACCGCCCTTGTCCTTGGCAGCAGAATGGGCCTTGGTATTAGATTTGACCCTGTCAAGGAACTCTTGACGGCACTTTGAGTGTCTTACATGCTCTATGCGAATATTGACACGCTTCTCTATGTATCGATTGCCGACAATCTTGTTAACAATGACACCGACAGCATTGGGCGTCACATTATAGACAATGCCAGTTCGTCTAGAGGGACTATAATGAGTCTGGGAGCCGAAGCCAGTCAAAGACAACATACCCATGGTAATATTTGTGGGGCATACCCTTTTGTTGGGCAGGGTTAGCTTTGATATCAACAATATCACCGACACGATAAATGGTCAGATACGTTGACATTTTGATGGGGCCATGCTCTGAGAGTACGATGAGCCAGAGTCAACGAGTCGACTGACAGGATACACACCCTTGAAACCACGCTTGAACATGTGGCGCGTGCGTGCGCGATAACCATATGAGTGCGGCATCTTGTCTCAGAGTCTGTACCGAAGAAAACATCAGTGGTGTTGAAAGCATGGACAAGGGTCACGCTCACTGTCTAGCACGGTCTTGCCAGTTGTTCCGTCAGCAATGAGCACAGCATGGTCGAACGACGTACTCACCGTCTTGTCAGTATCCTGTTGATTGTCAATGCAGACCATAGGTTCTGATCGGAAATCTCCGGGTGGCTGACCTAACTATACAGTTGTGGCTGTGTACCTATGCTGCCCATCAAGTTCGACCCAAAGCAAGCGATCACTTTCAAGAAAAATGCCCAGGTAATGTCGTTGACTGCTGTTCTCGTCGTGCTGATCCAACTGTTTGCAGGGCCCCAAGAAAACAGAGCAAGACGTGAGTACTAGCACTTCAAGATCCACCATGGGTGGAGGGTGTGTGCACAGCGCTGACTTGTTTCATGCCATTTGTGCCCCCCATTCCTATTGATACCCAATGTTCGCAAACGATCATGTGGTGATGCAGATACAAGGTTCCCCGTCGACCTTTCGAGTCTGCTCGTCTCGATGCCGAGCTCAAGGTACGGCAGCCTTTTCTTCTCATACTGCTTTTACTTACTTGCATCTAACAGCTCGCAGGCGAATACGGTCTTCGAAACAAACGTGAAATCTGGCGTATCGCTCTTATCCTTTCCAAAATTCGTCGTGCCGCTCGTGAGCTTCTCAAGCTTGATGATAAGGATCCCAAGCGTCTCTTTGAGGGAAACGCTCTCATCCGACGATTGGTCCGCATCGGTGTGCTCGATGAGAGTCGCATGCGTCTCGATTATGTGCTGGCTTTGAAAATTGAAGATTTCTTGGAGAGGAGGCTCCAGACTCAGGTATTCAAGAGTGGGCTGGCTAAGAGTATCCATCATGCTCGCGTTTTGATCAGGCAGAGGCACATTCGGTGAGTCTATCATATTATATCTGAGAGGTCTGTCGACTGATCGCCCTCAAGTGTTGGCAAACAGATTGTCAATGTTCCCTCTTTCACTGTTCGTCTTGACTCTCAAAAGCATATCGATTTTGCTCTCACCTCGCCATATGGTGGTGGACGTCCTGGTCGCGTTAAGCGCAAGCGTGCTGCTGCTGCTGCCAAAGGTAATGATGGAGGTGATGACGACGACGAGTAGACGGCTTTTGTATATTTGGTTGGCCATTCTGGTAGAGCAACAATCTTTCTCTCTTCCAATACTATTAGTTCATGCTTTGTTTGACGGTGCTCTCTAGCAATATGGCTATGCTATATACTTCAGTCATTACAATGGGCATTATCAGAACTTGATGGTAGGCGCGAATATCGGTAGAGGATGTGCCTCTGTGTTAAGGACATAGCCTATATGTGTCTGAGCCAATACATAATGTAAGGGTGCTGCCACAAACTCACGGTCAAGAGGTATCAGATTATCATCCGAGAACAGGAGATATAGGTATTTCAAAGTTTCGCTCTGGAATTCTGTAAGCCTACATATCCTCTTCATTGTTGAACAACTCACCAAGAAGAATGTTTCCATCTTGTCTTCTTTCTGGGTCGGTACTTGATCGACATTGAGAATCGTGGCATATCCGCCTGTCTCGATACGACAATGTTTTTCTATAGCTTGAAAAATATCCCAGCCGTACTCCCTATAACGCTCATCACCTGTGAGACGATAGGCTATGAACAGGGACTCGACAGTTTCAGGACTACAACTCAAGTAAACGAGGGAGAACCTCAGTGAGCTACATGACCACTAACCGGAGCATATATCGTGCAGAATAAGGTGCAGGCTCCCCTAGCCTGATGCGAAACTCGATTGATCATCAATAGGTAAGTTTTGAAGAAAAAAACTCACCTGGCACCCTTGATATACCAATCCAACGGTGTGTGCGGCATCTCATCCATGCCATCACTCGGGATTCTGAAATGAACGATCTCAGGCGAAAGACCCCTAAATTAGCCAAGCTAAAAATCAATCCTCATCACTTCACCACGTAGACTCAAAAGTCCCATGAGCAATTAGTGGTACCTACGTCGCAGTATCATGAGTATGCAAACACGTCTTCAAAAGCTCCGAACCAGACTTCCAATCACGTAGGCCATTCTCTGAAAGTTGATCAGGACTCGGAGGTCGAGAGATTCTGTTACGAGGGACTCTAGGGTCGGCAGTGACTGCTCCTAACATGAGTGAACCTGCAAGGAAACAGGTTAGGTGATCTTGTTTTGGTACGAGACGCCAAGATCTATAGATGTTGAAGCAATAGCAATTGATTAGAGCAGAGGAAAGGAAACGCACATTTCTCCATTTTCATGACGTTCGGGTTGTAGTTCAGATGTGTAGGTGTATCCTCCTGTTTGAGTTTTTTGAACAAGATGATCTTGGATAGCTGTCATTGCGTCGAGGTACATCTTAACTCCAAATTTGAGCAATCGGGTGTTGGAAGAAAAGATTCAGCAAATGTACATGCATGTAGATAGTCTCCGCATATCCCTGTGTTGGGGAGTCGTTATAGGAGAGGTTCGAAGAGAGACCAGAACTCTTACTGTCTGGATAAACTGTTTTCTAAGAAGGCGAGTAAAAGCCATCATTTTCAATCCAGAAGTTTATGGACTTACAAAAGATATTCGTAAAACGAATCTGCTCTGGACCCAAGGCGAACAGGAGAAGTGACATATTGGCCATCATTGATACTACATAGCGAGTGATGAGCTTTAGTAGGGGCAGAGTGACAGGACAGCGAGCATAGAAAGACCCACTCCATAAAGATGGATGCCAATCCATAAGATAACCTAGCTTGATGGATGATTTTCATGACCTAGTCTTATAAGAGTCCTGGATCCCTCCTTGGTCTAATGCAATCCTCACTTTTTCAGCCTTCTCCCAATAGATTGAATTTCCAGTAACTTCGCTCAAGTATCGAAATTCGAGCTGCAGCGTCGCTATTTCAGCTATGCTGACTAACCCAGGGTAATCAGTAGTATGGTACCCCTTCTTCTCTGCCAGATTGACAATGGGAAGAGGTAATCCTGAAGGTGTATCGAAGACAGGGAGAATACGGTCTGCCAGATCCACAGCTTTTTGTAGTAACGTCTGGTCATGACTGGTCAGATGCGAAGCTGAAAGGAGACCACCGAGAACGCGAATAGTGGTCTGTCCAAAATATTAGCCTTATAGTGAGCTCAAGGAAGACGGAAAGAAACTCACTTCGAATGTACTGAAAGCGCCATCCTTGTCAAATGTGAGCTTATTTTCTACCCAGCTCCTGGCACGCTGATACTCTTCATTGAGACCCATGATTAGCATTGTGTCAAGAGAGTCAACTACTGTATAACCGATCCCTCCTGCGCTTGTGAGATTGGTACCTTCATGGCTAATTGGGTGGTATTCATCTGCACCCATGGCATTTTGTTCTTTGGAAAGAGATCAAGGGTCAGTTTTGATACTGAAAAGGGAGGTATCGTACCATAAGCCAACCAAGCATGCTGTTGATCCACAATTTGTGAATAACTGAAGAAATGAGGAGGGAAAGGGATGGAGTTCACCTTGAAGGCTTGAACGACAGCTTCTTGTTTTGCAGCATCTGCCTGCAGTGCTGCAACCACAGGTTGAAGTCCCTCTGACAGAGATGCAATGTCCCAGTGCTCAGAAAATCCTATCCAATCACCGACGAACTCATAGAGGAAAGTGGGTTTCTGAAATTGAGCCTGATTCAGTATGTAGGTGCATGAGGAGTAGTAGGGACATACAAGGTAGGTATATATCGCTAGACCTAAGACCAGCAAGCTCCAAAAGTAATTAGAAAGATTATCATGGGTTGAACGAATCGCATTTGTTTCCTTATGTCATGATGGATAAGTTGTAAGTCACAGTGAAAATTGGACTGGACAGACATTATCGACGGGCTTGCCGCTTTTCGGAATTGCGTCATGAATGGGCTGCGTCTGTTTTTTATTTTTGCCCATCAAGGGAGAGAAAAACAAGTGGCATTGCGACCAAAATGATTTTGCGTTGCTTTGGCATCAGTAGCTATTATTGATCGTTGCTTTCATCTTTTGAAATCTATCTTATCATTGCGGCGTAACGTGATTTCCTGCTCAAGTTTTAGTAAATAAATAAGATACAACACGAACAAAAGCCATGCCTTCCCGCCGCTCTCGCTCTCGTTCCAGAGACAAGCGTCGTGACTATTCCAGAGACCGTTCAAGGAGGTCCCGTTCTCCTGAGAGACACGTCGACCTTCCGGGTGGTGCATCTCCGATAACTGAAGGGGATTACTTCAGGAAGTTTGATGAGTTGCGTTTGTGGCTCAAAGAAGAGCGTGGAAAGGTCAGGAAATTGTGCTGTCATCGTAACATGATGCTTCACTTAAAAGGCAGTATATCAATGAACTTTCAAGCGAAAAGGCGAGAAGGTACGCACAACCTCTTGTTTCTTTCCTAGAAAATTCACTCGTGCTACAGTTATTTTCGCAAATTCGTTCAAGTGAGTATACTCTGGTTTATTCTGCAGTACAGGACTCATTCCCTAGGATGGCACGGTCTAGGCCTGGAACCGGGGAAAGTTATCTCGTGAGTGTAGCACAGTTGTTCCTTTCCCTTCGTTCTGAGCCGCCTGCTTCTAGGCAGATACTACCAGGGGATAAATGCTTCTCTGGCTCAGGCTTCTGATCAGACTACATATAGATGGTCATTCACTTCAAAGCAAACGCGTGCTGACGGCGATGCACTACGAGCTGCACGCGAAGAAATCAGTGCTGCTACTAATGTTCGCGACTATTCATCTCAAACACTTCCACCAGGCTCTGGTAGCTCTAAGGGGCGCGTGCTGGGTCCAATCATGCCTTCTGCCTCTGACCTCACACTCGCAAGGGAATATGCCAATGAAGAAGCAGAAGAAGAGAGGCGATATCGACGGAAACAGGATAAAGCAGAAGCAAAGGACAGAGTCGAAGATATGGTTGGACCTAAATCGGTTGGGAGAGAGGCCATGTTGGAGAAGAAACAACTTCGAAGACAGAACGATAGAGCATTCAGGGAGCGCGGAGATGATGGGTTTGACTTGGATGAATCTACAACCATGGGCGGAGGCGATAGTTTCAGAGAGAGGTTTGTTCTATTAGAACAATTCGTTCCTTTGCTAAAGACATTCTCAGAATTGTCAAGAGAGATGCTGCGAAGCGACGCCACGAGCAAAAGGCGGATGAACGAAATATGGCATTACGGGAGAGAGCTGATGCGATCAAGGAAAAGGAGAAGGTTTGTACGTCAAATATCTCGGTTGAGCGAGTTCTCATACTTTTGTAGGCCACTATGGACATGTTCCAGCAATTAGCGAAGCAAAGGTTTGGATAAAGGACTTGTGATTTATCCTTATGCCTCGTTACGTCTGTCAATATACGAGGTCTACCTAATGGAACGCATTAATCTCTGTCGCAAAACACTAATTGTTTATCTACACTGAGGATGGATCCTCGCAGTTCTCACTTCGAAAGGGTGGCGTAAGTCTTGAATAATGCCAGCTAACCCAAAAGTTTTCTTCAGTCTGATAACATGGAGGTCAGAGAACTGCAAACATGACACCGAATTTACCGTCACTTTGGGATGTCGGATGCCCATGACGAATTTCAACTCAGTATAGGCAAATCCAGCTACTTGATTGCAATCGTCATCGATAGACATTCTGAATCAATAATCAGCAGTTATCGAGACCCGCAAGATGTTGAAACCAAGCAACAACAATGGCAACTTTGCGCACAGCAGCATCACCCTGACCTAGTCTTAGATCAGGACGTAAGAAAGTATCTGACCGGACATATGGCATTGTACGATAGCAGATGGTCAAGGAAGATTTGAGAAAAGGTGAGGCTGTGATGACAGGTGACGACTTGGGGTCTAACGCGATAGTCACATCTGGATGTCGAAATAGTTAGTCGTGAATTACCGAAGGCACGAATCACTGACTTTCAATCAGAACGATGTCGCCTCTCTTGACTGCAACGGTATTCTGTTGGCCACCCCAACGTTCGGCAACCTCTCTCCATGCAATTAACTTGGAGATAGAGCCACCCTCATCCCCAAGTATCAATCTGAGAACTGCCACTTCTTTCCCTGTATCCTTCCCTGACTTGATTTTGACAGTGTCAGGTCCGTCGACTTCAAGAACGGCCACTAGGGCTGAGATTTTGGTGGACCTTACTATCTTCTGTTTCACTAGCTGAGTAATTGAGATGAGTGTATGAAGGTTGAAGTGGAATGTCGGAAAACATGCGATGGATGATGCGTCAGAGTAATTTAGGGATTGAGTGTTTTGAGTTCTGGACTGCGATCCAATGTAGGATTGGCTTGTGGTGTTCAGAAATGACACTTCAGCGAAGCTTGAGGGTTCCAATGGATTTTGTTCGCTAGTAGGAGGCCAGGTTATTATTGTAGTCTGATCTTGGAGATTGTCAAGAAATCTACTCGATGAGCCAATCATAGAAACAGGCCATACCGACACCAACTTGTCCTCTGTCTATTTCTTCAGACTGTTCAGCTCGCGCCCAGGAATCGTCATCATTGAAAATGACATTTTGGTACACCAACGATACCCTTCGACTTGCGTCATCTAACGTTTCAATGGTTGGAAAGTCAGGTGGAGTTGGGAACTGCTCGCGCATGGCATGGGACTGAGAATGAGAAGAAATGCTTTCCCATTGATATTCTAGTGGATCATTGTCGATGGTGTTCAGAGAGGGGGCTCCCAGGAAAACTCGATAAGACATGAACAATTACTGTTATCAACTTGGACTAATCAGAGTTGTCTACTAGTATGTACATCATATTTTCAGTGATTAGTTCAGAAATGATACTTGGTGGAGCTCAAACACGATATTTCCGTCACAAGGGGTGCTGTTAGACACAGGTCGAAACAGTTCTCCATTGCTCCTTTCTTCCACCATTGTCCCTAAAGATCGAGGAGAAATTAATAAAGGAGAAGGTTATCATAGGAGAAATGGCTCCAGGATTGTTCTCTAGGTTTATTAAGGGCAGTTCGCCGTCACCCAGCCGGGCCCTGTCTGATGCATCAGGGTCGTCCCGCGAATCCTCGTCAACGTTGCCCTCCCAGAAAACCCTGCCCAGGCCTATCACACCGACCATCAAGATCGACGCTTGTGTTGGGGCCAGCAGGACATCGCTGGGGACACAAGACACAGGATCGAGCCAGGTAGTAACGGTTGTAGTGGAACCGCCGTCGCCCCACGAGTCCTCCCGTTCTGAGACTTGGGAAGATTCAAGTCAGGATCGTACGACATTTCCTGTATTCTCAGGCAACAATACAAACATGCCTAAAACACTGGATCTGAGGTCAAAGCGCTCAGCCTCGAACCGCTCCTTTCATACTACTGTCCCCACTCCTGAAACAACCCGCGACTCTCGCCAGGGAGAGAACGGCACTATAATTGTGACTCCTGTCGTTGAATCACCTACTGCGCTCAGGACAGAATTTTTCCCTCAACAAGTCAGTGCTTCATCCACACCCGCTCGAGACCCAGACGCCATATCCATCTCATCCACAAGTCCAAGTGCAAAGGACAAGAGACGACCCTGGAAGAAATCGACTTCCCACAAGCCTACTGCTCTTGCAACTACAATCACAGCATCGGGTGTGACTATGGCCCAGCCAACACTGTCTCTTGCTCAGCAGCCTCCCTACAGTTCTGCTGTCCAGAAAACTCCAATCAGTTCAACTTCTTCCAGAAAGCCCGGATCTCCGCCATACTCGACACGTTCCCCCCCTGGCTCCTCCTATCATGTTAAAGGCAAGTCGGCAGATTTTTCGCCGGCTCCTGGACCAAAACGGTCATCACTACCCAGGTCAGGTGCCCCACGGACATCTGTCTCAGTAGCAAGTGACAACGTATCGGAGTACCATCCGGAAGATAGGCCAGAGTATTATTCTGCATTAGACGCCAGTTCCGATGAGGACGACTCGGAAGAAAACGAATCCATACTTGACGACATGGAAGACATACCAGTTACAGGGTTTGCAGTAGCCAGCAACAAGAGGAACGCAGATTTTCATGAGCTGTTTCCCAGTATCCCTGAAGGGGATTACCTGATTGAAGGTAAACATAGACTTCCTTCTACACCACGCCCATTAACAATTGTTAGACTACGGTTGCGCACTCCAACGAGATATCCTAGTACAAGGTCGACTCTATATCTCAGAAAATCACATATGCTTCCATGCAAACATTTTTGGCTGGATCACAGATGTACGTCGACAAGCCTCTCCTGCGAGGTATTATGCTAACTTGAGGTGTAGCTGTCCATTCCCATGTATGAAGTTACTCATCTCGAAAAGCGCATGACTGCCTTTGTTATTCCCAATGCCATCCAAGTCACCACTCGACAAGCCAAATACACATTCGCTTCCTTCCTCTCTCGTGACACAACCTACGACGTGATTCACAACATATGGCGGTTGGCACGACCTGATGACACCAGTCAGTTATCAATAGATGGGGCACCAATAGTGTCTGCTGCGGCTGCGGCAACGGGTGCTCTCACGAAGGAGCCCAAAATAACAACATGTGCGTGCTCAAAGGATGGAGGTCATTATAGTGAAACGGCATTGGATTGTATACTCCCCGGCACCCCTGAGCGGATACATAACCTGATCTTTGCCAGTGGATTTATCAAAGATTTCATGTCGATCGATCAAAAACTCCTGGGTTTGTGGCCTTTGACACCTGGCTTCCGACTAGATTGACTGACTTGGGAAAATTCTAGACGTCCAAATGTCGGACTGGCAGCCAACTTCACCTGGATCGAATTTGCTCACGCGGAATATGTCGTATATCAAGCCTTTGAATTCCAGTGTTGGACCCAAATCAACAAAATGCGAGATCAAGGATGAAATGGTTTACAATGATCCAGAGCAATATATTTCCACTATAACGACGACACGCACTCCAGATGTACCGAGTGGTGGTGTCTTTTCTGTCAAAACCAGGACATGCGTGATGTGGGCAAGTTCCGTGTCAACAAAATTAATAGTCACGACACAAGTTGAATGGACTGGTCGTAGTTTCATTAGATGTAAGTCCCTACCCTGTCCTTTATAAGTAGACTAATATGTGCTCAATGCGAATGAAAGCAATTATTGAAAAATCTGCAATCGACGGGCAGAAGACATATCATACCGAACTCGAAAAATCCATGCGTAAATACATCCAAGAACATCAAACTGAGTTTTTACCTGAAGGGATGGATACCTCCGTCCTCTCTGAGCCCGCACCCCTAGTTGTCGTCACTAAAACAGCTACGATCTCCACCCAGAAACTCTCTTCGATAGAAGAAAATAAACGTCGAGAGCACGAAAGAAATCAACGTGGATTACAATGGGCTTGGGATACATTTGAAGACGCATCGCAAGTTATCGTTCGAAGTACCAAAGGAGCGCTGGAACTTGTTCGAGATGCTTGGGAGCAGTCTTCTAGTACGACAATTATGTGGTTTGTGATCGTCACTCTGGTCATCAGTAATTTGTGGTCATTGATCTTGATGGGCTCGAGGGAGGAGGCTGGGAGGAGGAAGGAGATGAAGAAGATGGAAGATAGGGAAAAATGGGTGCAGGGGGTTGTCACCTCGGTTTGGGATGAAATGTCGAAACAGCATCAACTGAGTATAAGTGGAAACTTGGCTGGAAATGGTGGTTTGGGGATTAATAAGGAGTCATCGAACGAAGGGTTTTCATGGGTGCCCGGTTCCCCTGGTCCTTTAGC
>Ga0153987_1000468_pt1 | contig 12737 bp, 9 predicted proteins | sample TSNC071MetaG_FD_102279 | JGI IMG/M metagenome (GOLD analysis project Ga0153987, IMG submission 102279) | Attine ant fungus gardens microbial communities from North Carolina, USA - TSNC071 MetaG | ecosystem: Host-associated > Fungi > Mycelium > Unclassified | place: USA: North Carolina, William B...
AGTTCTCTTTGTCTAATGCTGATACAGAGTAGAGGCTTAATTCTGACTCGGAGTTGGCATCTTGACAGTACCCATATGTTAGTGTTGCAGGATTGTGCTATCTCACAAAGCTACTCTAAGTTGGAGTTGACAAAGAGAACTTATTAGAGTTCTGGTTTCATTGGCCTATTTACTTATATATATTGCTACTTGTTATAAGTCACCACTTTGAACCATTGACTAGCTACCACAGCTAAGTCAATATATATATTCTTTTCTATTTCTTTTCCTTTATTTCTTGTTCTGATTATAGCATGGGAAAGTATGTCATACTTTGTGACATAAGGAGTGACAGGGTCACATCAGGTCATGTCACATGTCATGTCACACTTGGTCACATAAAGGCACGGGAAAAGAATGCACAGACCAGGATGATTATGTATAAGTAGATAGACCTAATAAATGAAAACCCTAATGAGTTCTCTTTGTCCATGCTGATAAGAGAGCAGTTGGCTTAATTCTGGCTTAGGAGTTGGCTCACTACACTAGAACTTCAGTGACCTCACTCCTTGCGACTTTACTATCTTTTTCTTAAGTTGGTGATTGTTATGGTCATTGCTCTCCCACAGCATACAACAACTTGACAGTGGCCATCATGGCTTCTAACTACCATCATCTCCATACATAAGTGGACCCTAGCTTCAAGGGGTACTACCAGTGGGGAGACACTGGAGGTGGATAACAGGTGCATTTGACTTAGATCACCTGTTGAGACCAGACCTTCAATTGAGTGGTGTTGAGTAGAATACCTGTACCTTTTTTGTTATCAACTTCATACTATAAGCCCATTGTGACTTGTCTATGTAGAGGAATAGTTTGCACTCCATAAGAGGCTTACTTAGAGTAGAGGTTCCCTCCTTAGGGGTAATCTATACAATATCTTTAGGGCAGTAGACACTCTTAGCTGGTAGTTGGTAGGTATAAGATAGGCCTCTGACATCAGGAGCCGGTGGCTGTCATTGACTGATGGCTGTGGGAGTTAGCAGCAATGTCTCTGGAAAGACATTATACTAATAGATAACATGAGAATGTCCTGTCATGGACAGGCATGGACACACAACAGTAACATATATAACCAAATAGATATGGGAAATATGGCTAACATTAGAGTACCTAGTCACATGTATATCTTAGTACTTCTCTTGTATAAATAGGTAGAGAATACTAGGAGAACTCTGTCAAGTTCTTGTTTGACATCCTAGTCTGCAAGTGGTACCCCCTTTCCTAAATCCTCCTAGGTCCCTTCTATCCTGGAACTGCTGCTGCTTGTGGCTAGTTGCCTAACACTAACCCCACTCAAGGTTGTGGTACCAAGAGAACTCAATAGAGCTCCTACCCAGTTACAACCAACTACTTATACTATATACACTTGGTCTGTGCACTATGCTGACTAAGGTTCCTGCATGTAACTACTATGACTTATCTGATGATCCCTTTATCTAATCTCCTTGATCCATAGAGAATCTAATCCTACAACTCCAGATAAGGGTTGGTTGGCCCTTCTGTATCTGAGTCTAAGTCTATGCCATTGTCCATTACTTCTACAATTCTGGGGGAGTCTTCCTTTTCCAAATACATGTTGTAGAGTTCTTCTATGGGGTCAAGTTGTTTTATGACATTACCTCCCTTTTTAAGGTTCTTCCTCCAGAAGAACTTGTTTCCCTTCTATTGCCTCCAATTCCCTTCCAACTTCTTCAAATATTCCTTCTTGAATTTCCCATCATCCCATCTATATAGCAATTTTGCTGTGTATCTCCCCAGCAACTTGTTCCTTCTATATGTCCTATCTTCTTTTTTCCTAATCCTTCTTGCCATTTCTTCATATCCTCTTTTGTAGTCCCTTAGTATGTCTTGCGCATTCTCCAAATTTTCCACCTTTTCCCAGATGTCCCCTTCCACCATATATCCCTTCTAATGTACTAAGTATTCTACTTTTCCATATCTCCTCCTTTTGCTCAAAATATTTTCCACCTTGTACTCCATTTCTCCCTCTATAACTACTGGTGGGAGTAGCACCATTTTCTGTCCCTTAACCTGATCCTGTCATGAACTGCCTCCATAGGTATTTGACTAGTCACCATGGCTAAGTCATTATTTATTTTCTTTTACAGTTTGTTTTCATTTATTTTACAAAAGAGTCATGGCCTAATAACAATGTTATAACTTAGAAGCGAACCCCCAACTTTCACCCACCTTTAAAGGACTATTGGATAATCTAATGGATTACAACACGACTTAAGCTATAAATAGAACAGGTCAGGTGACCATATTATGTAAATAGTGTAGAATGTTCTAGATAGGCATGTGACTAATGGGAACTTGGTACACAGACCAAGCCCAACATGTATATAAGATAGAACTAATACACTGGAGAACTCTATCAAGTTTTTCCTGACCCCAATCCTAGGATTTAGGTTTAGTCTTCATGACCACCATCCTTATAGACAAGATGACTCAATACTGATGCAACAAGCACACATATGTACAAATGACAGTAAATAGAGATGTTGTGACATTAGCTAACTGCCTGAGCCGGGATTAAGCCAACTGCTCCCTAAGTCAGCATTGACAAAGAGAACTCAATAAGAGTTCTTACTGTATTGTGCCCTACTTATATACAAGATGATTTATTTACTAACATTTGTTCATGCACATGACCGTTGCATCAGTATTGAGTCATCTTGTCGTTAGGCCACAACTCTTTTATAAAATAAATGGAAAATAAAATGTAAAAGAAAATAAATAATGACTTAGCCGTTGTGGCTAGTCGAATACCTGGAGGGGCGATTCATGACAGATGTTTGTATATAAGTAGAGAGAAATCTAGTGAGAACTCTTATTGAGTTCTCTTTGTCTATGCTAATAAGAGAGCAGTGGCTTCATTTTGGCTCAGGAGTCAGTCACTACAGATCCTTGTATCTATGTATTCTACTTATGTTAATTATAGGATGTATCCTTATGCTCTCTGATAAATCTAACTCAATCGTATTTGGCAATATTATCTCCTTCACTCTATAAGGCCCCACAAACCTCTCCATGAGCTTATCTGTCTACCTTCCTTCTATCTGCCACTTCAGATCCTTTGTGCTCAACAGCACTATGTCCCTGAATTTATACTCTTCAGTCTCCCCTCTATATCTGTCAGCCTGCTTCTTTATCTCCCCTTGTACTTTCTTTAGCACTGCCTAGGCCTCCTCCTAAATCTCTTTCATTTTCAACATGAATTCTTCTGCCCTTACCATCTTCTCTTTCTTCCTCATCTCAAAGCCTATCCTTGGGTTGTGACTGCTGTTTACTATAAAAGGCAACACTTTAGTGGATGCATTCATTTTGTTGTTGTAAGCAAAATCCACTGTGCCTAGCCAATCTGGCCATTGTTCCTGATGATAATCTACAAAATCCTTAAGTATTGTTCTAACTCTTGGTTTGTTCACTCTGTCTGTCCATCCATCTGTGGGTGGAACACTGTCTACAGCTTTGTTTTAATTCCTAACATCCCATTGAGCTCCTTCATCAACTCCACCACAAACTGTGCCCCTCAATTGGAGATAATACTCTCAGGGAGCTCATGTGATTTCCAAGCATGGTCCCAGAATAAAACCACCAACCCTTCCATTGATGTTTTCTCAGTCATTGGAATAGTGTGCCATTTTTGTTAATCTATTGCACACTACTAGTATAGAGTCATACCCTTTTGCCAATGGCAGCTTCACAATGAAGTCTGTGGTAATGTGCACCTAAGGCTTTTCTGGCACTTTATTTGGCATCAGCTTTCCTGCTGGTGGTTTCATCCTATTCTTGTTCCTCTGACACAAGTTGCACCTCTCCACATATCTCTTCACCTCTGTTGTTACTGTCACAAACTTCATTCAACCTATCTCCATGAATACTGTGTTAGGTGACCTAGCCAGTGAGCAGCTGCCTAGTGTCCAGAAGGGACTTAGAGAGAGATAGAGGGATTGGGGGATGTGCCACTCATCAACCAGGGAAGGTCAACAAGAACTTGACAAGTTCTCCTGGTATTACTTCTAACTATTTATACAAAGTATCTACCAGGTTGTCCACATGTATCTAGAAAGTATTTATGTACATTACTCCCATGTCTTGTCTACTGTATGTCCAACTGTCATGTGTCCATGTGTGTCTATCACACAGATGTTCCCATGTCATATCTTCCTATTAATATTACACCTTCCCAGAGGTGTCACTGCTAACTCCTATGGCATGTCATGTAATGTCAGCTTAGTTCCTGGGCTGGAATAAAGCCAACTGCCCCTAAGTCAGCGATAACAAAGAGAACTCGATAAGAGTTCTCACTGTATTGTGCCCTACTTATATACAAGACTATCTATTTACTGACATTTGTCCATGTGCGTGACCATTACATCAGTATTGAGTCATCTTGTCATTGGGCTGCGACTCTTTTATAAAATAAATGAAAATAAAAGTAAAAGGAAAATAAATATTGACTTAGCCGTTGTGGCTAGCCAAATGTCTAGAGGGGCGATTCATGACACCAATCAGTAGTCACCAAACACTAAATTGCTTATATCTCAGGAACTGGTGATTGTGGGCATTTGCTTTTAATTGCATCAGAAAGCTTTCATCAAGATGATCCAATCAAATATAAATAGAACACAAGGTGCTAGGTTCCCATGGAAATAGACTGTCCTCAATGTTGTAACATGAGGCATCACTGATTACCCATAGATAATCATCTGTCCTTGAATAGAACAAAGGACAGCCCTAATCAGGTTAGGTTATCTCTATTTCAATCACAAAAGGACTGCCATATGTAGAGCAATAGGCAGTAATCAGGTGATGATTTGTCCAGGTGCACAAACCATCACATTCCTGTATATAAGGCTCCCCAGTCTGAGGATTAGACCTCAGACTTAACAACATCTTTTGCTACTGTCTTAACTTCACTTTTTGAGCCTTTTGAATATTCAAATTCACCAACCACAAATAAGTAAGTGGCCATTTGTGATAGTAATTGTAAGGGGAAACCCTCTAAAGTCCAAAGATCCTCTCAAAAGTCTCTAAGAATCCTCTCCAATGAGCTCTAATGACTTCTAGTGGACTCCAAGTCATCTCTAGAGCTTCACTAATGACCTCTGAAGGTGCTAACTCTAAAGCTTAAGTTGCAGAGAAAACCTCCTCTGAGCCTCCCTGTTATGATTCACCTTGGACAGGCCTTCTTGTCAGTGACTGACGGTAACCCCCAAGCCAGTATTGAGCCAACTGCTTAGGAAGTTTCTTTCAGGGTTAGAAAGAGAACTCAATAGAGTTCCTGTTAAATTACAAATGTACTATATACTGATACAATGTTTGTACATGTACCGTTATGTCGTGTAGCTAATTCTAGTGACTGGAATTAAGCCAACTGTCCCTTTATCAGTGATTGACAAAGAGAACTTGATAGGAGTTCTCACTGTATTGTGCTCTACTTATATACAAGACTATCTATTTACTGACATTTGTCCATGCATGTGATCATTGTGTCGGTATTGAGTCATCTTGTCATTAGGCTGCGACTCTTTTATAAAGTAAATGAAAATAAAAGGTAAAAGAAAATAAATAATGACTTAGCTGTTGTGGCTAGTCAAATACCTGAAGGAGCAGTTCATGACACGTTACTCCCATAGTACCTAACTGGTTTGTTGTCTGATTGTTCCTTTATCAATATTCTACAGACCCTCATAAGAGTCACACATCTCCCCCATTCCATCATGCTCTTCATCTGTCACTTTGTAGTGTAGATATTTGTTATCCACCAACCTCCCTTTGTTATCTAATTCCTCAATATAATCGGGGGTTATGATACTTCTGATATCAGGGGATGGCAGTAGGAGATCAGCAGTAACATCCTGGAAGGTGTTAAATAATTAATAGATGATATGGGAACGTCTGTGTGATGGACACACATGGACCTATGACAAGTGGCATGGGAATGACAACCTGTGGGAGTAGATCATAGATACTTCCTAGATTAACATGTGACAACCTAGTAGAACACCTTGTATAAATAGCTAGAGAGAGAACTTGTTGAGTTCTCCTTGACATCCTAGTCTGCAAGTGGCATCCTCTTTCCCTGATTGCTCCCTAAGTCCCTTCTGGTCTTGGTACTGCTGCTGCTCACAGCTAGCCACTAACACTTCCTAGAGCTGTTTCTCCTCTGTGTCTCCTCCAAACCCCCTCCCCCCCCCCCAGAACTCTCCTCCAATAATCTCTGTGAGTTCCCAGTAGTCTTGGGGTTACCTCTAAAAATTCTCTGACAATTTGGGCAACTCCAGCAGTGTGGGCACTAGGACAAAGTTATGAGGAGAACTTCCTTTGAAGTCATCTCTAGAGCCCCCAACAAACTCTGGTAACTTATGGATGATCTTAGACCATTCTTAGGACCACTCAAAACCTTCTCAAATGATCTCCGAGGTTTTCTAAAGTATTTGCCTCAGAACTGAGTCAAGAGGAGAACTTTCTTCAACATCATCTACAAAGTCCCCAATGAGCTCCGACAACCCAAATAAACTTCAGAGTGTTTCTAAAGTCACTCAAGATATACCCTGACTACCTCCGATGTTTTCTAATAATAGATTTTAGGGAGTGTTGGAGCTTTCCTCGAGTTGGCCAATTAATCAATCAATGATTGAGGGTACTGGATGCAATCAGTGATCGGGGGTGCCAGATGTGATCAGTGAGCAGATGATGTTGTTAAGACTACCAGAGTATGTTTCACAAGGATTTTTTAGTATATAAGTACATTGTCCACCTCCAGGATCCTTATCCTATTCTCTAAGGATATTCCTGGAGGTAAGCCACTATATTTTGTACAATGGTTATAATAGACTAAGGATATTCCTGGAGTCCCAAATTCCATGCCCAGTTGCTCTTACAGTAATGCTCTTGACTCACTCTGGTCACAAGTAGTTACAAGTTCATATAACAGTAAAACTATAAATACAAGAAAAGAGAAGAGAGGACAGTGGTTCTCTCCTTTCTCTTGGTTTTCTCTTGAACTATAGGATACTCTTATCCTCAGGACTTAAATCAGAAGACTAGCCAAGCTCTAGAACTAAACTACTAGACCTGAACTACATTTTGTTGTGCTCCTTTGCATATAACTCTTCTGAAATCCTTAAATGGAGCCTCTTGTTGGAGGTGAGGAGAGAATACAAGGTTGCCTTGGGTTCCTATCACAGTTAGATCTGGTTAGGAGCTCTGAGCCATAACAGGGGACCTATACCTCAAGTTGTGATATCATTTCTTCATGGTTTGACATGGGACTTTAGATGAGATCAGTAAATGAGTCATAGAGTATCCACAAGAGATACTTAGTCATATGGTGCACAGACCAAGTGCAGATTGTATAAGTAGTAGACATTAATCAAGTAAAAACTCTATCAAGTTCTCTTGGTACCATCACCTTGAGTTAAGTTTGAGTTAGTCATCTCAATGCCCTCATCCTTACAATAGAGGTGTTACAAGACATAGTAACTAAGTGTTACATGTTAGAAGGATGGAGAGCAGCAATAGCAGTGGGGACAAATGATGGCCCACTCACCAGTGTATCCAATGGTTAGACAATAAAGTACCTATGGGACAGAGAGGATCTCAAGTAAAGCTTAGAATGCAGTAAGACAGCAGTAAGAGACAAAGAGGAGTTTTGCTTAGTAAGCAAGCTCCACCTGTGGATTGGGCTGCATAATATTACTAATATTACAATATATCTAATTTATTTTAACATTACAAGGAAGAGTCAAGAAGGTCCTAAGAATAAGTCTGTTACAGTTTGTGACATAAGAGTTAGTCTGTGAGGAGATGCTCCCCAAAAGGAAATAGAAGAGAAGATAAGATAAGAATATCACTGTTACAGCAGACAAGACAGGAAGCATCAATAATAGTCTGGAGTAGGGAAGTGGATCATGGAGTAAGATGGGGTAATGTCAATTTCTCTTGGTTCAGAGTCCCAAATATAATTGAGCTACTGTTGATTAGATGGTAATAACTCCAGAATTACTATAATACCACTTGTCATAGGTCAACATCTTCTGGTCTTATTGACATAGCCAGGTATACTCTAATCCCATCAACTTCTAAAACTCTATCTACCAACTTGTTATGAAACAACTTGACCCCATAGAAGAACTGTACAATATGTACTTGGAGGAAGAGGATACTCCAAGAATAGTAGAAGTGGCAGCAGATAACACAGACTTAGAATCAGACCTAGGGGATGGGCTGGCTAACCTGTACCTTGAGTTGTAGTCTAGTTTCTCAATGGACTGATAAGATAAGATGGGATCATGAAGTGAGTCATAGAGTAACCACTTAGTCAGTAGTGTGCACAGACCATGTAAAGTAGTGTAAAGTCTGGAGCACAATCAAGTGGGAAGTTCTCTTGGAACCACATCCTTGAGTAAGGTCTAGGTACCATCCCAGCTAACTAAGTTCCTTTACACAACTTCTATCTATTGAGCCTAAGAAGGCCACCCCTATTCTAGATGGTGGCTCTACTAGCACACCACCATTCCTCTGCATGTAAACCCCACAATGGAAGCCCAGCACCAGGCATCTACAGAATAGCTATCTACACTGTCTAACAATGCTGTGCTCAATGAGTTCAGGTCTCCAAGGGCACCTGGGCATAGCCCCCCCAAATACCAGCAGTCTTAGGTTCACTGCCAACTGCCCTTTCACATTTGTTGATGTTACAACCCTTGATGGCACCCAGCTGCAATTTTGCACATGAAAAATACTCACATCAGAAAAGGACAGAGGCCTCGTTCGTGCAAGATCAAGTCCTGAATATGGTAGGTGCTGGCAACTCCTCATGAAACCTGATTCGTCGAACCACAGGCTAACATGACATGACATCCCTCAGTCATATGCTGTGACAAAATCAGTACCAAAGACGGGCCCATCGTGTCAACAAGTAAAGGCGGGCGAGGAAAATCATATGTTCATGTGGCCACCATTCTGATCTTGTTAAAAAAGAACGAATAGTGTACAGATGATAGATTTTTTCGTATCATACAGACGCCTCGAATGTACTCAGCTCATTTACAAACTTCCTTCCTGCTGGACTATCAGCATATTTCATATGAACAGAAGCAGATTCTTGAACAGTGTCGGGGTCAATGGCAATCCCAAGTCCGATGCGGACGATGACAATCGAAAACACAATTCCCTGTATTCAGTACTTGGTCAGGAAGGTTCAAACATTTTACTTTTTTTTCTCTTACAATTGTTGAGGATAACTAAGCAATCAACCTTCAACATGCTTCAGAATAGAAACGAGAAGAAGGGTGACTCACAGCATCAACAATAATATATTGAAACCATGAATTCTGGCCGTAAAGAATGAGAAGAGCAATCAGCAGGCTTGAATAAATGGCCCCGGATTCGATGACAGCGCGGGCGATCGGATGAATACTGCGCAGACCACGACGTACACTCCGGTCATTAAGATACCAGATTCTCGAAGCGATCATGACTAGTATGGCATCAGTCTCATACCCAGTTCGAACAATAACAATAACGTACTGGTGCATATGGTACTTGTTGCAAGAGTGCACGCAAAAAAGCTTGAAATCCAGCGACCGAGTAAATTAGCGAACACCAACGAACCATCGTTGGCTTTACCCATTGTGACAAGAACACCAATACCGGCAACTACAAAAGATCGACGAGTGAGTTGGAAACTAAAAGAAGGCAACACTCACCCAAACTAGCAATATAGATTGTAAATGGGAACAGGATAAAGAGAATGCGCTTGTTCCAGACGATATAACATCGGTAGATCTGTAGGATATGTCGCAATGAATGATTTATTTCCGTACAACTGTTGATCACTTACAGCTACTGCATCACCAACAAATGTTTGGATAACATATGCTGCACTCCCAAATATTTGCGTAAATTCGGCTAGTGCGTTGTAGTATTCTTCGGTGTGGCCTTCATTGATGACAAATCCCCTGACTATCCTGGTGAAGTTGATAGCCAGTTGCTACAGGGTTATAATTATATGAGAACAGCGCAGGATGCAACCAGTCAACCATACCATGGTGGCGATTACGAACATGACAATCGCAGCAAGGAGCAGAGGCTTATTCAGAGGATAACCCTGTGGCCGACGATAAACCAATGTCCAATAGGTGAGCACAAACATGACAGCAAATGCACCTAACGAAAGATGGTTTCAAATCTAGCTATCCTGGAGGGGTAGAGATTCCTACCCCAGAGGCATGATTGTACAAGAATGGCAATTAGTTTAGACTGCAAAAAGGATCCGACAGTTAGTGTTTCTAGATATATTGAGGTTTCCTAAAAGACAAACCTCGTTCTCAGTGACAGCCATCTTAATTCGATGGGTACCAATCGAGTTTAAATAGTGTGGGGTAGCAGGCAGTCTGCTTAGGTAATGACTCGTAGTTGTGGGTCAACGGCTGCTCAGACCGGAGACTTACCTCTTTTTAGTTTGTTTCAACATATCAGTTTCGACCCTTAGTGTAGTGAAATTTCTTGGTAGAAAATTTCATAGATCCCTCTCTCAAGTTTTAAATAAAATCTATCCTCTCCACACCACTGTCCCCTTCGAACTCGAAAACCTTCCCATAATGACCTCGCTTTTAAAGATACTTTGTCCACCACATGCACTGAGCCCTCACAATCAGACAATTTGAAGTGAGCCACGCGACAAAAGATGTTCCGCGTTCACACACCTAGAATTGGAACAGAGTCATTGGCTTCTATCTATCACTCCGAATTTGATACGTGAGGTCTTTTATTATAGTGTGGGTATATCCCTGTAAGAGCAGTATCAAGGTAGCGTCTCTCGCGTCCAACCTGACCACGCCCTTTGGATCTTGTCTCTCGGAAAACAATCATCATCAGAATGTGTTCTCAAGGCTTGATGCCGCAACATTCATTCGCGCATAATACCACCCGATTGGAACTGCCAACCCAATTGCTCGTATGTCCAACCAAAACACGAGCCTCCTAAATCAGAAGAATGGAATCCGCAGACCGAACGATGCATCCCGGGCTTCAAGTGAATTTTATCTAGTGTCGACATGTCGATCTCCGACAATTCAGCGATCTACCAGAGCCCTCCGTAGGTGAAAATGGTTTGGTAAGACAATAGATCTAGCTCACCGAGATGTTCTCGGCAAGTCGAGCCTCATGTTCGGATTTCGGTACCACGGCTGTATCCCGCTGAATTGCCCAACTGAGGATCACTTGCGCAGGAGTAACGTTCAAGCGTCTTGCGATGGCTTGTATGTCATGGTCATTCGCGAACTTCTGTTTGCCCACTGGCGAGTAGGCAACCAGAAGAATCCCTCTATTGCGACAAAACTCGAGCAGCTCATGCTGTGGCAAACATGGGTGGGCCTCGACTTGATTGACAGCTGGGACAATAATTGATTTCGGATGATCCAAAAGAGAGGCAAGATGTTTCTCTGACATATTGGACACACCAATAGCCCTCGTTTTCCCTGATGATAGAAAAAGCAGTCTATCAGTTTGGTAATGGCCATACAAAATCTGTCTGATGCTACCTGTTCCAAGGACTTCCTGCATGGCCCACCAAGTTTCAAGAAAAGTTGGACTTTCATCCGGCCGAAGCGCAGACCCTGAGACGCATGATAGTTAACATGCAACAGGACAGTAAATGGAACACTCCACCATCAGCTCGCAAAGCCATAGGCCAGTGCATGAGGTACATATCAACATAGTCCAGTTGCAGCTTCGAGAGGCTCGTCTCAAGTGCACTCAATGGGTCCCAGTGGTCCTCACTCCTGCGGGAACTTGGATCTCAGTTTCTCTTCTCAGATACGCAAAACTCACGCAAGCTTTGTTGTAACATATATTTCGGAGCGGGCTATTCCTGATTCGCGAATTGCTTGACCCACTGAAACTTCGTTACCTAATCTTCCAGTGAAACGCGGTACAGACATAAGTAAACAAAGAATTGCATACCGTAGTTTGCGGCCTATCAGCCCCGTATATCGTTATTTTCCTCGATGCAGGGTATACACAATAACTCGCCGTGTCAATATGACGGTATCCCAGCCTCAAAGCAGTCTTAACCATATTCACCACATGAGGACCTTCGCCCTGTCGGCCCATCCAACATCTGGTCTGTAGTTCCAGTTCTCTGCAGGGAGAACGCGCAGGAACTCACCCGACTCCAACGGCGCTGAGGACATGGCCATTATTAAGACGAAAGGCCTTTAACGGTTTGGGATCCATGATAATCAGAAGACAACATCAGAGATTTCATCATGGTATTATTGGTTATCAGAATTTCAGAATCCGCATATGGATTTACAAATCTACTTGAAATAGGCCGTCCATTCTGATTCCCATCGATCTCTCCGCCATGTCAAAACCACCGACGATTCTCCAGAAGATCTATGCCCAGCGGGCTCAAGACGTTGAAGTAGCCAAAAAAACACCGGGCACAACGCCTGAAGACATAGCCCGGCTCCTTTCCGTGCATCTTGCACCCCCTCTCATTCCTTTTGTCAGCCGTTTGAAGAAGAATCCCACTGATGCCAATTCTGGCATGTCTCTTATGGCAGAGATAAAACGCGCATCACCCTCCAAAGGCGACATCTCTCTTACAACGCCCGTCGCTGAACAGGCTTTGACCTATGCTTTGGCTGGTGCCTCCGTCATCTCAGTTCTCACGG
>Ga0153987_1000470_pt1 | contig 12678 bp, 17 predicted proteins | sample TSNC071MetaG_FD_102279 | JGI IMG/M metagenome (GOLD analysis project Ga0153987, IMG submission 102279) | Attine ant fungus gardens microbial communities from North Carolina, USA - TSNC071 MetaG | ecosystem: Host-associated > Fungi > Mycelium > Unclassified | place: USA: North Carolina, William B...
TAATGTGGGTCCAGCTATTTATGTAGTTCTTTTGAACAAGTATTTTGTTATACTTTCTGTTCTCATTCAGTAGTCACTTTTTTGTGACAAACACTAAGTCCATTTTATTATTTTTTTCCTTTTAGTTTCTTTTTCTATTTATAGTGTGGGAAAGTATGTTACACCATTTGACAGGGAGAGTAACAAAGCCACATCAATGGTCACATCACAAGTCACATCACATTTGACTTTGGTTGGCAGCATAGGATAATAGGTGCACAGACCAGTAGGAATATGTATAAGTAGATAGACCAAATGAAGTGAGGACTCTAACAAGTTTTCTTTGTCCACTCTAACAAAGAGTATTGTTTAGACCTAGGTTAGGGTTTAGACTCTTACAGTAGGACATATGGCAAGGGAATGTCCATCAGGAAGGCCAAGAGACAAGTAGAGGAACATAATTATGCTGGAATTAAAAATTCTACTGAAAGATGACATAAGAGAATATATAATGGGATATTCACACAGTGGAGTTCACTCTAGAGTGCTTCTATAGAACCCAGACATGATCTAGAAACTAGGAAGAGCAGATACACATAGCAGTTACAGAGCCGTTTGTCATGAACTGTCTTGGACAGGCCTTCTTTGTAAAGGTCGGCTTAGTTCCTGGGCTGGAATAAAGCCAACTGCTCTTTAAGTCAGCATTGACAAAGAGAACTCAATGGGAGTTCTCGCTGTATTATGCCCTACTTATATACAAGACTGTCTATTTACTGTTGTTTGTCTATGCACGTGACCGTCACATTAGTATCAAGTCATCTTGTCGTTAGGACACGGTGCTTTTGGAAAAGAAAAGAAAAGAAAATAGAAAAGAAAAATAAATATTGACTTAGCCATGGTGGCTAGTCAACTCTCAAAGAGGCGGTTCATGACACCACCCCCCTCTCAAGATTTGTTGTCCCAACAATTTTATAGCTTGTTTGAGGCATCCTTCATCTGTCCTATTTTATCTTCTTCTATCTACTCTTTGATTTTTCCTCCCTCATCTTCAACAACTTTGCAAACTGCAGCTAGCCTCCCCTTCACCTCTCCTGCTGGTTTTACATTTTTCCACCACCTCCAATTCCTTTCTAACCTCTACCAGTACTGCTTATTGTACTCTCCATCTGACCACCCAAACAACCTCTTAGCTGTGTATTGACCTAGAACCTTCCTCTAAAGTAGTCCCTTCTGTTGTCTACTTGCTCCTGTTGTCTTACTTTTCTGTGATCTCTCTTGTACTCTTCCTCAAACTCCTTCAATAAATCCCCTGCGTTCTCTAAGTTTTTCCTACTTTCCCATGTATCTCCCTCTGCTGTAAATCCTTTCCACCACACTAAAAATTTGTCCTTCCCCCTAACTCTCCTTTTGTTTAAGCTCTTCTTCACCTCCCACTCTTCTTCTCCCTCAATGATGACAGGCTATGGCACCACCTTTTTCTGACTGTCTACCTGCTCTACATACCATTTGATCCTGCTAACGTTAACTACTGGGTGTATTTCAACAGTAGTTGGCAGTTCTAATTCTACTATGTTGCTAGAAATAATTGCTTTTATTTTATAGGGACCCACAAATTGTTCTGTTAACTTCTCTGAGTGTTGTCCAATCATTTTCCACTTCAAATCCCTAGTGCTGAGCAGCACTAGGTTTCCAACCTTATATCCAACTGCCTCTGCCCTATGCCTATCTGCATACCTCTTCATGTCTTCCTGCTGAAAGGGGGGAAAAGGAACTGTGAGTCTGGAGTGAATTAGAAGTATAAGTCCAGGTTCCAATTGGGTGCTAAAGAGTTAGTGGGGGGTGAATCAAAAGAAAGGGTATTAAAAAGATCATATAAAAAACTTAGTGTAGAACAGTAAGATAAAGGTGTTAAAAAGAGTGTGAGCTCAATCTAGTCCTTATTGTATGGTGCCCTTAAGGTGTCAACCTTTACACACCATGGCAAGCTCACTAGCAAGAGTAGTCAGTAAACCTCTCATGGGCCTTACCAATCTCAACCAAGTCCACATCTGTACCCCCAGTCTGAACCTTACAGCTGTGATGGAGTCTGAGTCAATGGCTAGCCAGGCTTTCCTAGCCTACTATCTTGCCAAAGGTTGTCCAAGTGACTGCTACAAATTGGCCTCTAGAAAGAGTAGAGAGAATAGTGTACAAGCCATCCCAACTACCCAACCACTTCACTTAGAACTCATAAAAGTGCTATAAGACAACTCTAGAGCCCTTGATATGATGGCAGGAGTCAAGATTCCATTGCCTTCTCTCTTGGCCACTCTAAGTGTTATATTAAAATTACAAATAATAAGACTCAATTAAAAAGAAATCAAAAAGGAAACTCCTTCTCTTTTCAGCCTCTCTCCTCTACAACTCCATCACATACCCATGTTAGCTATCATCGCCCACTTCTTCAGCATCTCCATTACCTCCAGACATGACCATGTACTCCTGCTCCACTCCCCTGCTACATCCTTCTGTCTCTGTCCTCCAACTTCTCTTATTCTTGAAACCAGCTTGTTTCCATCCCAAATCCACTCTAGATCCTAGTCCTACCATATTCAAATCTCTTTTGTGCTGTAATTGTTGTGGACTGTCTTTGTGCTCAAGGTATGTCTGTCAATGGTTAGCTTGATGGAGCTGGATCATCTTTTGGGCATCGTGTTGCTGTCGAGTCTAATAAATTTCACTCTAGATCCAAATAAGTTAGTCTTTTAAGGGTTTACCTGAGTTCTTGAGGCCTAAAATGTTAGTACTATTCCTCCATCTCTGATTACCAAATGCCTATCCAGTGGAAACTGTATATATCTGCCCAAATTAGTCTCTAGGTGACACCAAGGGCCTGATAGGAGAACTCTAGAATGATGTCACAACATAAAAACAAAGTAAAAACCTCCCTTATGTCTTGGTTTAATGGAATTTTAACTTCTGGTATCACACTGGCCAGTAAAATTCTGGCTAAATAAGTGATATAACACTCCCATAATGCTTATTCTATACAAAGATGAGTGCCCCAAGAACCAGAGAGAGACTTGTAAGAGCAGAGTCATGAAGACCTGAGTCTAACTCTAGGATTGGGGTCAGGAAGAACTTGATAGAGTTCCCCAGTGTATTATCCCTATCTTATATACATGTTGGGCTTGGTCTGTGCACCAAGTTCCCGTGGGTCATATGTCTATCTAGAAGGTTCTACACTATTTATGTAAGATGGTCACCTGACCTGTGCTATTTATAGATTGAGTCGTGTTATAGTCCCTTAAGTTATCCAGGAGGCCTTTGAAGGCCGGTGAAAGTCTGGGGTTCAGTTCTGAGTCATGACAAGACTGCTGTCCAGTCGTGTTCTTGAGCATCGCACTCAAGAAGTGGAATAGTGGCTGTAATCACCACTATCTATCCCTTATAATAACCCTTGCTCAGATCATCTCATATGGTTATCAATAAAAGTTCCCCCCTCTGTACATGCTCTTAAAAAAGGAAATGACCTCAAGAGACCAACTCCTGATGAAGAGTCAGCAGCCTGACATCATAAAGGTAAAGATAGATGGCAGATCACAGATATAACAAAGGGGCTATATTTAGAACAAGAGACATGGGAGCAGGTTTGAGATGGTTTGCGAAAGTATAACATGAGAATCAGGACGCTCGAGGAGAGATACCTGAAGAGAAAGAAGACTATGGAAAGGTATAGAGAGAAGAGGAAGGCAGTTGTGAAGAGGGAGAAGAACACAGTGCACTCACGAATGATTCGATCAGAGGGATCAGCAGTTCATTTTGAACACGATCTCTCTATGACAGGTCCCCGCATGGCCATATTGATAAAAGGAAGTGTCAAGGAAGGGCCTGGATAAGGAGAGCAAATGAGGAGTGAGGGATCAGACAGAGGGGCATGGTCAGCATTCTGGCTGGCTGTCTTAGGGAACTCCGTCGACTTTCTTTCTGTTTTCTTTGTATGTGATTCAGACAGTTGTATTCTAATAAAAACCTCTAGAGTTCGAGGAGAGGGACAAGCAATCTGACCCCTACCTTTTCCTCCACTCTAGAGCTAAAAAGCAAACTCGAGCGAACTTAAGTTTAATTTTCTACTTTCTACTTTATTTCCCTACGAGTTACTTGACCTTGAGAGGACTTGGACATTTGCTTATACTAGGAGATTAATCCCTCGCTACAGTTCTTTGTAGTAAGCTTCCAGTTGTATGGTCAGTTGAAATAGAGCTTGTACAAGGCTCCGGGAGTTCTAGGTAGTAACTGCTGTATCGACGGTGAGCCAGGCTACTAGACTAGGTAAGGACAGCAGTGTTACAGCACGAGACAAATGCATGCCTTTGAGATCTGACTAGCAAGAGTGCTCACAAGTAAGACTTATTATTATTATTTTTAGCCCATTTTATACATTGAAATCACCAGTATGCTCCCTGAATTCTAATTACCTCCCTAGTGCCTACTTGTTTGCACACAACTGTGACCCATCTCAGAGACTATGTAAGGTTAGCTTAGTTCCTGGGCTGGAATTAAGCCAACTGCCCCTAAGTCAGCAATGACAAAGAGAACTCGATAAGAGTTCCCATTAGATTATGCTCTACTTAAATACAAACAACTCTATTTACTATTGTTTGTACATCGGAGTTGATGCCAAGTCATAATTGTGCAATCTTATTGTTATTTTTTTTTTTTTTATTTCAACAATTTATTACACAGGGCGCGGAGGCAGACCGTGGTAAGTACATAGTACCTACTTAAATATGAGGAAATAAAGAAAAGAGAGATAGTAGATAAAAGAAAAGAAGTAACAAGTAAGAACTGAGGTGACAAATGCTGTGCTTTTACTCCAAGGGGTCACACCACAGTGGAGCCTCATCTATTGTCAAAACTGAATGCACCAGGGTTGTCTGTGAGGAAGTGGACAAAACTATTGATGATGATGTTGCATGGCCTTGTAGAGGGGTCATGCAGGTCACATTCCATGATGATGTGTTCATGGGTTTGAACCTCAACTTTGCCACATAGGTAACTAGTGGGAAGATGGGGGAAGAATCTTTGTCTATACTCTCCAATAGGGGCATGACCAGTGGTCATGCAAGTGAATCGAGTGCACAATGAGTTTTTGAAGCCTATGAAAGGAAGCCATGATCCCCCTTTAGTGTATGTTGGTTTGATGACTTGTTGTTTTTCATCTTCAAAATCCAGGAAGCATTGGCCTTTTTTGAGGCTATTTGCAAAAGACTCTTGCCATTCGTAAAGGATGTTATCACATTCCTTCTTTTTACTGAATAGGTACGACTCTTTGCAGGGGAATACAGGGACACATTCACTTGCTTTGACTTGATCATTGACAAGCTGATGTCTGGGCCACTTAGCTCTGCTAGGGTAGTACCAAAAGTGGATTTTGTTTCTGCCATCCTTCTTTAGGTATGTTTTGATTGCAGAGGCAATTGGAATGACAATATTCTGAAGAGGATCAACCCTAGATTCGAGGATTTTTTTTGCCATGGTGATGGAATCTGTAATGACAATGATGTCATGAATGTTGTCTTTTTCCATGGCGGATATTAGACCTGTGCGAATGGCCATGAGTTCAGCTTCTATTGATGTCACATTTATAGAATGGACTTGTAGGCATTGGATAACAGAGTTGTCACACCAGATGTGGGCGGCTGCTATGGCAACGTGTGATTTCCTAACACCTCCATCTGCAATGACAGCAATGTTGTAGGATGATGTTTGAGATGCTTTGAAGGCGTGGTCAAGATTTTGTAGGTGATGATGTAGGTCCTCATTGGATGAAGAAGGAGAAGAATGAAAACTAATTCTACTAGAGAAATGATCGACTATCCTTGACCCAGGAGAGAAAAGAGGATGGAGGGGGTTGAAACAGTTTCTAATGCCATTAAGATGTTTGTTGGTATCTTTGATAGGGCTTTTGAGATTGGCCTGCTGTTTAGTAGTGAGTTTGGAGGTGGCCACTCTGTGGGGCAGTTGTCCCTTGGTGTGTTGTGAGTCTAGTAATGAATTAATAGCATGGGAAGGAGGTATAGAGGCATATCACAAATGGTGTCTGCCATTTAGCTTGCAAAGGTGCATTGTGATAGGAATGAGACCTGCTATGGCTTCAATGCCTTCAGATGGGGACGTTCGAAAAGCACCTGTAATCCAGAGGGCTGCTCTTCATTGCATTTTCTTTAGCTTGGATATGTTTTTGACATGAGGGGCACCTTTGAAGAACCATAGCTGGAATCCATATAGGGTGATAGGCAAGACACATGTTCTGTATAAGAGGCATTTTTGGATAGGGAGGAGCCCACATGATGAATTCCCTAGCATCTTCATGGCATTGAGGGTAGAGAGGCATTTGGTGGCATAGAAATGCGTGTGGAAGTAAAAATTGAGCTTACGGTCAAAATAAAGACCCAAGTAGCACAAGATGGGTTTAGGGGAAATGACGGGGCCTCCTACAGAAGAGAGATCGATAGAAGGGTTGGGGGGATATCGAGCTCTTGTGAAGTGGAAGAGTTTGGTCTTGCTGTGTTCCATGATAAGACCGGTGTTGAGGAGGATTTTAGACATGATATTGTAACTACAGAGTAAAAAGGAAGAAGACAAAGAATAACTTTTCTCTTGGGAAATTAAAAGACCGTCGTCAACAAAAGATAGAATATCAGTTGGAATGTTTTATTTTAAGTTTTTTATTCTTTTTTTGAATGTCTTGATAATGGGTGCAAGATAGATGGCAGAAAGAATGGGAGAGAGAGCTGAGCCTTGGTCTACTCCTACATTGGTGTCAAATGAAGGAGACACAAAACTGTTCCAAAGGTAAGAAGTAGAGCGGCCTGAATGATAGCTGCTGAAAAAGTTTCTGACGTTAGTGTTAAGACCCGCTTTTTCAAGGCAGATAGATAGAAAGTGATGATTGAGAGAAGGAAAGAATTGTGCAATATCAAAAGCGATAACACTCATATGACACTGCTTAAGCCATCTAGCTCGAATGAGGTGAGTGAGGTAGATGCCGGTGTTGGTTGTAGACCGTTGTCTGATGCCCCCAAGTTGGTTGGGGTCTAGGAACTTATTAGTTACCATATAGAATTGAAGCCGATTGCTGATGGCCTTCTCAATGAGTTTGCCTGTAGTGTTTAGTAGGACAATAGGGTGAAAAGATTTAGGAGTACTATAAGATTCTTTGTTAGGTTTGGGGATAATGACGGAGTTAGCAGCCTTGAAGTGGGAAGGCCAGTACCCTAAGTTAAAGCAAGCGTTAGCTATATTCAGTAATTTTTCCAAACAAGTATTGTTAGATACGAGATGCTTGAGATGTCTCCAGGAGATATGGTCAGGACCAGGAGATGAGGACGATGAGCACTTAGCTATTGCATCTCTAAATTCTTGCTTGGAGAATGTAGGCCAATTGATGAGATTTGCTTGAGGAATCTCATTGAGGAAACATGTGTTGATGGGTCTATCCTCAGCTGAGTTATAGGAATTATGAAGAGCACGCCATAGGTTTGGTAGAGTATTGCAAGGGCAATCCTCATATGAAATAGCTTCAATGGCTGGTAAGGACTTTCTTCTGACCCAATTCATTAGGTCCCAGGGCCTCTTGTTTGACAATACAATTTTATATATTTTCTCATCGAAGAATTTTCTCTTGGCTGTGCGAACATTTGCTTTGAACTCCTTCCAGTATTGAATGTCTCCTGAGACTCGATATCTGTTAAGGCAATCAGTACAATCTTGGTTCCACCACTCTTTGGAGTGTTTTGTGACTCATTTCAGTTTAGAGTGGGATCTCCAGGCATTTTCAAAGATGATGGCCAATTGTTGAACATAATCTTCCAATTCTTCTTTTGTTGTGATGCTTGATGTGTTCAAATTGTAGACTCCATTAGTTATTGAGGTGATATAGTCTTTTTCTTCCTCGCTGTCTCTCCTGATGGACCATATGTTCATGTCAATATTGATATTTCTAATGCCAACCTCAATAGTGAGCGGGACATGATCAGAAGGTTCTCGGATTTCAGGGTGTAGAATATGTTTACCGGACCCTGAATTGTCAGGGGGAAGGAATACCAAGTCTAGGACAGAGTTGGAGTCTCATGGGTTATCCGCAAATCTGGTGGGGCCAGGATTTGAAGGATGGGAAAGCTCAAGACCTAAGCTATCGGCAATGGTCATAAGGTCATCAGTGTGTATGGAATGGTGATGGGCGAGTGGATCCCAATCACTATCTCTGATGTTAAAATCACCTGTTATGATAACTGTATTGTCCAAGTTGATGGCATTTTGGCAGAGGAAATGAAAAGCAGTTTGATTGCTATCAAAGTAGATGTTGATCATAAAGTTGGTGTTACGATCACCATGGAATGCCACAACGCTGATGTCCCGATGGTTGATAATATCAAGTCATAGTGTAAACCTCATTTTTGTGAGATGTTTGTTGACATATGTAGCCACTCTAGCATAATTATCTTGATTGGGGTCCTGACGTATAAATAGAGTCCAATCAGGATGATTGGGGGAACTGTATAGTGGGTCGCCTAAAGGATTGGTGTAACTAGGAATGTGTTGAATGAGATATCTAGGGGGTTCCTGAATAAATATGATATCAGTTGTCTTTTTGTTATTTTCTAGAATAATGTCTGTTAGTGTTTTGTTTTTTCTAATGTTCTGTGAAAAAATCTTTAGGTTTTCTTTAATCATAATTTCTTACCGCCTATGGCTAGGCAAATTAAATTAGCCCTAGTTTCCTGGGCTTCTTGGGCTTTTTTCGAGTGCTAGTCTCTATTGAAGCGATTCCTCCAGAAAGGACATTTGTAATCGTCAGCCATGTGATCACCTTTGCAATTAATGCATTTGAAAAAATGAGGGCATAGCAGACCCTGAGCAGTTTCGAGACGAAGGGGGTTAAGCTTAGGGTTGGCTTTGCAGCACCATGCTAGATCTCTGTAGTGTTTGAGTTTATGAGGTCCACTGCATTTCTGGCACTTGGAACCATGCGCTCTGCAAGAAAAGGTTGAATGACCCCATTTCCAGCAGTTGTGGCACTGGGGGATGCCAGGGTTTATGTTAGTTGCTCTTATAGTAACAATGTATTTTCCTAGATTAAAGGAGTGATTAATGAGCAATTTCACCTTGGAACTGCTTTGAGTGTCCCAGATGTCAAACCAGATAATGGCCATGTTGGACTTGGGGAATGCTTTGATGATTCTGGGTTTAGTGGCCAAGGAGATGTTTTCAAATAATTCAATGTGGTTCATGAAGTCAGTAACATTTTCACTAGAAATTTTGTTTCCATCCAATTGTAGATATGGGATACCAGTAATGTTAAGATAAGATTTCAATTGAGGGAGTCGTGGAGTAAGGATTTTGTTGGAGTTGATGCCTTCTATTGATTTGAAGTACTTCTCCATGATCATGAGGTCGCTCAGGTTGGGGACATTGTTAGTGACAATGGATACACCACCACGGCAAGGGCGAATGAATTCTGCATGTAACGTTGATTTGATATTTTTTAGGAGGGTATTGATCTGGAAGATGTGAGTGTTAGCGTCTTCCATAATAGTTTCAGTGAGGTTAGATGAAACAGGAACAATAGCTTGCTTCCTGGATGGCCCTTTGGTGGTGGGTTGGACTTTCTGACCCTTGTTATTCTGCCTGGGGAATGCAGCATCGTGGATTTCAAGAATTTTCCTATTTGGTAGGGTGGGAAATGCATCCTTGATCTTGAGGATATTTGAGGCAGTCAATGTGGCTTGAGCGTAAGATAAGGAGGGCATTTTTTTTTCCCTGGCAGCATGTTTCTGTTGAATAATTTTTACCTTTTCCATGTCCTTCTTTGATGGGTGAGGCAGGATAGGAGGTGGTATTTTCTTAACCGAGGTGGTGTTTTGGTATTCCTTCTGTACTTTACTAGGGTGGTTTATCTTTCCAAAGTTAGCAGCAATGTTATCTCTGATAGTGGTGTTGTTGGATGAGAGGAGTTTATCCTAGCCAGATTCAAAGATAGCTGAGATGAAGGTCCATGCTGATTCACCAAATGGTTCGAGTTGTGGAATGTTGTTACCATTGCGACCTTCAAGGTTTCTTTGCTTGAGAAAGCAGGCCATGCGCTATAGGGAGCATGCAATATTTTGTACATCGCTGCTGAGAAATTTGTTTATGCCAAAAAGAGAAGTAGCTGTAAAGCTACCATCCCATAGACTGGGATCAGCCAGGGCATTGGCGCTGTATGGAATGACTATAGGAGGGGAGGGTTCCAATGAAACGGAAGTATGACCATTAGACGCGGGATTAGATATAGCCTCGTTGGCGCCACGAGAGGGTTGCGAAGGAGAGAGAGTGAAGTTGAAAGACTGGGTGCTGTTGCTTGACAGTGCGAGGGAGTCGAGTGTTGACTTTTCTATGTTGTTTTCTGAGGCAACTCTTTTGGCGTAGTCTACCTCAGATGGCGGCGAGTCATCCATAGGGGAGGAGGAGGTACTACATGGACCTCCAGCACTGAATCAGGACAGTGAACGTCCATGTTGTATGTTGTAGGCATCATCTTCGGGCCTAACACTGGTTGAATCAAGGCTCATATTGTTATTGTTGGAAATAGATGGTTTTTTGTGCTCATACACTGACATGTAGTTTTGAATATGAAACGGAATGGATATTAAGTGCAACTGTTGACAAGACTTGCGATCTTATTGTTATTGCACTTTGGTTTGAGAAAATAAATGAAAAGAAAGATAAAAGGAAATATAAATAATAACTTATGTAAGGACTCAGAGGGTTGGCCGGTATGAAGCCGCTGCCCTAACTCCAAGGTCGATGGTCAAGAGAACTCAATAGAGTTCCCGCTCAATTCATGCCCAGACTTTATACTACTTTACATGGTCTGTGCGCAGTGATTATCTAAGCAGGCACTCTATGACTCATCTACTGATCCCTTATCTGATCTCCATCACTGATTGCCAAAGCATGGAGAAACTAATCCTACAAGTCCATATACGGGTCAGCCGGCCCATCTACGTCAGAGAGAAAGTCCAGTCCATCGTCCTCTATTTCTACAATCCTCGGAGCGTCTTCTTCCTCCGAGTACATGTCGTACAACTCCTCAATGGGGTCTAGTCGGTTCATGACAACTTAGCCATTGTGGCTAGTCAAATGCCTGGAGGGACGATTCATGACAATAATCCCACATTTTCCTTGATATAGAAATATTGGCAACATGTTCCCATTGACTAAGTTCTATTGTACCATGCATAAGTCCCATAGCCACATTATCAGATTCAAACCATAAAAGAAAATCATTGTAGGATTGATTCTAGTCCTTGTATTCAATAGAGCTTGGTGTAAACAGCTTCTGCTCATTATTGGCAGGGGAATTTGGGTCAGGTTCTGTAGGTTGGCTTCTTTAGCCAGTAACAATCAATCATAGGAGTTGTGCTTGGAGAGCAGCCTTCATATTGTCAGACCAAGCATGATAATTTGTCCCACTTAATTTTAGAGAACAAGAGTGTTCCAGACATAGACTTGACACTGGGGGCCATAACCTAACAAAGAATAGAGGATGCAGGTAACATTGGAATGATATAAAAATGTATATTTGAATCAATAGGATCCAGATAAGAAGGCTAGATCCTAAGGAACACAATACACATTATTTATATAAAGAGGAATTGCAGGCAAATAATATAAACAATATAATATCAACAATAATGGACTTTCAATAGTTCTACTTTGAGACAATAAAAAAAACAACAAAAAGACTTATTCTCAACCAAGACAACAACAACTTGCTGCCTAGACAACCTTGTTTTGACAATGTCCAGCTTCAGTGATACAATGCTTCAAGTTCAAGAAGAAGCAAATATGGTCTGACATAGAGATATGTTTGTTGTTAAGACTCTAAACCACTAGTCAAACAAAGTCAAAATAGCAGCTTATGTCCACACTTGATATCTCTATGCCCTCCTCTCCAAAGGAAGTCCAATTAAGGTTTTTAGTAGAGTTATATATTGAATAGCAAAGATAATGAGTTTTAGGTCATACCCTTGATCTATCCAAGAACAGAGAGTATGGAGGGTGAGAAGGATTATTTCCAAGTATACCTTAGAAAGAGAGAACTTGTTGTTCCTCTCTCTTTCTAGATTTATTGATACTACTCTAGTTTGTTACAATTTACTATCCACTACAGCTTTACTTGTAACAATGTCACTAGTCTGAATCATTGTTTATTACCAGTTACTATCTACTAAAGCTTTACTTGTAACAATGTCATTAGTCTGAGTCATTGTCTGATAATGTCTAGTCTGACAGTTCTCCAAAGAGCTTTTGCTCTGAGATTTGTTTATTTGATTGTCCAAGGAAAATCCAACATCTCCTTCAGTTGTCTTATCTCCCTTCTTTGTTTCTTCTAGCAGCCAGTCCTCCTCTTACCATTCTTGATAAGATCCATAGTCCTCCTCTTCCCACTCTTGATAGATACTGTAGTCCCATTCTGTAATACCAAAGTTTGCAGCAAAATCCATAACAATGTGTATTTGTGGTGAGCTATAGAAAGCTTTTCTATATAGATGTTGTTCAGTGACAGAGTGTTTGTAGGATTATTTTTGAGGGTGGACTCCCTCTGGCCATTAGTTCAACCTCTAGATGGTGCCCTCTTCCAGCCTCAGTAAAGAGCAGGTGCAAAGGAAA
>Ga0153987_1000472_pt1 | contig 12643 bp, 11 predicted proteins | sample TSNC071MetaG_FD_102279 | JGI IMG/M metagenome (GOLD analysis project Ga0153987, IMG submission 102279) | Attine ant fungus gardens microbial communities from North Carolina, USA - TSNC071 MetaG | ecosystem: Host-associated > Fungi > Mycelium > Unclassified | place: USA: North Carolina, William B...
TCCTGATTTCGAACGGTGGGATAGGGGTCTCAGAACATGAGGTAGATGATTCCCTCCTGTAATATATCTACATCATGTCAGAAACCGCTATTCTCACCATCAACACTTTCAGAAGGACACAAGAGCAAAATCTACGAGAAGATTGCTCCCGGATTCTGAATTGACGGGTTTGGTGCTGAACTGAATTCTTTCTCCATTGGTACTGGAGGTGTCCAGGACAAAGTAACATGCCAAATGTTGTTCCCTTCATCTGGTGGAGACAATTTTGTTGGGGTCAGATGACAGCTGACTATTCTGACGTGCAAGAAGTTGAGGCCGATGAAAGAAAGGCAATAGTGTAGTAATGTGCATGACTTGGAGAACATCTGAGTTTGAAGCAAAAAAAGATTGGTCTGTCTTCTCACAAGTATACTTCTGCATTCAGTAGATTGTTGCGATCTTCCGGGAGGCACTAGAGAGACCCCAAAGTTAGAGTTAGAGTGTCAGTCTCACTTCCGCTTATCTATTCGATGACTTCTTTATGCAGGATAGAATTGAATCAGAACTTGGAGAACGGTTTGGGAAGGAGAAGTGTTGGTGAAAGCGGGGAAGAGTGAGGAAGATATAGGTTAAAGCATGTATCAGATGATTGAAGGTCTTCTGTGACTTAGGCTCAAAGGTACAGACGGTATGGTAACATGATTCTCAGAGATGGCTGGAGGAAAGTTCCATCGCCAGCATGCGATTCGTGATTCCTTCCCGTTGAGTAAATAGTACTCGTGGAGTTGATGCCGTCATGTGTGTTATTCGTAAATTTCTCGACTCCAGACGTACTCAATCTGGCGATGCCTAATCATGATTCGTGACTCCACTTTACCATCAGTACTCCAGGTAATCATCTAGGCTAGCACCATCGTATCGTCATTCAAGGTAAATGTGGGCTTGGTTTGGGCGACCCTCTTTGGTATGGCAACTCGCTGGCTTTCATTTTTCATCTGGTGGCGCTTTAGTCATGACGAATTTTTTAAAAAAGGTAGGGTTTATGTGACTTTTCTGTAAGGATGGAGACCGAAGATGTTGCAATGGAACTTGAACGGAACTTGAAGTGGAACCGTTCAAGTTGAGGCAGATCATGGTACTATTTCTACATATCATTGAGCTGGTGTGAAAGGTAAGTTGGGTTGATCAAGACCGGATTTGAAGGATTACACTGTCCTAATCAGATCGGTCAGGACGGTTTGTCATATGGAGGTAAATACATTCTCGTACCCCACTTGACCTCCTGTCTCAGGACGTAACGAATTCAAATGGTGGTTCTAGCACGACGAATTATCATGGTAAGGGATAATTTATCCCAAGAGAGGTATATATGTATAACGATCGGTGATAGGTTGTCTGTTGCTCTCACGGATGGAGGCAAATGACAGCGGCAAGACCCGAGGACGTATTTGTTAAAGTCTGGTCAATGGATGAGCCACGAATAGCGAGCTCTGGTCTGAATGTGGAATGGTCAGATGCGTGTGACAGTCAACCAACCTGAACCTAAAATTGACTCTGGAATCGACAAGGGGTTGTACGATGAAGATCATCATTCGATGCATCGAATGATGAGAGGCCTAGTGAAGTGCTGCGGCGCTGATCGATGGAGCCAAGTCTTACGCCATTGCTCGATTGAGTTTATTTGCAAACAGGGACGATTACATGGTTATTTGTGACGCTTATAGGAATGAGGAACCCATAGTTTGGAAGGTTTACTAAGCTGAGGAAGGATACCAATTGCCCTGGAGCGCCGAATGGCCTTGCCGAGTCGACGTTGACTACGGGCAGTGAGGCCAGTGACGTTGCGGGCGTAAATTTTACCCATTTCCGAGGTAAAGGCAGACAGGACGTTCGGTTTCAGGGCATAGTCTACGGGGTCGAGGTCAAGCTGCCGGAATATGTCGTTGTAGCGTGCAACCGAGGCGGGAGGGGGAGCCTTGGGATAGCGGAAGCGACGGGAGACGGTACATTTGTCCTTTTGAAGGTCGTTGGGAGTGACGATCTGTATCAACAGTCGGTAAGAGCGAAGCAAGAAAAAGGAAGAGATGCACATCTCCCGGAAAGAAAGTTCGCCAGTGTCGAGCTACGGCTTGTTGACAGATGAGGCTGTAGGCAAAAGAAACTGGGAGAGAGACGAACCGAGGTCGGGGGTCCCAGCGTTCTGGACGATGTCGGTGATGATGGAGATGGTCTTTGCATTGTTGATGGCAGTGGCGGCAGGGGAAAGGGAGGAGGACCAGCGCACGTAGGGCGGACGGAGAGCTGTGCGTAGGCAGGCGAGCATGACCGTCACAAGGCAAGCTGTGCGTGAGAAAAATTGAAAACTAGGCGTGGGAGAAAACGACTAATTTATATTTAATTATAAACGGGCAGTCTCCTGCTCCATGTCGTGTCTCTAGTTTGGATGTCTGACCCCCAAGTCCCCCGTAGACAGCTGAACTCGCCCTTTGTATTCTCCCCTGACTCTGTTCTTACCTCCTATGCTCCTGCAACAGTCTCCATGCCCTTCGTCAGGCGCCATGTTACTCGTCGTCTCAAGGCTGCAAAGGCAGAGTGCGACAGGGAGCTTCACCGCGTCACAAATTCTATCACTATCTCTTATGAGGCCCGTCTGCACGATGCAGATCTTGACATAGACCGTGACCGACTGAGAGCTCAGGACGGCGATACTGACTCTCAGCTAGGTGATCTTGACTCTGTCGGTGGTACCTGTCTTTGTTTTGCCCCAGAAGTCTCCAGTGCCATCCACTCAGATAATGAGTATAGCTCAGACGGCGCTGGAGAGGGTGAGCTCGATCTCTCTCACCGTTCTCGTCCCCATGCCCTCCAAGACACTGATAATCCAAGAAACATTTCTCCCCTCACACATTCTCGCTCTTCACCTGGTTCCCAACCAACATGTGGTCTTCTTGGCCCCACCTCATTTCGTAGACATTACACTACTTCCTGGGATAAATCTCTTACTCCCTCCCTTTCTTCAGGTGTCCTCGGATCTACTAGCCCTACGTCTTCCGCCTCAATGCTACCCGAACAGACTCTCACTCGGAAGCTCACAAATGCATCAAGCATTGCTCCACCCACTTCTTGGAATTCTGGCGCTCCTCCTTCTCGTCGCCTATCCCGCAGTTTCCACATGGTTGGAAAGCCCACTCTTTCTGGCCAGAGTTCGCGTTCGACTTCGCGTTCACGGTCTCCTCTGCCCCCCTTCTCTGGCCATGCAGGCTTCAGTGATTATTACCAAGCTGCGATCACAAGGCGCTCCTCACGTATCCTCATCGATGATTCGGTCGATCCCACCATGTCCGCTCTCTCCGGTCTCATAGGTATTGCCACGGAGATCATTGACATGACGGTTGCGCAACTTACTGCTCAACCAAAAATATGCGAAAATTTAGTCCAGCGTGTTCAAAATCTTGGTAAAGCATGGGAGGACCATCCTGGTTGGAACGGTAGGAACTGGTATGTCCAGGTCCTACTCGCCGTCGCTAGTCTTAGTCGTGTCGTTGAGTGGTGGGAGGCTGAGAAGCAGTTCTGGAACTTCGATGACAATGACACCGAGGACGAGCCTCTCTTGTTTGTCACAAAGTCTGTCAGTGATGATGATGCCGAATTCGACAACTTCCGTCTCAATGACGAAGATCAAGCCAGACATCACCTCATGCGTTCAGCTAGTCAGACAAAACGTTCCCGAGAAGCTCATCCCAAAACACAGGTCCCGACGTCAATTCCATTAGTATCTTGTGAGCCTGCTCAGGCAAAGTCAGATAAGGCACTTCAAGAACCAATTGAGTCTCACCGGGTCCTTGCTACTGAACGCTTGCGCCTACAGGTTGAAACGGCGCAGAGTCAGAACATCGTTATGGAACTCAGTCTGGATGGGGAACACTTCCTTTGGGTCAATCACGCCTGGAGAGGAGTCGTCGGGTGAGATTAATACATGTTTTTGATTCATGACTCGCTGCTCATTGTCGTCAAAATATAGCACTGAGCCTGATGATTTGCTAGGTACTCGGATATCAGATCTACTTTCACAGAATGATATCGGCGTGTTCAAGGATGCAACTTGCCGTCTGCAAGAGGATGATTCTCATACTGTTGAAGTCCGGTTTCAGCTTCAGATCGCACTCACCATGGAACGTGATCTTTCTCTTGGGAGGCTTTATCAGATGATGGAGGGCAAGGGCATGCTGATGATTGATCGCATGGATGGCCAACCTTCTCATACTATGTGGGTCGTAAGGCCCATAGCGCCGCCCCGCTACGAGAAGGAACGATGTGCAATAGCTATAGAACCTGGTGATCTTGCCCCGGAACCAGCGTCCTCTATCCAAGCTTCCTTTGATTATAGTACAATGGAGTCCCCATCGACACCGCTTCCATTTAGTCAGCCTATCCAAACCGAGCCCATTCTATGTCGCATATGCGAGTGCAAAATCCCTCAGTGGTATTTCGAGAAGCATAGTGAAACATGTGTTGAAACACATAGACTAGAAGCTGAGATCATGGAGTGCAACGAGTCCATTAGCGAGCTTCGTAATACCATCCGTGATATTGCGAGTGCACTAGATCGAACTTCAATCAACAATGTTACTGAATACCGTGGAATGCCCATATACAGACCTCCTTCTAACCCTATCGTTTCCTCTCCCCTTCAACTTTTTCGTGCGAGTAGAATGCAAAAGTTTGGTGTGAAGAAGATGCAAAAAAGGCTGTTGGAGCAGTTGGATGATATCTTACTAGTGGCTATGGAGGTGTCGATGCCTGCACTCAAGGAACAAGAAGTCAATGAACCGGTCGAAAGGCAGCGGTTCCTATCGCCGAGCTCTGAGAGCAAGATAACTCAAATACGCACATGGTCAAAGCCCACTGTGGAAGATGCAGCGTTGACACAACTGGTGCAGGACGCCGAGCGTGTGATGAGGCAGAAGATCGACACCGTTGTGCGCATGCAAAATACGATCCGGTATTCTGAAAAGATTTGGGTGGAGTGGCAAGACAAGGTAGAAATATTCCTAGCGACTTCGAGTGAAGGAAACAGTGGAAGCGGTAGCGAAAGTGGCAGTGAGGAAGGAGAGAAGCAACATGATCTGCTAGAAATTGGTAGGGCTGAGATTTACGACAGTGAACAAGTCCAAGTTGAAGAAAACGTCGACGGCTATTCCAGTACGACCTCTGAATACGTGTGTGCTGGTGAATCCTCTGACCCAACGCCTATGGCGTCTTCTTTGACTGTTCGTACAGTTTCGCCTACACTGCCCTGTTTACCACATACTTCATCCCCTCGTTCTGTGATTCCGTCTTCCGCATCTTCGATACCATTCGTTTCTTCATCTGAGACCCGTCCCATGAGCATACCTATACCCAACAATCCCATAACTTCTTGCGTCCCTCGACAAATTCAGCATACGAGATCTTCTACCCCTTCGTCTGTCTCTTCTCCATTGGCACTAGCAGTTCCGATTGTGGCTTCTAATACAATGGAAGACGCTATGCCTCCTATGTTTTTGGATGAATCATCGGTCCTCAATCCCTCTACACCTGCTGCCTCCTCTCAGCCATCTTTGACCAGTCCATTGACGATAAAGACCCGTAAGTCTGCTTCAAATCTTCTGGAGCCGAGGTTTGTCGTCACACCGCCAGCGTCACCCAGAGTTGCGGCGCGGGAAGGGACTAGTGGGCTTACTCGTGAACCTTCGAAAAAGCGAAGTCATCGTCGTCACTCAATTGTAAATCCCCTTCTGAGTCCAAATATTGGCCCTATTTCTCCCCGACAACCTAATGCACCTATATTACGGACGACTACTTCAATTAAAGATTTTGACGTAATAAAACCTATCAGCAAGGGCGCTTTTGGGTCGGTGTTTTTAGCGAAGAAGAAGGCTACGGGAGATTATTTTGCGATCAAGGTATTGAAGAAGGCGGACATGATTGCCAAGAATCAGATTACGAACGTGAAAGCGGAAAGGATGATTCTTATGAAGCAAGCGGAATCGCCGTTCGTTGCCAAGTTGTACTTCACATTCCAGAGTAAGGATAATTTGTATCTGGTAATGGAGTATCTGAATGGAGGGGATTGTGCTGCGTTGATCAAGAGTCTGGGATGTTTGCCAGAAGAATGGACGAAGAATTATATAGCAGAGGTTGTGCTTGGATTGGAGTATCTACATCAAAGAGGCATTATTCACCGGTATGATTTAATACTTGCGTGTATGCTCTTGCTGACTTGGGTATTTTGGCAGTGATCTCAAACCTGATAACCTTCTCATTGACCAACATGGCCATCTAAAGCTCACTGATTTTGGTCTGAGTAGGATCGGTCTTCTTGGGCGTCAGCATAATCAAGCTGGGCTTGGAAGGTCGTTTACGAGATACAATTCACGATCGAGACCACCATCTATGGATTCGTCATATCTGTCTTCCCCCTTGGTTTACACTCATGATCTTTCAACTAATACTGGAGGTTCGTATTTCAACCAGCGGACGACCTCCACCTCCTCACGACCAGGACATTCGCCCTATTTGCCCATCACAGATGATATCAGCGAGTCGGGTGGTTCAGAGCCCATGTCTGGACTACATGCTGGCCGTAATAGAATCAACGATAGTCCTCTGCAGTCCTTTGCCACAGAACTTACAACAGACTTGCGGTCCCATTCTACAATTTCGGGTGGCGGGGCTGCCTCGGTGGGCGAACAAAAGTTTGTGGGGACCCCAGACTATCTTGCTCCTGAGACAATCCTCGGTCTTCGGGGTGATGATGAAGGGGTTGATTGGGTATGTGGAGCTGCTTATGCTTCGTGTGACTGGTTGACCTATGCCATAATCATAGTGGGCACTTGGGATCATTACATACGAATTCCTTTACGGGATACCTCCGTTCCACGCTGAGTCACCTGAAAGGGTGTTTGAAAATATTCTGTCGGGTCAGATAGAATGGCATGAGGACTGGGTAGAGTTCTCTGAGGAAGCGCGTGATTTCATCAGGGGCCTGCTCACTCTGGATCCTGGAGAACGATTAGGGTCTAATGGCGCTGAGGAAGTCAAGGCTCATCCTTTCTTTGCTGGAATTGATTGGGAAAAGGTCACTACAACAGAAGCTGCGTTCATTCCCCAGGTCACAGATCCCGAATCAACAGATTACTTTGATCCTAGGGGAGCTATTCCGCAGTTGTTTCAGGACGATGATCCTATTTCCCTTGCTGCTACTCGATCATCGGGGGGAAGTCCTGTTATCAGTTCGTCAATGCCACCACCTTCTATGTCTGTGCCCATAGCGAATAAAGAGTCGACATCGGGATCGGGAAGTGATGATTTTGGCTCGTTCAGTTTCAAGAATCTGCCAATTCTGAAGCAAGCGAATGATGATGTTATTCGGAAGTTGAAAACGGATCAGATGGCACCGCTTACTCACGCATTGTCTGAGCCGACGCATAACAGGAGGAAGAGTTTGTCTGCGAAAATCAAGAAACCTCCGAGTGTTGTCACCTCGCTGGATTCGAGGAATCAGCTGACAAATCCTCCTTCACCCGCAACTTCGATTTCGTCCATTGCTTCCTCGCCCTCGAGGACGAGCTTGCCTCCGCCAACACCTGGAAATGGGACACATGTCCGCAAGACCTCTGAGTTTGGAGCACTTGAACGATTTAAACAGAATTATATGGAGGATCGACGAAATTCTATGCCGAGCCGCCTTCGTACTGCTTCCGTGTCGAGTATTGGAGATGGTTCAGGTTCCGAAACATGGAATTCTTCCGTTGGAGTTGGTAGCCAACAAGAATGTTATACCCCGCCTTCATCTGTACACTCAATAGATATGAGGAAGGCCTCTGATCCAACGGATCGCGCGGTGACTTGCTTGTTGGCGGAGGATAATCCTATCACGGCTAAGATCATAGAGACCTTGTTGATACGTTTGGGATGTCGATGTGTTGTTGTTCACGATGGATCGGAGGCCATTAGTGTGGCTATGGGCGATATCAGTAAGCCAAGGCTTGTTTTCTGCGTTGGGCCGTGCTGACCTTTTTCACTAGAATTCGACTGTATCCTCATGGATTTACATATGCCAGTTCGTAAGTAAACTGCATCGTTCATCTAACGAGGTGGAACGAATGATCGGCTACGTGTCACAGTAGACGGTGAAGGTGCCGCGAGATATATTCGAAGCACGAACAGCAAGAACACGAACACACCTATCATTGCTGTTAGTGCCTATAGCAGCACGGACCCGAACGAGCTAAGTAATATCTTTTCCGCTTCGTTGTCGAAGCCTGTACAGAAGGTGGATTTGCTAGGTCAGTTGGTTCTGAGTATTCCATAAAGCTTTGCGACTTACACTATTTCACCAGCTGCCATGCGTCAATTAGGGTTTAAGACCTCAACGATGTCTAGCAACAATACAAAAGTTCTCGCTACCAATCGCCCACAGGCGAATCTTCCTTATGCCCAGTCTGTCAACATTCATTCATGATTATCATTTCAGTGATATTCTGGGTTGTTTTGATTTGGTTCCTTCTTTTCTTTAGGTTTTCAGTATGATTCAATTCGGTCATTTCTTTCTTGCTCCTTTTTGTTTTTCCGTCAGTTGTCGCTCTTGATCCGCATTTCCACCTCCCATACATCATCTCAGCATACTATCGCACCATCATTGTCATGTCATCCCTGCATATGTAACGTACTAGATTCCATATCCTATACTCATCATCCTGCTAGGTCAATTCCGACAGAGCAACCACCCCTTTAGTAAGAAGGCTGAGAGTCAGAAGCGAAATATATAATTAATGGCACTGTCAGTTTTACTTTATGATAAGCTAACTTCAAACTGGGTTTGGAAGGTGGCAGGGCAAGTTGCACGAGAACCTCTTCAGTACCAAGATACCATGAATCGCGAGCGTAACATACAAACAAACTGAGGAGCATCATCGCTCTGGTGAACGTATTTGTCTAGTTAGAGAACTGCCGGAAGCAAGGTTTGTTTTTGAATTTTAACTTCTCGACTGAGTTGGGTGTCATTCGGATCGCTTTGGATCATGTAAGGTCCCAGGCACTCACCCTGGTATCTCATGGGCGTGGGTAGATACGAGCGTCTGATACCATGCCCCGTGCCAGCAATCCTGATACTTTCCTCGTAACTTCACATTGTTCAGAATGGCTGACCATGTGCAAGCATACAGCCAGTCTCCTAGTGAGTTCGTCGGTCATTGATGTATCAAAAAGTCTTATGGGTCTCATCGCCTCGTATTTGTTTGTCTTTGACTCTACTGCCGCAATGTTGTGTGAGCAGTGCCTCGGGCCACCTCAAAAGATGAAAATAACAGGGAAAGACGCTTGATTGACCACAGGCAGCCCCATCGAGCGACAACTTCCCCATTCCCCTCAACTATGTCTCCCCAGGTGAATCCCTATCTAGGCCAGACTGCCTATCCCCCTCCGCAGCTCTATTCTGGACAACGTAACTCTCAGACGACACCAATGTCTGACACTTACTTCCCTCAGAAGAATTATACATACAGTGATCTGTTATACCCCTTGGACGAACCTATACCTGGTCCTTCCCAGCTATATCCTGCACACGAACAACACCTCTATGGTGTTTCATATTATAATCATCGCAAGATGCAGATGCCAACACCTGAGCCTTTTGTTCCTGTACCGCCCAAACCTCTCGCACTCCAAGAAACAAGGGGGAATGGAGGGCACGCGATTTTACATCCAACCTTGTATCGATCGATGACTTCTCCGCCTGTACCACCAAAGCCCGTGTTGTTTTCCGAGTCCGAGCCTGGACCTGGGGTAATACCCACTGGTGCCTATCCTGGAAATTTTTGGCCTGGAACCATCTCGACATCAACTGCGGACGAGATCCCACGACCACCCGGTGCCGTTGCCACCAATCCACCTGTCGCCGAAGAATCAGCAGACCAGCAGCTTCAGGAAGAGGAAGATGGGGGAGATGACCTTGCTGTTGCGATGGCGCTGTCAAAGGATGAGTCCGAGAGGGAAGAAGAAAGGATGCAGGAGTTAGTGAGGTTGGAGGAGGAGGAGCTTGAGCGTGCTTTGGCTGCGTCTATGTTGACTGCAAATGGAAGATATGATGATTTTGAATCCCAACTAGGCGCTGACCGTTCCAATTTGGCGTCATCTGCGACTCAATCATTTCTTTTTGCTATTCCTCCTGATGTGCACCTGGAAGCTGGTCCTTCTGCCACGTCGTCATCATTTTTGGAAACTCCTGCGAAAGATGCTTCTTCACGGGCACGGAAAATAGATGAGCTTGGTCATGAAGATAGCGCCTTGCAGGTGCATGAAGGGACCAAACGAACTCTTGAGACCGTCAAAGCATCTCCTCAACAGACGACAGAACGTTGTCCACCCGATGTTTCTTCATGTCCTAGGATGTCGTCTGATGATGATCAAGTTGAGATATACCCTCCTGCGGCTGGGGGGCCACCTTCTGCAGCGCCGCCATTCCCGCCCATGATTCAGCCGCAATCCGTTATAGGAACAAATGATGATGATGATGGATTGCCATATCTCAAAGGAGCTAGGGAAACTCTATCAGTTTCAATTCCTCTCCTTACGGAACCGGACAGAGAATCAAGACTCAGCCCTGTGTCTGCATCATTTATCGACCTCAGCTACGACGACTCGTACATTGATGAGGATGAGGCTTTTGCTCGGAGGTTGGAAGAAGAAGAGAAATCTTCCCGGAGGTTATTGGGAGGAGAAACTCCCGTTCAACATCAAAGTGATCATCTAACCGGCGAGGAGCCTCCTGAGTGTAATCTTTCCCGCAATTCTAGTGCAACGAGTGCGAGCACACGCCCTCGTCCTGAGACACCAAATGATCTTCCTACTTACAGCGATGTAATATCGGGCAACTCGGGTCTAGCGTTGCAGGGGTCAACCTATCTTCCTTCAGTCACGATTGAATCACTTACCTCCCCAGAGAAGGCCGAACAAATGCAAAATTCCTCCATGACAGATATTCCCATCGCAAGGTCTACGTCACAACTCGTTGTCCCTTTTCCATCTCATGGTCTCAGTGCTATTGCTTTACCACCAGATGGACCGCAACGAGCCAGAGTATCCTCTTCAAGTGCATTAACTCCTGGTCGCACACCAACTGAAAACGAGGTTCCCTTTTCGCCCGTTGATGATCTTGCAACACCCAAAAATCATTTGTCGTTAGGTCTTGGAGCTAGTTACCCACCAACCACATCAATGAAAGGTTTCAACAGTTCAAGTGATAATCCTAGCTGTGCAGGTGTCTTTAACCCAAACCTTTTCATTGATGCTGAATTATTCCTTGGAGTTTGTTCGTCCTTGTCCTTTCTGATTGTACGCTCATACTGATTTACTTTAGCTATGCAATTCACGCCACCCGTCATTTCTGCTAGGCTCGTGCCTATGCAAGGTCAAATGCCGACACTCATCTCCTTACCCTATGGCCGGTGTCCTCCATTGCATTTCCAAGCCTTAAGTTGGCGTCACATATTGAAACTGATGGCTCGATTAAGTAGCACAAAGATGGAACCCTCCATCGAAGCCATGGCTGTGAACAAGAACGAAGCACTCAAACTTCGAACAGTCATTCAATTCATCAAAGTAAAATTGGCCTTAACATGTTACAACAAGATGCTGATAGTTCTCAATTGTAGCTTCATCACATGTCAGACGAATGGCGAACTATCTTATGGTTCACGATTGACCATCCTGTCCCTCTGAATATGCCAAATGCTGCAAAGCACAGCTCTACTAACGTCAACAATTTGCCCTTCTCCTACACGCTTTCGAGTATTCCTGCATTGCTTAAGGATGCTTCGGATACTTCTCTTTCTAAGACCTACACAATACCAGCTACCGGCTCCGTTCCCTATCCTTCTCTTCCCATTACATTCCCAAACCTTGCATTATACCTTCAAGCCGCACTCGATGAATCTAGAAAGCAGAGTGAATCTAGCCCTTTGCGAAAATTGGCAAAGATGGTGCAGACATGCTATCCCAATGATTTTGTGCCTCAAGAATCGGACGAGCCAGAGAACTCAAGGGGTGTAAGCGGTCTTTTCAAGAGGGTCATGGGAAGAGGTGGGAAGAAGAAGGGAGGTGGTGGGAACGAAGATACGTATGACCTTGTAACGCCTTTTGTCCCAGATGAATGGGGCTAGAAGTGATCTGGATTCTCCTCATAGTCTGTTGATCCATCTCTTATAGCTGCTTGATTTATACTTGCAGACAACAAATAATCTTGTATCAACTCAATTTCTTCCACCGGCATCTTGATTCCTCACTTTCGTAAGGAATGCGTTAAGAGTATGACTGGCCTGCTTCTGCAACAAGATGGTGATGTTTCAAAATAAGCCATATACAATACCCAGCAAACCCAGCCTGCCCCTGTGGTGAACCTTACCAAACCTGTGCCCACATCCTACGTGATTGCCGCCTCTATAAAGACCACCAGTACATCCTAGAGGAGATCTCACCCTCCATACCCCCCCCCCCCCCCCCCCCCCCCCCCCCCCCCCACGAACCCCAACCCCCCCCCCCCCCCCACCCCCCCCACAACTCTTCACCAACACAACACATAAACTCCCTCTCAAAAAAAGCCCCCCCCCCCAAACACAACCAA
>Ga0153987_1000473_pt1 | contig 12642 bp, 17 predicted proteins | sample TSNC071MetaG_FD_102279 | JGI IMG/M metagenome (GOLD analysis project Ga0153987, IMG submission 102279) | Attine ant fungus gardens microbial communities from North Carolina, USA - TSNC071 MetaG | ecosystem: Host-associated > Fungi > Mycelium > Unclassified | place: USA: North Carolina, William B...
AGTGTGACAGACTTTCCCATGCTATAAATAGAAAAGAAAGTAAATTAAAAGAATAATAATACTTTTAGTGAAAGGGGCAGTTTATGATATTATACTTCAAGTCTCAAATATGTATCCTCAGTTCTTGTGTAGCTTCAAGTGACTGAGGTTAGTAGTTTTACTACTGTTCTATGTACTTGATTACTTACTATTACTCTAGTATATTCTTTCAGGTAATTGAATATACAGTTCTCGCATAGCTTCGAGTGACTGAGTATATTCTTTTACTACTCTCAATCCTAATGATTATAATCAGCCATTTATCCATTCAAGTTACCTGCATACCTTTCTTTAAATCATTGACTACCCCAGGTCCACTACTACAGGCCATGAAAAGTATTGAGATAAGATACAAAGAACAAATGTCAAATTTCAATGTACGCCACAAAGTGGGGGGCTATCTTTTCATAGCAGTAGTCACAAGAGTGTTAAAGTAGTGTGGTGACATGTCCCCAGAAATTGACAGAACTGTTGACATGAATGTGTGTCACTTTTGATTGATGTCAACAAGTCACATGGCATATTTTGGAGGAACTGTGATCCATAGACGGTGTGCCAATTTTGCAATGTTTCATGAACTCGATTTGGCACGCCAGATAACTTTCCGTGCAGTCACTAACGCGATCATGTACCTCCTAACTACTAGCAAACTTCCCCCGCACCCTACTCCTTCCTCTTATAGACACGTCCTGGACATTGGGACCTATTGAATCTACTGCATCAGTACTAACATGCCCGTTGCGGAATAGAAATCCTGAAAACAAAACGCGATCATGTGACTGTGTGTGTGTCGAAGAAGCACGTGATAGGCACAACGCGACCTCGTGTTGAATTTTGATGTGTCTGATTTTACAAAACACTACCACAATCCGGTCAGCAGGACCAGGCGTTAGGCCAACACTCAGCAAGATACCTCAATCACCATGAACGTCGACTACAAGCGCAGAATAGCTGTTATGCAGTCTCAGCAAATCCAACCCCATCGCAGAGTCCCACTTTCAGCCACGAACAACGTACAACCCCCACAACAGCAGCAGCAGCAGGCACCGCCAAAACCACCGCTAAAAAGTACTTCGCCGCCCCTACCACGCCAGAACAGCAAAACGACACCCCCAACACCACCAAAAGTTATCATAGATAGACACAACCGTTTCCAGTTTACTCGTGTGGGCTTTCTCGGAGAGGGAGGCTTTGCCCGTGTATTCGAGGTCCAGGATCCTCGAGAAACTCGGCTTGCATGTAAAGTCATTACCAAGACCTCGCTTAAGACTAAGAAAGCCAAGACAAAGGTCAGTATTGTCAGCCTCCACATGGATTGAAAGTTGTTTCATGTATTGGACAGCTTTGGGCAGAAATTAAGATCCACCGTTCTCTCGAACATCCTAACATCGTTCGCTTTCACGACTGCTTTGAGGATGGGGACAACGTGTATATGACCCTTGAATTATGTCCATCCGGCTCCCTCATGGACATGCTTCGACGCCGACGCCGATTTACAGAACCGGAAGTTCGCTTTTTCATGGTTCAACTCATTGGATCATGTCACTACATGCACACGCATCAAGTCATCCATCGAGATTTGAAGCTTGGAAATTTACTTCTCGATGTCAATATGAACATCAAGGTTGCGGATTTCGGCCTGGCTGCGCTGATCGAGAATCCGGGAGAGAGGAAAAAGACCATATGTGGAACGCCCAATTATATTGCCCCTGAGGTCCTTTTCGACACTGCGAACGGTCACAGTTTTGAAGTAGACACCTGGTCCATTGGCGTTATTTGTTATACCCTAATGATAGGTAGACCTCCATTCCAGACAAAAGACGTGAAAGAAATATACCAGTGAGTTATTTTCACTCTCTTCAGCTTGCTGCTGATCCCATTGAAAGGCGCATCCGTGATAACGCCTATGAGTTCCCCTCCGACCGCAAGATCGGTACCGCCGTCAAAACCCTAATTCAGCAGATTCTTACCCCTGATCCCTCTCTGCGACCCACCCTCTTTGAGATTCTTGACCATCTTTTCTTCACTCAAGGACCTGTACCATCTCATATCCCTTCCTCTGCTCATGATGTCACTCCTGATTTTTCCAACATTACATCTTCCATGTCCGAAAGCAACCTCAGGCGCCTGCGGCGACACGCGCTTCTAGATCAGAGCCCTCATGCTGTACCAAGCAGCGGCGGCCCAATGCCTCAAAATTCGAGTGGTTACAACAAAACATATATGAATTCCATTCAACAGCAAGAGAAAGAGTTTCAGAAGGCAATCCAACCCGGATCTCCAATTTCTGCCTTGCTCAGTTCTGCAAGACAACCGTTGGTCATGGGCGTTCAGAATAGTTCCGAGGCCATGGCCCCTGGTCCTAATCACAGGGAGAGTGCTTTGTTGAGAAAGTTGCAAGCGACTAAGGAAAGCCCCTTACGCCGTAACTATATCAATGCTGCCGACGATCTTGTTGGAGAAGAAGAAAGAAAGGCAAGAAAGGAGCTTGAAGCACAGAAGGCACGCATTGTCGCACAGATGGTTCCTGTGCCAGAGGAGCCAGAGGAGGAGGAGGAAGAGGCGGATGACGAGGATGTGCCCAATTTAGTTACACCGGCAGAGAAGTATGCTCATTTGACCGAAAGACTTGCTGTTTCGTCAGCTCTCTCGCCAGAACCTGCATCTGCGCTTACTCGTCGTCCGTTGCCTCAGATTCCCTTCCAGAAGGACCGTCATGCCCTTGTTTCATCAAGGACTCGGGAAAACTTACCGACATCATCTGCTTTCTGCGCATCGACAACCTCGCTACCCAAGAGTGCCAGTGCTACGAATGATTTGAAGGGTAAAGACAAGGAGCACGCTGGAGTTGTGCGTGAGGAGAAGGAGAATGTGCCGACTACCTCAGGTTTGTAGCTGTCTTTTCCTCGATGACGAGAGTACATCTAACTTGCCTCCTAACTGGCCAATGTTGTGCCATCAGAGTCACTCAAAGCAGAAAAGCGCCTTGAAGGAGGCATGGAAAAACTGGGCGGCTTTGAAGCTGCGGCGCAAGTGCTGACATCTGCGTTTGAGGCAAAGGCTGCAGGTCGCGTGTTCCGTGATCACGCAAACATCCCTTTACCTGACGAAAAAGTGTTTATTGTGAGTTGGGTTGATTACTGCAACAAGTATGGAATGGGATACGCTTTGACCGATGGGAGTGTTGGTGTGTATTTTAACGATAGCACCACCTGTGTGTTGAGCCCAGACAAAGTGCACGTCTTTTGCGCGTCTTTGGTGACATAATCCACTGATCCGTGTTACAGTCACTTCGACTATATTACATCGCGTCACCACGGGAGCGCGTTCGTGCGCAAATCACATACTCTGGATAGCTACCCTGAGGAACTCAAGACCAAGGTGTATCTGTTGAAGAGCTTCGAGGGGTATATCATGGATCGGTTGTTCAACCATCATGACTACGTCTACCGAGACACAGCACGATCCAAGGGCATGGAGTGGGTACACAAGTACCTGCGCATGAAGCACGTCATTGTCTTCAAGCTGTCTCATGATGTCCTCCAGGTATGCATCTAAATCTAACTTTGATCCCTTATCACATATTCTGCCAGTTCAACTTCTACGATCATTCCAAACTCATTCTCTCATCGCACGGCCTCCTTGTCACTCACATTGACAAGACTTACAATCTAACGAGACACATGCTGTCCAATGTCATGGCACAATCACTCAACCCCAGCAGCAGTCTTGATTCTGAACAAGTGAGATTCAATCAGAAATTGGTCGACAAGTTGAAATATTGCAAGGAAGTCCTTGTCAGTATTAAGGAGGCTAGTGTCGGCGTGGCTGCGAAACAGGTTCAGGACCAACAAGCACCGGCTGCCTCGGAGCGAGTTCTGCTACAACCCAAATTACAAGAACATGCGCAGGTGCTACCAATTCCAAAGAGGTCTGCTGGTGTAGAGGTTGCCACAGGTGGTTATACCTACGGCCCGACAACGCAACAGCAGCAAGGATTGGTGGCTAGAGCTTCAAGAATGACGCTCCGGTGACGGGTGTTATTCTTCATCCGTGTTACCTCTGTTCTCATGTCATTTTCTCGAGTCAGGTTGGCTTTGAACCGCCCTCCCACATCAATATTTTCTGCTTCTTGTCACTTACGCATGTCGCACAGGTCTTTTCCATGTGTTCTATAGAAATTGTGTACGAAGTATTTATCCATCTCATCCCCGTCAACACGCCCAGGACAATTTGGTTCGGCCTCTTCATCTATATGCACTTTCTCTCATCGGTTGGCGACAAACTTCTTTCGCATGATGTTTCATTTTGGTCACCAGTCCCTCTCTACCTTTCATTTCTCAAAGGCCCTCATAGCCATGTCATGACATGATCACGCCATGATAAATATAATTTCATGAGTGAACATGTTTGTGTACAGAGTTGAACAAAGACACAGAGACAGATTCATATTTGAAGCTGGAGACAACTTTATCGTTTTCGGGTTTCAGCGTAGGAAGTTCTACTGTGGTCACCAAATGTCGAGTCTAGACCATAGTCTGATCTGAGTGCCGGCTGAAACCTAGATATTGACCAGAGCTTTCATGAGGTCGATAAGAGGGTCCAGACTGTCGGACAGGACTGTAGCACTCGAGATGCCGATAGCAACCTCTGCCATTATTCCTATGTCTCAGATCAAAATTTAGGCCGTCTTGCAATTAAGTAGATTTCCTTTTTCATCTATAATGGATGCAGTGACATTTCATATATAAAACTTGTAGTATGTACTCACTCCCTCAGTCGTCTACCTTAATAGGTGACTCCTGAGTTTAATACTTCGATATGGACAACAACAAAACCGGTTTTGTAGACGAGGAAACAATTTCTATTTGCATCATTTTGGATTTGGTTGAAATTATTTATTAATTGTGTGTATACGCGTGTCGAACGCTGTAGCATGATTATATAATTTAAACGAAGGTATCAAGCTTCGGGAATTTTATTCTGTTGGGTAAGTGTTGGTTTCCTCGGGATCTGTAACAGAGTCAGTATTGATGTCGAGCACTAAAAGGTCAGCATATGAGCGTGAAAGCTCTGATGACAGCAATTTGGGGATTACTGGATACTGAAATTTCCAGTCAAATAATATCTGAGGTTTCATATGTATTCATAGAAATACAAGTACCTCATCATAAATAACGCGTTAACAACGCGTGAATCACGTGAGTCAATTCAATTCAATCAACCACTTGAACAATCCACAAAGAAGCTCAATGCACAAACGTTCCAGGGCTGAATCTTCAAGAAGTCGCAGAACTCCTAATTCACATATCTCTACCTCTACTTCTTCTCGTGAGGTCAAGAACGAGCTTATTACTGCTGGTGCCCAGCTGTACACTCTTCTCACTGAGTTGACACTCCTTCTAAACGAAGTGTTGGAAGATAGAGGTGAGAAGGAAAAGGGTGAGAGCTTGTAATTTATATCATTCTATACAGGTAGCTCAATACTAGTAGGGATTGATCTGGTGAACAAACTATACTCATGTTCAAACGCCCTGAGGGACTCGACGGCGTTAGTTACTCTTTTACAAGGCGTAATCTTGAGTGAAACTGAGACGGAGGTGCAGCGTGCATCTGGAAAGATTGATCGTGCACTGGAGCGACTTCGGCGCTGTATAACATCTTTCCTGGACCGTTCATCTCCCACAAATGACCAGGTCTTTGTGAATGCCAAAGAGCTTTTCTCGGTCATCATTGACGCACTCAACCTGACTATCTCAGAGGTGATCAACACCGATATAAACCTAAAAGGCTTGCTGAGCTTAGTTTTAAGGTTCTGGCTCTCAAACTAACGACCCAAATGCTACCATTCTTGTCTGATCTGACCACCCGAACGTTGGATTCATTGTTCACCCTTGCAAAGATTACATCTAAGGTTCAAGACACAGGAACGCATACTGCTACGTATGACTACCTAGGCAGAGCTGCAACTATCCTCGCTACTGTGGGCCCATCGGGCATTACTCTGGCCAACTACTTTCGGTGTCTTTCGGGAGCATATCACAATTTTGCAGGAAGCATGTATCAAGCTGGAATCCATGGTTCAGCCATCCCGTTTCTCAAAGAAGCATGTGCCATCGGTACCAAAGCACTGGCACGACGGTTGAAAGAAAAAACCACTGGTGAAGAAAAAGTCAGAGAAAAAGAAGGCTGGAAGCAACTAGAAGAGACGTTGTTTCGGAGATGGGAGCTCCTTGGGATATGTTATATGAAGATTGGAGACAAGAAGGTAATTCTGTCTCCAAGTTGAGTATCATTAACTGCTAATGTTATACCAGAATGCTTATACCGCATTTATTCGAGCCGTTGTCATGTTTCCGTACACTCTTTACGACGTGACCAAAGATACGGACAAGATGCCTGCATCATCAATCTTCATACCCAAGAACAACTACTACAGTCAACTTGCCACGATCGTCGATCGAGTTACTTATATTGGTCTCACCGAGCTGCTGATACCCACAGAGCAGGTTTCCTTTCAACACTTATTTCGCTTATTAGACGTTATGAAGGACCCTCGAATTACTGGTATTCTGGTCGAGCAACAGGTCGATAGCCTTGAGAGACAGGGTTCACGAGACTCCACACAACGAAATATCAGGACTTTGCTGGAAAGTGCAATGGAAGTGTACAACCAGGAAGTCAGCATGCCTATACGACGAGCTCGTGTGATGCTTCGTCTATTAGAAGTCTTGTATCGCGCAGAAAATGTCCCGGCATTCGATGAAGTGCATAAGATATCTCAAGAAGTTAAAAATTTGCTCTCAGCTGATGTGCGTACATGCTTAATCTCGTTTGAGCTAATCTTTTTAGCTGATTTTCATTCGAGAACCTCGGAGCGGACGCTGAGTTAGCTCCTTACCGTAATCAATATCATGCCTTAAGCCATCTATGGTCGGCCCTACATGCTCATAAAGCCGCAGCCACGGAACAAGTCTTCCTCGTTGCGGATCATGTTGAACAAGCTTGTCGTATACTTCGTCCAGCGTCCACGAGACATGCTAATAGTCCGAAAACCGTCGCATTGGGAAAATCGCTTACGCTGCAAAGACCCGCAGTTCCCAGGACAACAGTAAGAAAACGCACTGCAACCACTACAGCAGCTACACCCATAACGCGAACGAGAACCCGGACGATTACGAGCTCGACCAGACTGGAAACTGAGAAAAAAGCGGCGGGCGTAATCAAAAACGGTATTTCTTCAAAGCGCGAAGGTGCATTGAGCCTTGACTGCCCTCTTTTCTTTCCTCATATATCTTTGTAGTGCTGCAGCCGATGCCAACGAACGTTGCGACTCCACCTCGTACTGGTACCGAAATTAAGAAACCTCCCCCGTTATTTGATGACTTTGATCGATTTTCTAGTATGCTTCGTGAGTGTGTACCATGTTATTTGCTAGTGTTCTTATTCATTTTGGAAAAGAGATTGTGGCACGGGTGCTGGGTCTTCTCTCGCTTAGCTTATCCAAAGTACAGCTGCTAGACATATCACGCAAGCTTGCCGAGATGCACAAGGGTATCATCAGTGAAGGTTTGTCTCCTGGAGCCAGACATTCTAATCATCTCATGGATCAATGGCACAGGCTACATCACTGCTTCTCTTGACCTGGCACATGAGTACATGCGGATAGGAAAGACACGTCGAGCGACTTCGATTTTCGCTCAAGCCTTGGAACCTATCCGTGGTGGCCATATCTCGGAAGAAACTTCTGCTCTTTTCCTCTTGAGGTATGCTGAATCACTAACCCTGATTGAAAACATTCCAAAAAGGTGCGTTTCGTTATGCAACACCGGATAAGTGCCCTTGATTGGCATACTGACAGTTCGTCGGTGTATTGCGAAGCCGTGAGTATCGCAAAAGGGATCGACTATGATGAGAAGAGCGGTAACTCGGTGCAGAGGGTGCATGCCCGAGTACGAAGATTGGAGAAAGCTGCATTGGCAGCTCGAACGGTAGCCATGATACAGAATTGCAAGGTTGTCTGCGATTCAACAAAACGATTCTTGACTTCTATTTACCAGTGACAATTACAGGAAGACATGACAATGTCGATAGATCTATTACTCCAATCTCTCCGCCTCTGGAATCGTGCAATTGACAGTCTTGCGCGTCTCAATTCCCCATCTTGTAAACCTGTACAAGACGACAATCCCTTTGATATGTCATCACTGAAGCAAACTCTTCCAAATGTTCCTCAACCTCTTCCAGACCCGATACCTCAAACCGTTATCCCGCCTCAACGACACTTCGATAGTCTAGGCTTGCGCATATGCGAAGGACTTCTCTCAATCCTCTTTGATTTAGCCCAAGCCTATCTCACCCGGGGATCTGCCAAAGAATCGGAGTTTTTCATCGCGCAAGCTTTTGACCTCGCAAAATCCCTCAATGCACCGGCAATGCTGAGCCGGGCGTTGGCAAAACAGGGAGAAGTGCAGGTCAGATTGGGACGAATGAAGGATGGATATGAAAAACTTGTAGAAGCTGGAGAAATCTTGAAGAATATACCAACTATTGATTCTGTGGAGGTTGTCAGATTGACGGCGGAGTGTAGGGAGAGGATGGGAGAGGAGGATGCCAGTGTGTTATTTGGACGTTCAATTGATTTGCTGAGGGAGATTGATGCTGCTTTTGAGAAATATGAAGGTATCGAGTATGTGCTTTGTGGATCCTATCGTGTATGGATTTGGCTGAGATGAATCATCAGATCCAGGAAGTCGCTTGGACTATCTCCTGCAAGCGTGAAACCGGTCAAGGACATGATAGTACCAGATGTTCTGACGAGTATTCTTCGGCAGCAGAGTGAGTGACTTTGACATATGTTGGCTCCAGTAAACTGATGGCAAGTCAGTTTGGCTGCTCCGGAACCAAGATGACGGGCGATTCAACTCTCTGCTACAACATCTGGCATCGCTTCCACGATCATTGCTCACAAAGGCACAAGAGGACTCATTACTTGCCAAGCTCAATCTTCACAACGTATATCTTCGGTTCCAGAGCGATATGTTTCTCAACTCGCTTGCTGAGTCACGTATGTGTGTTCTAGAGCTTATTTGATTACGACTGACCTTTGTTTAGCAATTGCTATACCTATGGGTATGCAACTTACCCATAAACATCCGTCTGTCCCGGCTCAAGACATCATCAATGCTTTGAGACAAGCGGAAGAACAATATCGGAACAGTTTGTCCTCGTTAGCCCTACGAGGTAATGCACTAGATGTCAGAGAGTCTGTGGTAACACTGGCTGTGATCAAATCCTTCCAAACTTCAATGGGGCAAAAGGATAATAGGGCTCGCGTATTGATATCACGCTTACTCGGTATGTTTGCATTGTTACCTCCAGACACCTTGAGTGCATATGGTACATATACTCATGAAAGTACAGATGCTTCGGCAGCTTTGACCTTGCGACGCGAGATGCTCGAAGCCATACATCACAAGTTTCCTCGATCTCCAAATGCAGATGATATGCAATGGCCTCTTATCACTGCCGAAGGCGTTCTGCTTCTGCCCTCCCATTCTGACACCAATTTTTCTGCACGTAAACGTGTCAACAGACAGCTGGACTCCGAGGACGAAAGTGACGAGGAGCCAAATACGTCACCGTTAAAATCATATTGGGAGTCGATACGAGCACGTTATCGATCGTATTGTCTCAGTCCCTCAGCTCTGTCTGCATCTCAAGCAGAGAAATTGCCATCGGATTGGATTGTCATCCATATCAATGTAACGGAGGATAAGAATACACTTTTTGTTTCTCGACAGGAGGGCGGTACCGCAGGCGATGGTATCGTATTTTCTGTTCCACTTAAGAGCAGGAGAGACAATGAGAGCGGAGATGATGAAGGCGAATATTTGACGTTTCATGATGCTGTACATGAATTACGGGAGATAGTGAGACTAAGTGATGAGGGTACTAAAGAGGCTGCACACGTTAAGCCGGATGACAATGAGGCAAGAGCTGCGTGGTGGAAACAACGAGCAGAATTGGATGCTAGGTTGAAGAACCTCTTAGGAAACATTGAATTTTGCTGGTTCGGCGTGTTTAAGGTACGAATTCACGGTTTAGAGCAATGAGCACCCTCCTCAAATCCATTGGCAGACGATCTTGAGTCCCAAATGGACGGTGACTCCAGAAACAATCTCGGAGCTCAGAGCCCAATTCGAGAAAGTATTCAAAAGAAGTTTTGGCATTCAAGATCCCAAAAAGCCTAGGCATCGAAAGAAAGCGTCGCTACATCATACCCCCCAATCCTTCAGTCAGGTTCGGCTTGACGATGCTCTGCTCAAATGCATTTCGACGCTTTCCCCAAAATGTCGAGATGAAGAGTTGGAGGACCTCATCTACTTTATTCTTGATCTCTACCAGTTCCATGGTGTTGCTTTACCTATCTCAGAGGTTGATGTCACCCAAATCGTGGTGGATCTTAGGATGATCCTGGAAGATCATGCGACAAGGAATCATGGATCAAAGAAAGGTGCGAAAGTCAATGATAACGAACACGTCTTTCTGGTATTGGACAAGAATATCCAGGGATTACCTTGGGAGAGCATTCCAATTCTTCGCGGAAGAAGTGTCAGTAGGATACCCAGTGTCGACTTTCTCATTGACAGGTTGGAATACATTGAGTTGAGAAAACGCGGGGGACTTAGTCTCAAACAATCGAATCTTACTGGTGCGACCATTGACCCGCGCAAGGGTTACTTTATCCTCAATCCTAGTGGTGATTTGCGCCGAACTGAAGAACGCTTCAAGCCATGGGCTGCTGGAATGAGAAAGGCCGGCTGGGACGGCGTTGTGGGCAGACCTGTAAGCGAGCAACAGTTTGAGAACGCCCTGCGTCAATCAGATCTAGTCGTGTACGTTGGATTCCTCTGTTCCACTTTTGGCTGACGCGTTCTAGATATTTTGGACATGGAGGTGGAGAACAGTACCTACGATCATACAAAGTTCGGCGACTCCAAACATGTGCTGCAACGATGCTCTGGGGTTGTTCATCTGGTGTATTGCGTGAGATGGGGGACTTTGACCGTATTGGTACAGCTAACGCTTACATGCTAGGAGGTTGGTAAGTGGCAAAACGATCCCTGCGATGTTATTGTCATTGATACCTACACTAGTCCTACCCTTGTTGCAAACCTGTGGGACGTCACAGATAGGGATATTGATAAGTTTAGCCAAGCTGTTTTTGACAAGTTGAGGTTAAACCCTGAAAACATTCAAGCGTGGAAAGATACATCCGACAAGGGCGAGTCATTGGTCTCTGCTGTTGCAATGGCGCGGAGTGTTTGCAAGTTGAAGTACCTTACTGGGGCAGCACCAATCGTATATGGCATCCCTTTTTACCTTTAATCTACATATTATCTGAAATTTAATTCATCTACATTAATCCTAGATTCTGTTTGTTTCAACGCATTGATTTGTTTAATGTACGTCGTACATCGCTGAAGACAACTGTGCAGTTGTGGGATGAGAAAGAACTTTGTTATGGAGTTAGAGCTCAAAGCTGGCCTTCCCCATTATCGCTGTTGGTAGAACTCAAGAGTGGAATAAAGAGCAAGACAAGGACTTGATCTAACCAAATTGGGGGTAACAAGTGATGTCTATTTGGGAAAGACATGCACAAGTTTGCATAATAAGCGAATACCAAATAGATTTATACCAAACACAACATAATGAATCAATAGACTCATATGCATGGTTTTATTCCACCAGGTCAGCTAGTTCTACTTGACCAGGACTACAGTCATGTGAACATAGGCTGGCTGAGATCTACCAGGCCAGCTGGTTCTGCTGAACTAGACATCAGATGGCATGTAAGCACTGGTTTTATTCTACCAGGTTGGCTAGTTCTGCTCAACCAGGACTGCTTTTACTATATCATTGGGTGATTTCCTATACTCAATGTCAAGACATTAGACCTGGATCTTAAATTTTGGAGTCTCTTAGATATTGTGGTCTAGGAATGCTGCTAGACCTTTTACTAGGCTTCCCTAAATACTTATCCTCTTCTTCAGATAGATCAAAATGCTATACTATAGATATATATATCTCTTGTTGAAACAATTGAGGGGGGATCACAAATTAAATACAGCTATCCAAAGCAATAAAATATGAAACAATAAGAGCATACTAGTAGTTATGTGTATCATGTAGGCTTGCATAAAGTCTAGAATCCAATATAGATCAAGGTTATGTCTCTAATGTATAATAAAGATGTCATAAACTAGCATCTTGGACTTGGACTTGGGATGGGCAATAACCTGGTCATGTGTCATATGTCACAGAAGGTATAACAGATTATATAAGGATTACATAAGAGGTTACATGGTGGTCACATGGTGGTCACATAGTAGTGTGGGAGAGTAGTACACAGACCAGGTATTATGAATCGCCCTCAACAGGCCTCTGGTATTAGGAGTTGGTGGCTATCATTGATGGATTGTTACGACTCAGAGCTCCTAACCAGATCTAACTGTGATAGGAACCCAAGGCAACCTTGTATTCTCTCCTCACCTCCTGCTAGAGGCTCCAGTTAAGGATTTCAGAAGAGTTATATGCAAA
>Ga0153987_1000475_pt1 | contig 12633 bp, 15 predicted proteins | sample TSNC071MetaG_FD_102279 | JGI IMG/M metagenome (GOLD analysis project Ga0153987, IMG submission 102279) | Attine ant fungus gardens microbial communities from North Carolina, USA - TSNC071 MetaG | ecosystem: Host-associated > Fungi > Mycelium > Unclassified | place: USA: North Carolina, William B...
CATCATCCAATCCTCCATCCTAGATACACACTTAGATCAGGATCAGAAGTGAAAAGATGCACTTACTCAAAACCAGTTGATGGTGCAGAAGGCCACATCGACATACTCTCACTACCAATGTTAGTCATATATTCATGTTGTTGATGACGGTGTTCACGATCCACCACCGAACTCGGCGCCAACCCACTACAATTTTGTGTAGAACCACCAACTCCGTGCGTTCCTCCTCCATGATGTTGACTACCCGTCATCCCCATCCCCATCCCACTCAGAATTTGTTGTTGCTGCTGCTGGAGGGATCCTGGAGTTATAAGTCCGGATTGCAATCCAGCCATGTATAACGACAATGACGGTACAGCAGGATACCCCATCGCCAACTGATTAAATATAAAGTCTGCTTCATCAACCTGAGATTGTTGCTGCTGATTTCCCATCCCATCAAATCCTGAGCCCAGCCCCATTCCAGAACCAACAACACCCCCATTCCCATTCCCCATCCCCCCACTCAACTGTTCAGACTCAGACCCAACCATCCCAAGCCCTTCCAACCCCAACATTTGAGTCTGACCTTGTTCAAACGAATACCATAGTCCACCCGGGTTTCCAGGTTGATAAAAATTCGACATATGTTGATGATATCCAGCAGATGATGGTGATAGAGATGACGACAACATAGATGGAGGTGGAGGTGGTCGTAGAGATGAAGACGACAGCGGTGATGATGATGTTGTATGGTTGACTAAAGGTACCCGACCAAGTTCATCACTATACACTGGCAAAGTAGACATGTCCATCTGCGGTTGCGATTGTGATCGTGATTGCGATTGCGATTGCAAAGGTGACGGAGTTGAATCAATAATCAACGTCGAATCCTGTTGAGGAAATATTACATCCGTCAACAATTCCTGTTGCTGCTGGAAAATAGGAGCTGAAGGCTGCTTGCATTGGGATTGACGATTGCTATGACCTTGTTCCTTGATCTTATTCACGCGTTTGGAACCAGCTACCGTTCTCTCCCTATCCATCAACCCCTTTTTCGGTAGTCTACACGCGTCCTCTCCCATTGAAATCGGACTATCTGAGTTTCTTTCACGTTTGTTACTCGAATAGGGTGATCCTTGAGGAAGAGGTAGATCACCAACAGATGCCAATTCATAAAGAATATCCCTAAACCAAAGGATGAACAGCAGCACGACATATGCATTATTAGAAGAATTATACCATAATCGTCCAGCAGAATGCCATCTCTCTTCACATCCTTTCAAAACAATCATACATTTATGAACATCTTTCATTTCCTTACACGGATCCATTCCTAATCCCGATTTCTTCCCTCCCCAGATACTCAGCAATAGTACAATGCCAGACGTAAAAACTGCCATCTAAAAAAAATTAACACCAACATCCATCGTCACAGAAGGCATACCTGGACTTGTGGGCTTGACATTGGCAATCTTCGATATTGAACATCCACAACATGAATACATGATCTTGCAGCATTAGTACAGATCGCCAATGAAGGAAAGGATAAGGGTGATGGTTTACTAGGCGAAGGTATGAAAGGTCGATGAATCAAGATCTGAATATGATAATAAGAACTCCAAAGGACAACAGATTGCTTGAAAAATCGCTTATCCTCTCTATTGGGATCCCAACGAACTAACAAAAAAATCAGAAATTCAGAAAAAAGAATATGAAAAATCGAAGAAAATGGACATACGATGGTCTGGGACAGAATCCACAAAATGGTTCAATGCAGAATCTAGTTCAGCAACAATGTGTTGTTCCCATTGATCGCCGACAAAGCCAAGCAAAATCTTTGACTTGTTGATAGAATACTATGCACAAAGATCAACGAAAGCTCAAATCAATAAATAACAGCTCACAATCGTCCTTAGAGAAAATGCCAACACTTGATTCAATTTTAGAAAACACAAAAACGCTGCAACAAGGGAAGGTTTCCCTGTGGGTTGCTTCCAACGTTTCTCTGGATCTGGATGTTCCCAATATTCGTCATCACAGTCAATAGGTAAATCAACATCAAAGCTAGAAGTCACGACTCGTCATATAGGACTGGATGTATGTATATGTCAACATACTCTTCGTCTTGAATCGCACATGGTCGACCTAATGCAGCACTCACACTTCGATCGATACATGCAAGCACCCTAAAGACAGTTGATATTATGATCAACGACTGTTCCGTAGAAAACGTACCAGAATGCCCTCTTCCACAATTCATCTTCAACTGACATCGGTTCCACCGTTTTGCGCTTGCGATGTGCTCCAACGTCCTGCGCCAATCTAATGCCTACACCGACCATAGCCCAACATGCCTGGGGTGCAGATGAGCCTTGTAAAAATAATACAGAAAGCTATAAAACTGTAAGTTGAAAATCACGTTTGCAAGTAATCGTACTTTCCGAATAGAATTGTAAGTCATACAATTGTGGCGGCGCCAAAAAACTTTTCTTGGCCATCTGAACTTGATCGAACCATTTCCAACCCGACGAATGTCGACTTTTCTCACCATCCAATAACACTCTCGGATCATCAGAGAACCGTGAACCGTTGGCGCATACCAATAGAACGTTGGCACCAAAGCGTTCATCACGAAGGTGTAACTCCTGATGGATGGAACGTTCAAAGGTCGGACGATGTAAGAGGGGAAGGAAGATATTGATATTCTCAAAGTAGAGATCGACAAGAGCAGCTAGGAGATCAGATTCTGGAAAGGTATAGTGGGAGGGAGATGAATCTGCGGACAAGACATCTTCCCACTGAACCAAATTAGAAAGAAAAAGATGAAATGAATGGAGTATCCACACGTACAGGATGACTTGTCCAAAACTCTTTTCGTTTCAGTCCTAACAAACGTTTAGTGTCAGGAACCTTGCCAGCATACTCATTCTTCAACTCGATCGCTGTTTGTATCAACATTGCACCACTTGATTTGCCGAAAAATCTATATTCTTTCGGCTCGAGTGAAAGCTGTTTGAGGTTTTCGGCAATTAGAAGATGGGCGTCATCATCAGAGTGGTCATCATTGCGATTATCAGTAGTTCCATAACGACGTAAAACAGAAGTGGCAAGATCGACGATAGGCTGCACATTTTCATATTGGTCCTTCTTTGTTGAAGAAGAAACAAGCGGGCTAGGGTCGATAGGGAGTTGATCCAAGTCATGCATGTCAATGGCGATGTCTAGTTGTCGAAGAACCTTTTCATCTGGACATAGCTTTTGCCAAGAGGTGAGTGAAGGAGGGCGATTTGAAGATGAAGACAGACGCACTCTCTTTAAGAGCTTCTCCAGCTTCGCTAGACGAGTTTCCAGACCCTCGACATATCTAGATGGTGATTGAGCAGAGAAGTCAGAACATGATCCGCACATACCCCTTGGGTGGGGCTCGTTTCTGAAATTTGCTGGGTGTAAGGGGCGATATCTAGGAAGGCCAGACAAGACGGACCTTGGCTGACTCGAGATAAGTACAGTCCAGATTAAGGGACTGGCAGTTGGAACACTTGTTTGTAGACATCTTGATTCCATTGCCTGTGAGACAGGGAAATACGGGGAGGGAGATTTGAAGCAAAGAGAGACTTACAGCGAACTAGATGTGGGAATGAGAAAAGAAGGAATTGACTGCAGAGGGATACATACTCTTTTTGCGCCGGCATATGTCGCAGGCACGCTGTACTCTGCGTTTCTTGTGGTCGTTGTAGTCGTCGTCGTCAGAGGACATGGTGGGTAGAGAGATCCAGAAACTGAACGAGCCTGGTGGGTAGGTGTCGATGCCGAAGAGTGATGCGAGCTGCGCAAATGACTCGGCTGCGGGTGTCTCCGACGGAAATAGATTCACGCGGCCCAAAGTGGTTCGCCCGGAATTGAATAAATTTTCAGGGGATCGCAACATTCGCCTCGACTGCCAGCCAGGATGCAGCGGTGAGTGGACTGTATTGTGCCTAGCTGCTACTGATATATCCACAGAGAATCAGACCTGGACCATATTTCGTCGCTGGAACGTGCTCTAGTGCGTGCTGACAGCTATTTATATTCTGATCACTGAGAGCGGGCCACAGTGCTCTGACTTCTGCTGCTGCAATCAGCAGCTTGCGGACCTGCATGCCCTGGTTGAGCATGTCGAGGAACAGCATATTAATGGAATACGCATCCACCCAGATCCTGTTCCCGGTCGCCCTCCTCCACAAAATATTCCTCTTGTCTATACTCCCTTCAGCCTCGCTGCTATGCCCAACTACATCGAACCAGAGTTCAACCCGGACCCCTACCCCATCTTTATGCACGACGATGACCTGCTTGCTGACATCCCCCCATCCACCCCAAATAAAAAACCAAAAACTTCCAAACGCAAAGAAAGGACTTACTGTTGCCCCGTCAGTTTTGCCATGCCCTCAGTTTTTTATCTTCTGACCATTCCATCAGACGCCTGGATGTACCAAGGTCTGTAGTATCTCCTTTCCCGAACCATTCTTTATCTTACCACAGACCCCAAGTCCTATCTCAATTCCAACGGTCTCAAATACCACCTCGAAAAGGGTACTTGTCGATTCGAGGCCACAACAGACTCGAACATATGCACTAGCCCACCATCTCAATTGAAAAAGACTATTTCTCTCCAACGAAGACCCGGCGTAAATTCAACACCTTCTTCAGCACCTTCAACCTCACCTTCTGTCTTACAACAGTCTTGAAATGTGTGGCTCAACTTTCGCCAAATCGCTTCCACTGGGCACATTCTTCCTCTTCGGTACCATCTTCAAAACGAACATATTTGTATCAATATCTACATTCGTTCAAGTAATACCAACAGAATATAATAATAACTCACTCAAGACCCGAAGGTTACTAAACTTTGATGGCGTATTCGGAAGTGAAAAATGATACCGGCTAAAATGTTGAGAGGAGGGTCTTGAAACCATATTGTTATCAGTTCTCACGAGATGTCTAGTCTAGGCACCATTCTCTAATATGACATTCCCATTTTCAGATGTTGCTTGATGTCGGGTATGAATTAGTGCCGATTGCTTTCTTTCATATCAGAATTCTGACCAAGGTGAATCGTTTCACAATGTTCATCAAGAACCAATTGTGTCGCACACATACAAACCCGATCGTTGATTACTCAAACTGGCTGCTCGGGGATAGATACAGACTTACAGCCATACCTGGCGGTTGATGGGTAGCGGCTATTTTTTTGTTCGAGCGGTGGGGTCCTTCCTCATGGACGAATTCCTTACGTATCTTGACACAGTGAAAACATAGAGAATACCATGAACTTATCTACAACTGTCCACCGTAAGAAACAAGGCAAACTTTATTCCACGTGCCATATCGAAAAAGCAGGGAAAAGGGAATCAAGAACTGGTGACTCACTTTTTCGGGAACACTTCGGTTCCAGTGATTTTTCTATGTTCAGACCTCAAGCCAAGGCAATCAGCTTCCAGCATAGTAAGCACAAGATCCGGGGATGAAGCCTGATATATCTCATTACGAGTACTTTTATGATTTTCCAGGTGAGGGGCGGAAACAATGTTCTACAGTGAACTTATATCTCCTACAAGATTCTTGTGTACCCATTACATAGAGGAAATAGATTGGAGATGGGGAAACAAGTTGTAGTAGGAATCTATCGATGATATCGCCAAAGGCCATCTAAAGACTCACACCTATCGTACTTCTGCCTCAAAGTGGCACAGAAAAGTGGGTAGGCCATGAGCCTCAATAGTATCCTATATTTCGAGATCTTATTAATACAACATCGAGGGGCTCTGCAGGTGCTATTATAATTCGAGTTGTCAGTCTCTAATTTTGTCTCATAAGCTCTGTCTCCCTATTGCTGTCACTTACTAGTCTGTCAAGGGGTTATGCTTCCTGGTTATTGTTTTACAGATTGGCATACAAAATGGACAAGAAGGGTTCCCGTGTGGAGTTTGAGAAAGAAAAAAGAATGTTGAGCACAGAACCTTACTGTGAATCATTTGAAACAAAAAGCCTTAGAATCACAGTCAACAATATGATATGATATGCTGCTTCGAAAAAATGTGAAGTGACATCTAACCTATTTTGGCATTTTTCTCCTAACCTTTACTGATCACATACTTTATTCACACAATCACAAATCTTCTCAATGTGCCGAGAGGCTGGGCATGCTTCAAATTGGTGTTCTAGACTTTCCCAGATGTTGTAATCCAGACAATGCCTCTTCTTTCATTAGATACCAGTTTTCCTTTTTTAGTTAGACAGATCCGATTGCTATATACCATATATAAATATCCTCTCCATTTAGATCAAGGTCGCATACAGAATAAAGCTGGATAGAACATATGAATTTCTCTATGGACCACCAAAAGGTTATATGATGAATCTGGATGTCTTAGTAAACAGATGCGGTGAGGTTTTCGGCGTTGTCGAGCATTGCATGCTTGAAGAGCACGATAGTAAACTCTGAGAACTGTTGCACTACATGCAAGTATCCTTCAGGAGGATACATGATATCATTATTCACGGTGCGATAATGCATTACATCTACATTTAGGGAATTTGTTATGGATATCAAATTCATTGATTTCCTCATACGGAGTTCCTACTACTTTCAGGCCTGAAAGGGTGCGGAATGTGACTTTCTGTGACTTCCAGAGGTTGTTCTTTCTGTCCACACCCCGGTAGTGTTTCAACATTCAAGTCCATTCCTACTTGTAGAGGACCTGTAAGCAAGTATGTCAACATTTTTTACCGTCTCTCACCAGTATGGACAAGGCTATCTTTGCCTTTGGTGGTGTATACCTAGTCTATCTACTCTCAAGGAGGAAAGGAGAGATACTATGTCCGCCTGGCCCGCGTCCACTGCCTCTGGTTGGGAATATGTTCCAGATTCCGCAAAAAGATGAATGGCCTGTTTATGAGGCCTGGGCCAAGAAGTATGGTGAGTGTTCAGGAGAAACTCCCGGACTAAACACTATACTGATCATGTTCCAGGTGATATCACCTATCTCACCATGCTGGGGACACCTATTGTTGTACTGAATTCATTGAAAGTTGTTCGGGATTTCTCACCGACTACTAATGGCCATCAAACAACTGTGAGGTTGTCTCGCATTTTTCGAGGCGCACCGCTATAATATAGTTGCAATCTGAACTGGGTACTTACGTACATTTCTGGTGATGAACACCGCGTCCGGCGAACCGTAGTTCGAAATTATTTCTCCGGTCCAGCTTCAATCAAACACCGACATCATCAAAAGCAAGAATCTCATGTTCTGGTTGTCAACCTTCTGGACAAGCCTGATGATCTCGAAGATCATATCAAAAAGTCCGTTGTTTCTTGAACGTTTGTTCGATGAATTCTAACTAATTCCACATAGGCATACTTCGAGTTCTATCTTACTAGGAACATACGGTTATTGCGTATCCGGTGCTAATGATCCCATTGTCCACGAAATGGAGCGATCGTTCCAACAGGCCGAGAAACTCAACGGACCGATGGCTTTCCTGACTGAAATAGCTGATTGTAAGCGTGATTTATATCACATCTATTCCGCGGATGACACCCATATGAATAGTGCGAAATTGTCCGATCTTCTTGTCACTTTCTGGGTTGGGTAAGACTCTAGACACAATCAGAGATGTCTTCAACGCATGCAGAGTTGACCCTTTTATGCGTACAAAACAAAAGATTGTGGGTTGCCTTCGTTGTGCTTTAGCTCTAGTTGCGAGCTGATCACATCACGGAAGAATGATGGAACAGCAGTTCCGTGTTTTATTTCAACCTTGATGAAATTGCTTCTGAGACCTCTCTCTCTTTCGATGAGGCGAAGCAGAAGGAAAAGATTATCATGGACTGTGCATCGGTCATGTACGCCGCTGCCACGGACTCTGTGAGCCTTTCATTATTTCTTCCTCATGTTAAATTGATCTTATCTTTCTACGAAGTCAAGTTGTCTCCTTCGCTGCTTCTTTGCACTGATGTCGCTCCATCCAACCGTTATGCAGCGAGCGCAGGAAGATATTGACCATGTCACTGAAGGAGAGAGGTTACCAACGTTTGCTGACCGGGAAAGGCTTCCCTATGTCAATGCGATCATTTTGGAGGTTTTGAGGTATAACACTGTTACTCCACTAGGTAAGCAGCTTTCAAAAAATGTATGCTGTGCTCATTATTCTTGCAGGTTTGCCGCATAGCCTCGCTGAGGACGATATCTATAACGGGATGCTTATCCCCAAAGGTTCGATGATTTGTGTCAACTTATGGTGCGCTTGGGTGTGATGTCCTATTACAAATGATCAACTAAGACATACCCAGGCTCATATTCCGTGACCCCGAGATCTTTATTGATCCTGATGTCTTCAGACCTGAACGTTTCTTAGGTGATGAAGGTGCCTGCTGCCGAGAGGTTTTGAATCTTGTCTGGGGCTCAGGGAGAAGGTATGTTGATTGGAAGCTATTGTTAATTCTTTTGACTGATTTTCCTTCTCTGCTGTCAGATCCTGCCCTGGTCGACAATTCGCAGAAGCAGCACTGTTCATAACCATCTCGTCGGTCATCTCATTTTTTAACATGAAGCCAAAGCCTTCACCCACGGGTGAAGTACCAGAGCTGAAATTCCAGGATGGGTTTATTAGGTTTGTTTCCTCAATTAATAAATGTTCGTGTCTGCATTAACATTGATTGACTTTCCAGGAGGCCTCAAAGATTCCCCATAATTATGGAACCAAGGTGGGATGGAGAATGTGATAGTCTATATTCATAGGGAGTGGGAGAATTATTCACCGAATGTGAAGCACTATGACTGAACAGGAGGGTCTGGTTGAAATTTTTTTCAATTCACTGAATAGGTTGGAAGGGGATACAACTGGCACGTGATAATGCCTGAGGTACAATGAAGAGACGACCGTGGAGAAAGGTAAGGAGGGGTATGTATGATGGAGGCCATGCCTAACAGCCTGTTAGCATGGATTGTGGTAGCTAGATTCATTCGATGAATTTCGAAAATACTGTCATCTTGCATCTTGTTCCACGTCCAATGCCATCAATTGATTGATTGCTGAGCGTTCACAAAAACTCAAGTCGTTCACGGGTGGAAGCTGTGAGGAAGGCAGCAAAAGATTGTATCATTGAACACACCGCTGTAAGATCTAACTTTATCATTAGTGATCAGCATTCCTATAGCTAGCTTGACCGATGGGATAATTAGATCTCCACTATGGTTCGAAAGGAAAGAAAGTAATGTAGTGGTACTTAGATCGGGAGCCCCATAATTTGTCATCACGACCACACCATGGTTAAGAGATCTGTACAAGTTCATAGGCTGAGCCGAGGCAGTTTATGTATGTCCATTTTAAGCGAATATTCGTATACCAGTAGGAACTGAGAGCGATAGAAGTGTCATTGTTGAGATATGGTCATCGGCTATCAAAGACAAGAAGTCAGTTGGGTATCATTCAGATTGATATGAGCAGCTAAGTCAGGTCACCTAAGCTTCCAAAGAAACTAGGATATAAAACGCCGGACTTAATTCATTCACCTCCCCAAGACATCGCATCAAGACAAGAGTAGATGCAATGAGCTTCGAAGAGTCATATGGCCCCGGCAACGTATCATCGCATGTCCGTAGGGTGGCAAAGCAAAAGAAATATTCACCAAGTCTAAAAGAAAGACTTCCGTATCCCTCGAGGGAATTAGCAGAAGCCTGTGAACGGATGAGACGCCGTTGCTCTAATATGTACCGTCGTTGTCATCGTCCTCCTCGTCAGTCAGCTCATCACCAGCCCTCACACCAGCATGCCGATGGTAACCGGGTTGCCGAGCCCAATGCCAACCGTCTGTATAAGGCATTATACGGAACGGAATAATGAGAGTATACCATGGGCTACATGGCAAGGTCAGTACTATCAATCGAGAGATAAGAAGAGTGCTTACTACCCGTTTTCACCAATATTGAAAAATAACTTCAGATTAGTGCGTTTCCTGTTCATCGTTCCATACGTAATCTTTTTTCAGTGACCGAGACACTTACTCAATATCATATGAATTGACGAATTTCTTTCGGAGAATCAGCAAAGATACACAAAAGAAAGTCGACCGCAGATCAGCACACCTCGCCACGGTTCTTTGCTTTAATCCTATATATCTCATAATCCTGTGCCTCGACGGATGTCTCACCTCTCGCGACACCTAACAAGTGATATCCGCCCATTATGCTGACCGCGAAGAATAGGACAACCGCAAGAATATATATCATCGCAAAAGCAATTTCTGGAACGTGGTGCGACCACTTGTATCATGTTATCAATCACAAGAAGAGGGAAATCGGATACAACATACCTCGATTTGGTAATTTAGACCTAGAGAAGCGAGGAGATATGGCCAGCCGAGAATACTATAGCATAATGTGGATAATGCCAAATAAGAGCTGTATAAATTCCGGTAATTGTCGAAATAGACAAGTGAACTGGAGGGACAAACAGGAAGAGGACAAAATGACGTTCGTTATGCAGTCCAACACACTGGTTTATCCCTAGTTAGATCATTAGCCAAAACATCCCGCGCCGGAGCCCGAGTTGCTTACACTGAAAGGCACAAAGATATTGCCATCTACAATGCAGAGAGAAAGAGAGAGACTTACGGGACAATGGTGGTCATACTTCAATACACACCGATTACATATCCTGCAATGATGCGCTCTCTCAAGCTACATTAAGAAAAAGAAGTTATGAAACAGTATCGAAAAGAGAACTCACCTCAGGTCGTAGCTTGTGACATCTTCGGCATCTAGTCGTCTCTGCGACCGTGACTTCGACATCTGGCATCCCGACTGACAATCCACTCAACAAACCGTCCCTTGGTTTAGAATGAAAATCTCTTCGTATCGACCAAAGCAAGCCACGGCCGGCCTCTTGCGGTGGCTCGTCAATAAACCCAGGACGAACAGTACACACATAATAGTAGTGCACATGTAAGTTGATTGCCAGGAGAGCGCAGACTGGGAACGTTATAAGAGGAACGCCGAGTGAGGGTGCAATGACATCAACTATGAAAAGATATAGAAGAGCTTGATCGTCCTCGTTGCTGCAGAGCACGTACAGAAACAGATAGTTCCGGTACTTGTTAGTACTACAGCAAGTGTAACGAAATACGGTCCAGCTGCGCCAGTTACTCGGTCTCCAAGCCTTTCAAGGACTCTGAAACATTGGAAAATGTGCCGAGTGCATGTCATTGGTGGTGGAGGCAAAAATCCAGGAATGCTGTCAGAGAATAATATTTATCTAATTCTTAATTGTTACATAATGACAATACATAACACAGTAGATATTTAGATGAGGTTTTTATCTGGGCCTCCAGCCCATTCAATCACCTCTACTAATTCTGAATGGACTTAGATTATGTTGAAATCGGGTTTCTATGTTCTCTTCCATCAACTTTAAGTGAGAGCAGTACATACTATTAAAGCTAGGTTGGTAAGCTCTCTTTTATCAAGTTTTAGTGGTAGCAGTACAAAAGTTAAGTTGCTTTGCTTCCTTTCATTTATGGTCAGTGGGAGCAGTACATAGTGTTATAGTCAAGTTGCTTTGCTAACTTCTATCAATGGTCAGTAAGAGCATTCTACAGTGTTAATGTTATGACATGCCTTGGACAGGCCTCTGGACATAGACAGTTGGCAGCTGTCATAACTGACATGCCATGGGAGCTAGGAGTGACACCTCTGGGAAGGTGTAATATTAATAGGAAGACATGACATAGGAACTGTTGAAATATGACAGGGGGAGGGTACAAATGGATAGTGACTACAAACTAACTATTTGTCATGAACCACCTTGGATAGGCCTTCTGGCATCAGGAGTCAGCAGCTGTCATTGACTGATGGTTGTGGGAGTTAGAGTGACACCTCTGGGAAGGTGTAATTATTAATAGGACAATATGGGAATGGTCCTATCATGTACAAGATATGGACACATGACAGATGGACTTAGACACATGACATTAGACTGACATGGGAAATACAGGATAACATTAAAGTACCTAGTCGCATGTGATACCTAGTAGATCTCTTGTATAAATAGGTAGAGAATACTAGGAGGACTGTTGTTGAGTTCTCATTTATCTTTCCAATTTACAAGTGGCAGTTCCCCCTTCCCCTATTCCACCTAAGTCCCTTCCTTGGCACCACTGCTACTTGCAGTTGGTCGCTAACACTATTCTACTTATATACCTAATTAGAACAATAAGAAAAAATCACATGTATTGTGCAGGCTCATATGAATTTCAAATTCTAACATACCTCCTCAAGCCAAGTGATGTAAGGATCTGTCAGCGAAGCACCTCAAGGTCCCACTCAATGTCAGAGTAGACAAGGAGAACTCATTAGAGTCCTCATTTATTCGGTCTATCTACTTATATACAATCCTACTGGTCTGTGCACTACTTTCCCACACCTTCATGTGACCAAGTGTGATGTGACATGTGATGTGACCTGATGTGACCCTGTCACCCTTATGTCACACTATGCGACATATTTTCCCACGCTATAAATAGAACAGAAAATAAAGGAAAAGAAATAGAAAAGAAAATACATATTGACTTAGCTGTGATAGCTAGTCAATGGTCTGAACTGGCAGTTC
>Ga0153987_1000476_pt1 | contig 12626 bp, 22 predicted proteins | sample TSNC071MetaG_FD_102279 | JGI IMG/M metagenome (GOLD analysis project Ga0153987, IMG submission 102279) | Attine ant fungus gardens microbial communities from North Carolina, USA - TSNC071 MetaG | ecosystem: Host-associated > Fungi > Mycelium > Unclassified | place: USA: North Carolina, William B...
CGGCTGGGGAAGTGAAAACATATCGCAGAAGAATGGCGAGGCGGCTGTAAGCACACACCAATGTGCGCGAATCTCTGCAGGGTATCCTCCTCCGGTCACAAGAATGACGTCGGCATCAGGAGCGTGAAAATCGTATGAGTCGTTGAGTGACAAATCGCTCTGCATTTCCAACAATGTCCAAGTCGAATTGTATACCTTGACGAACGCAATAGGATCAGAGAGCGTTGTTGTCGAGACAGGGGTTTTAAGTGAGTGTCCACCTTGTATTATAGGTATGAGATCCACTACTTGTCCGCTCAAGTTCCGTCCGAATCACTCAACAGCAGGAGATGATTGCATCTCCAAACCCTTGATTCCATCCCGACATTCTGATACATTCGTTGAGTCATTCCTGAATATTGCTGGATGAGGAAATACGACCCATGCATAATTCCAAACACGTCTCGTTTAGTCTTCCCATAAATCACCGACCGACCTCTCCAACTTCGTTAGTAGATCTCTAACAAAGACGACAAAAGTCCTTGTGACCATTCTTAATGCCTGAGATTGCGATCTGTTTGAGTAGGTGCATGTACATATTTTCTTCTTCCAGATGAGGTAAGTGTACCGAGCCACGATATCAGCTTGTCTTGATGTCAGCAACGATCAGGAGATTCTCATGAACAAATTGCATTCAGGCTTCGATCTGGTCCAGACATGCCATTGATACCGGAAGAGAACCCGCTTGTCATTCTAAGGCACCTGCAAACTCGCCGTGGCCATATAACCCTTGCTGCAAAGTGAACCGCGAAGTGCGCCTCCGAGAAATGCACCCTGCAAGTTCAAAAGAAAATTTATCGCTGGATCCCTCTGGGTTCGGAAGGCGGAGATGCATAACACTGACTCGAAAGATAACCTCCTCCAGATACTGGGCGTCGGAATCTGGTAGAAAGAAGCATCCACATTTTCAGAGGGAATGACCACTTCAGTCACTGTGTGTCAGACTTTGAGAGGTTCCAGGACGGTTGGTTAAAATGGACAACAAATCTATTTGACCATCAAGGATTCGTGGGCGGTAAGATGTTTGAAAACTCAATGGATACCCGACGACCTCAGTCGTAGAACAGGATTTAATTAAGTCTGGGGCCAAACATCAAGGTAACAGTTCCTCGTGAACATTGAAATATCTGCACTCAAATAAGTCCTCTGTTCCCGACTAGCGAAAAATAGAGTACCTACCTTTCAACACTTCCAAATCCTCTGCATGTTCCTTCACCATTCTCACCCCAGGTAACGATCCAGCGCCCGAGAGGATTACCATCCTTATCCTGTGTCTCTGCGATAGTTTCTTCTTGTCCAGGTAGAACCTGTCGCTCAGTCTTTGGCAGGACCACTCTTTGTGCAAGCTCCCATTTGGCAAAACCACGCCTTGTTTCAACCAAAAAACTTGGGTCATACACCTGGAAAGGATGACACAAGGCAGATCAGTATACTTCAAAACACAAACTGCATCATGCCCGGTAATTGGTCAGACTCAAACGCCACTGACCGTTGTGATCCTTGGTTTCATTGTTAATGACATAGTAGTCATCTCCATACCCTCAGCACCACCGTTCTCCTCTGGTCTAATATATCTCAACTGGGTCACATACGGCTTACCAACCCACGCGACCAAACCCGTACTCGTCGCCGAAGTCAAAATCGCGATCGAAGCTAATGCCAGTCGCGCAGTCGGTGGCAAATTCGATTCTATCACAAATATGAATGGCGCCAGTGTAGTAGACAAAATAAGGGATGAGAGCGAAAAGATCTTGAGTCTACGAAATGTAGTTCCGAGAGGACCAATGTAGCGTTTGCCGTAGACATCGTCTTTAGAGTTCTTATGTTCTTCTACCCCTGTCATGGATGTATTGAATTCCGGTGATGAAGTGGCATTTGTAGAGGGGGTTGTGGTCGTTTCAGCACCGACACTCCGACATGCGAACGAAGCTGAAAGATGTCTGTATGATGCAGATGAACCGAGAGTCAGTCGCTGCCTCAGTCCGAGTGCCCTAGAAGTAGCAAGCCACCGCTTGGAAATTGGCTGGCAAGTAAATTTCCAATGGTTGAAAAGAGGCCGGGAGAGCACAGTAGACATAGTAGAGAGTTCAAAGGCCGTTTGCCTTTTTTAGACGTTGGCTCCATGGATCCACCCATTTATTACTCCCGTTCAGAGTACATCGAGACTGTGAGCTGCTGCTGCTGCTGCTGCTACTCTCATGCCTGCCCGCCTTGACGTTTGTGCCATCTCACAGGACACTGGAAACAAAGTCTCGCGCAGAGCTACCATCGCAGGCCCGCAAAACATCGTTCTGGGCGGTAAGACCATCATTTCCAGTGGTGCTATAATCCGTGGCGACCTCAGACGAACGGGACCTGGACACACCGTTGTGATACAACTCGGTCGATATTGTCTACTCGGTGAAGGGTCTATCGTGAGGTTTTGTCCTTCCCAGTCTCTCAGCCATCTTTCTTTCCACTAATTACACAAGGCCGCCGTACAAGACCTTTCGTGGGGCTTTCAACTACTACCCTATGAAAATAGGTGACCATGTTCATATTGGCGCCAACTCAGTCATTGAAGCCGCAACGATTGGAAACCACGTAGAGATCGGCAAAAACTGTATCATTGTTCGTCGAATACCTTCACAAGTGAGACTGGGCTCTGATCAATCTACTCAGGGAAAATTTACAATTATCAAGGATTGTGTCAAGATTGCAGACAACACTACAATACCACCTAACACGGTTGTACCTACACTTGCTCTTTTTGGAGGGTCGCCGGGTGAAATCACACCTCGTTGATCGCCTTCGTCACTTCGCTGACGCCCCTCCAGGCCATTTCATCGAAGATTTACCAGAGTCGACGCATGAGATTGTCGAAGCATGGACGAAGCAATATTATACCCGATTCCAAGCACTCGATAGATAATGACCATGATCCCCTTAATACACCGCACACGGGCATCGTAGAAGGAAGTCATTATAGATTATACATGAAGACATAACTAAAGCATCCTAAAACTGAGGGGGGAGAGCTACTACAGGAGATATGCAAACTGGGCCATTGTAATATACTTGTACTTTTTGTTTAAGTCTAAAGAACCAAAAGAACGGACGTAACGCGCCAACTACCGCGCTACGATACATAAAACCTCTACCTCAAAAAAAGAAGTTATAGGTTAGGTGCAAAACATTTAGTCTTTCTTCTCCTCTTTGGGCTGCTCAGCAGATTCTGAAGATGACGAACTCTGCTCGGCAGCGCGCTTCTCATATACCTTCTGGAACAGACCGAGAGACGCGGTTTGGGTCTCGCTAATTTTCTCGCGAATAGTCTCAGCAGTGACAGAGGCATCGCCAGTTTGACCCTTGGCAGCAACTTCACGAAGTTCAGCAACGAGCTTGGTAACCTTCTCCTTCTCTGCTGCATCGAGTTGATCCTTAAACTCGGTCATGGCTAAGGGGACACAAAAATGAGAACTCAAAAGTGAGAATCAAGACACTAACCTTTTTCAGTATCAGCGCAGACAGAGTCGGCTTTGTTGGCCTCTTCAATGAGAGAACGACGGGCTTTATCAGCTTCGGCGTACACTTCAGCATCAGATACCATCTGCTCGATATCCTTTTCACTCAGGCCAGATGAAGAAGCAATAGTCATTGATTGATCCTTGCCGGTAGCTTTGTCCTTAGCATTGACGTGAACAATACCATCTAATGAACATGAGTAATGAAAATTCAATGAGGAATCCATATAGAGCGCAAGACATACCAGCATCAATGTCAAAGGTAATTTCGATTTGAGGAACACCTTTAGGAGCAGGAGGGATACCAACAAGATTGAAATTGCCAAGGAGCTTGTTATCACGGACGAGGTCACGCTCGCCCTGATATATCTTGACTTCGATGGCAGTCTGTCCATCAGCCGCAGTGGAAAAGGTTTGCGACTTCTTGGTGGGAATGGTGGTGTTTCGGTTAATGAGTTTAGTCATTATGCCACCGAGGGTCTCGATACCGAGGGAAAGAGGAGTGACGTCCAAAAGAAGAATATCTGTGACATTGCCGGCGAGAACACCACCTTGAATAGCAGCACCGATAGCAACAGCCTCATCGGGATTGACACCCCTACTAGCCTCCCGTCCAAAGATAGACTTCACGGTTTCTTGGACCTTGGGCATACGTGACATGCCACCAACAAGAATAACCTCCTTAACTTCGCTAGCCTTGATACCAGCATCAACCAGAGCCTTCTTGCAAGGCTCAACACTGCGCTGTATAAGAGGTTGGACAAGACCTTCGAACTGAGCACGATTGATCCTCATGTTCATGTGCTTAGGTCCGTCTTGGCCATTGGTAATGAAAGGTAAATTGATTTCAGTCTGAGTAGTAGACGAAAGTTCAATCTTGGCTTTCTCAGCAGCTTCGCGGACGCGCTGGATAGCAATGGTATCACTGGCGAGATCACACCCTTCGTCTGCCTTGAATTTGTTGACGATGTAGCTGACAATCTTGTTGTCGAAGTCTTCACCACCAAGGTGAGTATCACCGTTGGTAGACTTCACCTCGAAAACACCCTTCTGCATCTCAAGAATAGAGATATCGAACGTTCCACCCCCCAGATCATAGACGGCGATGACTGAATTGTCAGCACGATCGAGACCATATGCGAGAGCAGCAGCAGTGGGTTCATTGATAACCCGAAGAACATCAAGGCCAGCAATCTGACCGGCATCCTTAGTTGCTTGTCGCTGAGCATCATTGAAGTAGGCGGGAACGGTGATGACAGCATTTCTAAAGGAGTTTACTTAAGGAAGGCATGTCAAATTGTAAACAACTCACTTAATGGATCTGTTGGCATACTGTTCCGCAGTGGAACGCATCTTTTGAAGGACCATAGACGACAGCTCTTCCGGTGACTGAGAAGGTGAGTTGAAATCGAAGCATCATCAATGAGTTTCTGGAAAACTCACATATGTCTGGGTCTCGCCATTATTCTCTACCTGGATAGCAGGCCGTCCATCGGACTTGGAAACGATGGTAAACGGCCTGAAAGACTGCTCCAGAGATTACTTTGCACACAGAATATCAGAACATACCAGTGCTTTGCATCCTCTTGAACTTCCTGATCCCTGTATTGGCGACCAATCAGCCGTTTGAAGGCAAAAGTGGTGTTTTTCGCATTGACGACGCCCTGTCGCTTGGCAGGGAGACCAACAAGACGCTCGCCATGCTTAGTGAAGGCCACTACCGAGGGTGTGGTGCGAGCACCTTCAGCGTTCTCAATGACCCGAGCAGTCTGACCCTCCATCATTGCCACACATGAATTCGTTGTCCCCAAGTCAATACCAATGACAGGACCTGCAGTACCACATTAGCAAGTGACAGAACCAATGGAGCATGTACTACTGACCGTTTACTTTTGTATTGAGGTTCCTCGCAATCATAGAACGGGGAAGACGCTGGAAACACGTAAGCACAGGAACCAGCAGAGACAAGAGACTGCATACTGCATAGTGGCCAGATCGTGCAACGGCAGAGCGAAGGGAACCGAAGGCAGAGAACATGGTGGTGGAGGTAGGGAAAGAAAGAATGACAGCTGGAAATTTGAAGCGCGGATTACATACGCGTCGAGTCGCTTTGCGGAATTTCCCGATGTCTCCAGAAGCTTCCACGTGATACGCAGCTCTGTAGTGTTTTCTGTTTCTTTTTTCATCTCGAGAGTCCAAAGCTTAAGAGGGTGTACATGATGTTCCAATGGATGCAACCCAATGTCCAAACTATGCCTGTGAAAAGAGATCTGCTGAGCCGTGGCAAATATCACCGTAAATTTGGCATCTGATGTATACCCGACTGGTCCTATCTTCCCAGTCTTCCAATGTCCGATAGTACCTCCAGAAATCAGATTGGTGGCGAGTACGGCAACATTCGAGCGTCAATTAATGTGGATAACCTGAATGTATATCTTGCGAAGAGCACACCCTCCATCAGGACTCCTGTAGACGTCAAGCAGTTCAAGGTGCGTGTGGTCTGAGAATGGTAGGAGTCTTTTAGTTGAACTATCCTCAGTTCGGTCAAGTATGTATCGAGTGTCAACACTATCTCCATAATTTAACGAAATACTTCAGTCTAACCCAACATACTTTCTAACCGATGCAAAGTCAGCGTCATTTTCGTCTTTTTTTTTGCTGGCTGAACCTCATCTTCAATAGCAACGTTAACTGGGTGCTCAGAAAGAAACCAGCAGGCCAACTCCTATCCAAAACTGCTCACCAAGTCGAGCGCGAATTCAGGGTCCTGAGTGCTCTTCACAAACACAATCAGGACCCTTCTACAGCGCCAGATAAAAAAGTCCCTGTACCCGAGGCTATCATCCTATGCGAAGACTCTTCAATTCTCGGCACTCCATTCTACATCATGGAGTTCCTCAAGGGTCGTATCTTCACAGATGCCCGTATGCTCCAAGTCTCTCCTCAAGACCGCCATGAATGGTATATCGCCTTACCAATAAAACATATAACAGACTCTCATATCCCGCCTCAGCTGGCTCTCCGCCGTCCGTGCTCTCGCAGCGCTCAGCAGCGTTGACCCATTCAAAGTCGGTCTCTCAACATTCGGTCCCTCCACCGACTACTTCCCTCGCCAAATCAAATCCCTCACCCGCGTGTCCGCTGCACAAGCCCTCGCCGTCGACGTCGAAACTAATCAACCAGTTGGCAACATCCCTTGCTTTGACGAGCTTGTCGGCTGGTATGGCAGTAACCTTCCTAACGAAAAAAAACTTGGTTTGCGCATTGTTCATGGAGACTATAAACTCGATAATATAATCTTCCACCCCACCGAGAACCGTGTCATTGGTATTCTAGACTGGGAGTTAAGCACATTGGGTAGCCCTGTAAGTCCGAATCTTTCTCTCAAGTCCGTGATCGTGGGATTGACCACATCATAGCTCGCTGACCTAGCAAACTTCACATTACCTTGGTCTATAGATAGCAAGGACCTTCCTGAAGGTTCAATCATCTCTCTTCCTAGCTTCAAGAACACGACGCGGGACCTCCCTATTCCATTGGAAGACCTCGAGCGCGAATTCTGTCGGCTCTTAGAACAGTCATACCCTATAGCAGAAATGATCTTTGTTCGCAGTTGGATGCTCTTCCGTGTACGTTTTCCCATTCTCCTAGCTATCGACAATCATTCTCAGCTGCTTACCTGTGCGAATTACAGCTAGGAATTATCTCACAAGGTATTGCTGCGCGTTTTGCCCGACGCCAGGCTAGCTCAGAGAATGCTTACCTTCACACCCGAATCTTTCCCATCCTCGGCAAGCTCGCGAAAATCGTTCTCGAAGATGCAGGCAATACTGTCACTTATAAACCTAGACTTTGACCATGTCTGTATATTACTGTCTAAATCCTTACGGCAGTTCATTGTCCTATGCGTTATCAAAATTATTAAAAGCCTGTGAAATACCCTTCTCATTAGATTTGTATCCTGCAAACAACTGCGAAAATCTTCTCTGAGCCGTCATGAGTGACTCCCCCTTATCCTTCTGGTGTATATCATGGGACTGCTCCTGCGTAGGCATCCTCTCGTGATCCACATTCACTGCAGCTCTCTCTTTCCCTTCCTCCTTCCTTTTTGACAACTTCTTTCTCCCACCTCCATCCATCCGCTCCAGAGGCGCCAAGAAATTCATCACAATAGACCACAAACTATTCGCATTCATCTCGCTCGTGTCCGCTATCACAGCTCTATCAGCAATCAATGCCAGCTGCCTCGCTTCCACCGTATCTCTCCTTGCAGCAATACTACTAGGCGGTGGTCTCTCATCTTCATCCAAAGCCCATGCATATCCCCACCCTGGGGAGTCGAGCACACTTTGCCGAAATTTCCTACTACTTGAACTGAGATTGCTGGAGTTACTGGCAGATGCTCGCATGGCGTCAAATCGTTTGCCTTCTGCTTTCGCCTCACGCTCAAGATTCTTCTTCCGTGATTTATCAATGCTTTCATATGTGCTGGCAAATTTTTGACGGAAATGAGCTTCACTACTGATGCATCGTCGGATGACAAGTTCTGACATGTTTCCAATCATATTTGGATCGACCTTGAACGCGTCCAAATCAGATTCTGCTTCCAAGGGTCGGACAAGACCTTGCGTGGATACTCGTTCACGGATCATCTCGAACGTAGTTTTATCCTATATACTCAATGTCAACGACAGAGGTGCAGGGCAAAAATAAATCGCTACGAACAGTGACATCTTCATACACTGACGATTCTCCAGCGTATCGTCCGTGCGACGTGGTAAATCTGACTGGCTTTCTTCGTAGAGTGTTTCCACTAGAAGAATCCGAAGGATTTATGTCATTCTCTAGTATAGGCCCACGGGATGGACGGTGAAAAATACTGCCAACCTGTAAGAATCTGGCGGATAGGGTACGACGTAATGATTGCTTCCGTGAGAACGGTGTAGTACTCCCAGATATATGTGTAGGGGTCAGGGTATTTGCAGACACAAGTTGTCCTCCCTCCGATGATGAAATCTTGATACTTTGAATTTGGTCCGGTGATGTAGTCCTTTTTATCTCTGGCGATGATGCCTGACGGCCCATCTTCAATATCGATGACTCGCTAGCTGAAATGAATGGCCAAAGCGGCATTCCTGTGACCAATCTGATAAAATTTGCCATTGCACGGAAGCAAAATTTCGCCGGAGTCGAGAAAAGGAATAAAACCGGGAGAATATGGCAGGTACCTATCAAGAGGATCAAGGTATACCCCAGCATCAACAGAATGTCAAACTTACCATCATAGACTTGCAGGTGAACCGAAGTCGGTTTGGGGTGACGCTCTTCGATGCCGTCTAACAATGGGTATAAGTCTCTGGACTCATCCTTGAGGGAAAATCTGGTTGGGTTAGCAGCTTTATGAGCCCTAAATCATTGGATAAGTTTTGAAAACAGGGAAGACTAGTCAGAACCTACGTATAGATGATCTCATCTCGCAAGACTTCCTTGTCACTCGCAACGAAGAATAATGGTGGTAGACCACCTAAATAACCAAGAGCGGGGCTGACAAGTGGGTGAACAAGCAGACTGTTCTGTGCGTAGAAGTGTATCTGTCGATCAATCTCAAGTTGCTCTTTAGCCTCGGTCACTAAAATGATATTCTGTGGATCAAGGGCGCTGATGGGTGGAACAGGGGTGTTTTCTCCCACGTTCACAGACGTATTCGACCCCAAAGACGTTCTGGTAGGAGGTTCTGCCGCCTTCTGGGGTAATGGAGATTCGTCCATCCTGAGTGCATGACGGAGCTTTTGTCGCAATGATGCATGGACTCGAACAGATAATTCATGAGGTGGCGGAGGCCACAACATACTTGGTTTGTGGAAAGAGAGACCGGTGGATGGAAGGATGTCCTTCATCAAGGTCAGTCATATTACTCGACAAAAAATCCAAAAAAAACGGACTGTAGTTGTGTTTCCATGTATGCTCGGGAACGAGTGAGTTAAATCACACCAGGGTGAAATTAACACTCCACCCGCTGGTAAAGGCAACCCCGCATCACGAATCAACTGCAGGAGTGCAAGTGACATGCCACCACCTGCAGAATCACCTGCAATAACTATGTGTGCAGGCTTGATGGGAAGATGATCTGCTTCAGGGGGAGGACGAATAAGGTAAAGGTCTAAAGGAAGCGATCAGGGTTGCTCTTCCATAACGGGATAGACTCACAAGCCGAGAGAGCATCATGTATTCCACATGGAAATGGATACTGTGGTGCAAGGCGATAGTTGATAGCTACAGAATTCTGCATGAAAACCACTCGTCTCATTCATGTTTGGATTTCTCACCAAATACACGACCGTTGATCTTCCGTGCATGACGTTGTATACTGTACCTAAAAACCTGATTGAAGACGCGCACACTTACACTGGGATTCACTTACCTCTCCTGATCAACGCTGCCGAAATAGTAACCACCTGACAGTTAGGATCAGCTTGAAGCGAAGTGGAAAAAACTCAGAACACCCACCTCCGTGTAAGTACAGTATACATCTCATTTCATCCATGTTCTTCTCATATGCACCATTGATATCGCCTTTCGAAGGATCACTCTGAGCCTCCGAACTCGGATATGAACCTTCCGACATGGAATCAGATAGGGTCGCGCGCAATTTGTGACGTCTCTTTGCTTCACGCCAGTCTTTCTTTGCTGTAATCCACTGAGCATCAATACTGTCACCTACGAGGTTAGTCGGACGAAGAACATCGAATCACCCGGACAGGCCCACCCTTCGATGCCTCGAACTTGCCACCATTTTACGCCCCCCACAATCTCTCTCGCCTTGCCTTCACCCCCTAGAACCTGAACAAGAACTTTGGCAGCTTCGTCGCAGATACAAAGAGGTATGAGCACTCTGATGAGATGGATATAAGGCGATGAAGGGGTCTGAGTATTCGAAAACTCTGCAGAACCGTTGATGAAATCATCTTTATACTGGGACGTGCTACCTACGCTGGAGTTCTTCAACCGTATGGCTTTTCCCAATCGCAAAATATTAGCAGTGGGACCGTCTAGCGAGCAAAATATTTGTGGCTCACAATGTGGATTCGTGGAGAAAAGACTATAACTACAGTAAGTCCCCGAATAGAAGTTTGAGGAGATGTAGGCCAACCTTGATAATATGAAATGCCGTGTCGTAAAGGATCTCATCTTGTTTGAGCAATTGGTCGGGATCCGCTTGATCTCTGCTCTTCAGACGATCAAAAAAGTGCTTGGTAAATGTCCCCAACATGACAGGGCCAACTTTGAGGCCCATATCTCGAGTGAGAGAGTTGGAGAGCATCGCATTAGACAACTAACGAGGGCGTAGTCAAATAAAAGATAGAATTGCTTTGGTTAAAATACTTTCCAGTATCCCGGCCCGGTGCCTCTATAAGCAGTAATTTTGAGCCAGCCGTATTCAGCAGATTCCCTGAACCGGAGGCATGGAGCCACTCGGTAACTTCAGGTGGTCCTCGGCTTAACTATTGGTTTATTTATTCTCCAAAACTCACAAGACAAGACAAGATAAAAGAGGATACTCTTGCTGTTCCTATCCGCCTTCGTAATAATTGTGTGACCTCCAAAGGATGATCCCACACCCGGAAAGCCAAATGTGAGTTAATCTGTGCCCAGATCTCTCCCGATTCACTCAGAACACTTCAAGGTGAATAATCCGATACAGATTCCTCATCGAGGTATGCATTCAGTTTCACAATGCTAATTAATCTCTCAAGGAAGGGCTCTCCCCTCCCTTATCGCCTTAGCAGCCTCACTCTGAGCCTCATTTTTGAGGTACCGATTGTAGATTGGCAAATGATGTTCCCTGAGCTATTTGCTCTCATTGAGCTAATAGGCGTTTGAGTAATGTTCAGCACTCACGCTGTTTGTTTTCTGTACACTAGGCCTCTCGCTTAAGGCTCTTGCATAGTTGACCCAACCTTCTCCCGCCGCATTTCGATCATACCCTCTGTTTTCAGTGATGACCCAATCTCGTTGCACCCAAGGAGCTACAACGACATCAACGATACTGAACTGTTCTCCAAAGAAATATGGTCCTTTCACTTGCTCCACCAGCTTCCTTTGGGCGTCGTAAAGTGCTTCTCGACTATCATCCTGCTGTTTCTTGTCTTGGAACTGAGTGAGACGCTGGACAGCAGGCAACATCTTCTTGTTAACATGATCAATCCAAATCCTTGCCACAGCCCGGTCCACTGGATCGGAAGGAAGAAGACTCGGCAAATGCGATGGATACGCATCATCCAGGAATTCAAGCAAAACCAACGACTCGTAGAGAGCTTTCCCTTTGTACTCAATTGCAGGAACCAATCCCTTCGGGTTGAGCTCTAACGTTGATACATGACAACGAGAGATTGTGAGCAATACTCTCACTATACAGAAAAGTATGCACACCAAGAAAATGTTTCTCTTTCTTGTATGGATTGACCTCTTTGTATTGATAAGGGACTCCCTTCTCCTCTAGAGCAATCCAAACTCGCTGAACATATGGACAAAACTAAAGGCAGACATCATCTGTTAGCTCTACGCAAACGAACGGTGATCGAAAGAGTGCTCCCACCCAACCAGCCCAGAACACCAGATCCTGTGGCTCTTGATGTAGCTTTACCACTTCAGCTGCAGCGCCGGTTGCATACGGGTAGATTTGTGCATCTGGACTTGCCATAGTACCTTGTGTGAGACCAAATGAAGGATGTTTGCCTGTTTTTAATGCTCCGTGTGTATGAACCAGAACCAGTGAGAGATTGCGTCAGATCCTTTGTAAGAAAGATCAGTAAGCAAATACCGAAATAGAAACGAACTCGGGACCATAAGCAAAATGTCATCACCATGTGAGTGCATATTTGCAGGTAGAATTTACAATATTTACAATATTTACAATGACGGTTGACATGCCATGTTTATGGCCAAGGGCCAGCATGTAATCAAGCCCACTTGCAACAATGGTCATACAATGTTCATCTGAAAAGGTATCATTATTGTAGTCAAAGGATCTACATATAGACTCCGGGACGAACAAGAACAGTCATCTGTCCAAGTTCCTCCTCC
>Ga0153987_1000478_pt1 | contig 12577 bp, 14 predicted proteins | sample TSNC071MetaG_FD_102279 | JGI IMG/M metagenome (GOLD analysis project Ga0153987, IMG submission 102279) | Attine ant fungus gardens microbial communities from North Carolina, USA - TSNC071 MetaG | ecosystem: Host-associated > Fungi > Mycelium > Unclassified | place: USA: North Carolina, William B...
AGGAGTTGTATGAGATGTACTTGGAGGAAGAAGATGCTCCAAGGATTGTAGAGATAGAAGATGATGGACTGGACTTTGTCTCAGACGTAGAAGGGCCAGCTGACCCTTACATGGACTTGTAAGATTAGATTCTCCACACTTTGACAATTAGTGATAGGAAATAAGACAAGGGATCAGTAGACGAGTCATAGAGTACCTACTTAGGTAATCATTGCACACAGACCATGTAAAGTAGTATAAAGTCTAGGCATGAATTGAGCGGGAACTCTATTGAGTTCTCTTGACTATCAACCTTAGAGTTAGGGCAGCAGCTTCATACCAGCCAACCTTCTTCAATCCTTACATAAGTCAGCATTGACAAAGAGAACTCAATAAGAGTTCCCGCTGTATTGTGCCCTACTTATATACAAGTATGTCTATTTACTGACATTTGTCCATACGTGTGACTGTCACATCAGTATTGAGTCATCTTGTCATTAGGACGCAGCGCTTTTTGGGAAAATAAAAGAAAAGAAAATATAAAGAAATATAAATATTGACTTAGCTATGGTGGCTAGTCAATCCTCAGAGAGGTAGTTCATAACACATGGTTGGTGATGAAATGAGTTATTTGAACACATAGGAAGTTGGTATATCCAATGTGTTGAAGTCATGTGCTCTCTTTTGCTCTGCTTATGTAGTCCTTCAAGAGAAATTAAAAGAAAAGATAAGAAAAAATAAATATTGACTTAGCTATAGTGGCTAGCCAAAGTCCAAAGGTGCCAATTTATAACAGTGAGATGCTTTTCATACACAGACCAAGAAGTACGGTAGACTATCTTTAACATAATCTGAATCCTTTCAGAATTAGTAGAGCTATGCTGTAGACATAGTGAAAACCTTGTTGATATCATCCTAAACACTTGTTTTATTAGATAATCTTAATATATTCCAATAAACAACTAGGTTTCTGCTAATTAGTTCAAGATGTGCTAATATGAGGTTTAGTCATAAGCTATTATGTAACATCTAGACTAGCCTAGACAAACCAAAATTAAAAAAAGGTCGGAAAAAGTACCAGATGTATACCTATAAAAGTACCCTATAGTCATCCAAAAATTTGTATCAAATCTATGCTATGGCTCATTTGACTGCAGAAGTCAATAATATTATAAATCTTGGGCAAAGGTGCTTTTATGGCGAAAAACACTCAGGTTTTCTTCAGAGTACTACAAGGGATTTGGACAGCTATTCGGCTCGGACCGATATGTATGGCTCATTGCTCCACTTCACATGGGGAGAGGCGGCTTCTTGGACCCGGGTTCATCGTAGCAGAACATTGTTATGTCAGATGACATCATGACCGGACCGGAGATTCTATGATATCCATTTCGGGGCGTCTGCGAGGTTTGAGAATGAGGACTATGATCAGCCCAAATATGGCAATTAGCAATAGAAAAATGCATTTCCTTCGGCCTGTATTGCGCTGGTAGCTGTAAAAGAACATGGGAGGAAAACTCAAGGCACAGGTGAGGACGTACGTGGTTGCGACGTCGAGTTCCTTGACAGCATCATGCATTTGAACAGCTGTCTGTTCGATGTTGTACTCGATGCTATCAAGGAGAGAACCTTGGTCGATGACCAAAACGGAGAGGTCCTTGAAGAGGTCAGCGAGCTGTGCCATGGATGTTGCGATCTGGTTGAGTTGTCTGTCACGGGCTTGGAGATGGGCTGTATCTGGAAGGAGCTGCTGGGAGAGAATATATGACTGGTCAAGTAAGCATGTGCGAGTCGTGCTGGAAGAAAGAGACACACGTCATCGTCTGGCGTCACAAGGCGATCCTGGCTCTCATGGCCCTCGAGTGCTTTGTGGTGGGAAGAATGAGGAGAAGGAAGATACCGGGTTTGCAGATAGGTACGCTGTTTCTTGCGGAAGGTAGTACTGAGGTGCTGGACCTGTGCTGCGAGCCCACGCTGGAGGTTCTTTGCGGCAAGGAGGTGGTCGGGGGCGGTGCGAGGCGGGAAAGACTGGGGTTGGGGGTTGTCTGCGATGTGGTGGACGATGTCATTGCAGCGGCGAAAGTTCTAAAGACAAGGTGAAGGGGAGGAGATGGAGGAAAGAGGATAGGACATGCCCGAGTGATGTCTGTGGTGAGCTCAGCAATGTCGCGCTCCTGAGAAGAGCGGTCGGAGAAACCGGGTAGGACGTGTCGTGCATGCAGCTTGTCCAGCGCAGCGACTAGAGGGGTAAGAATCAGCGCCGAGGGTGAGGAGCCAGCAAACAGCACAACTCTGATCCGCTGTTGTCTGCAGCAGAGCAACGACTATGTGACCGCGGTCGGCCCTGTAGATGGCGCGGGTGTGAGCTGCGGGGTGCTGAAGCGGACCATGCCATACCAGTCTGGGTCAGGTTCGACGTCGAGGACGATGTGGGAGCGGGTGCGGGAGTTGCGGAAAGACAGGAAGAGGCCAGTGCGGGAGCGAGTGGGGATCATGAGTGTGGCGGTGCAGCGTGAACAAGGATAAAAGGGGAGATGACAAAGGAAAAAACAGAAACAGAAAATGTGTACTCTTGCAACGTGCGTTGTTTTGTTTTCTACTCCTCCGTGCTCACAACGGCCTTGCAGCGAAGGCATCCAGCACGGCTGTGGGCACTACATCGCGGTATGGCTCCTGATCCAGCACTGGCCTGTCCTGACGGCGGAAACAGCAGCGTGCAACCCACAAAGACGACTGTGGCAGCAAATACTGCATCTGGTCTAGTAAACATGCCCAGAACTGCCCGCACTGTCCACATTGCTCCCGTGTACGTCCAAGACACCCATATCACCCCTGCTCACCAGCCAGCAGTTCCTTGGACCCGACTCTAAGGAGGTCATCACGGCCCAGGTTCCCGACTACTGTCATTCATGCGAGTACTGGTGGAAGCAGAACAACACCTACCGCCGTGCTAACTAGATAATATTGTTTGTCTACCATTCCGCTCCAAGTCCTGCCGCCTCACTCGCTACTGCACGATACTCTGTTCTGAGCCACAACTCCTCCTGTGCTACCTGTTCGGCCGCCTGGACCGCTAGCTCAGCCTCTTCTTCTCTCTCGTCCTCCCAGTACTTGGCTTCCACCTCCTGGCCTCCCGACTGGCCTCCCCCATTCACACAACCTCCGGGACATGCCATTACCTCTACATAGTCCATCTTGCCTTCCCCACAGCCAACCACTCGCCTCCCCTTCCCTAGCCCTCGCTCCCTGCTAATCTTCCGTACCACATTTTGCAGATTCCGGAATCCATAGCATTTGATCCCTTTGAACACCACCTTGCCCCCCCCATCACACACCGTATATTCTTCATAGTCTGTGTTCCGCATCACCTTCACCCCAAGCTTCACCGTCTCTTGTGAAGTCGTCATCACATGCTCTACGATCGCATGCAGATACGACCCCGACGATGTCCCCCGGTGTGAGAGCAACTCTGGAAGTTCAATCGTTGAGATTTCCTCCGTCTTCTTCTTCTTCTCCCTCAATCCTCCCCTCAACTCCCATCCCTTTTCCTTCATCATCAGCTCCATCTCCCTCGTCGTCACAACACAGTCTACCTCTCGAGTTTGGTACTCCTTGTCAAAAAAATCCTCTCGCGACGCTTCCAACTTTTTGTCGTAACACGGCATCACCGTCACATGATATATCTCATCCGGTCTATCAACACAATCATCAATCACTCATCTCACCTTCCCACATCTACTCACTTTTTCCCGATCCTTCTTCCAATCCACTTCTTCACCAACGTACCCATCACTTGTTGAGGGCTCTTTGTTTTCGCAATAAACGGTATCATCTCCGGATGTGTCTTTTCCGCATAACATATCCATCCTGGACATGCACTTGCAAGCATCGGCAGCCCAGATCCTCCACTCTGTCGTTCAATAAACTCTTTCACGTGTTCTTTCAATGCCAAGTGTCTTGCAAATGTCGTATCAAACACATATGCGAACCCAAGGACTTCAGTACAGAATTCCCGCATCCTGTGAAGAACCTCCCGCGGTGTCAGTGGATCATCACTACGACTGTACACTGCTGCCAGAGACGCCAATGATTGTGGTGCAAATGACACAATAGCAACTCGCTCATCCTTCTCGTCTGACAATACCGACATCACTTCAGTATGTGATTGTAGTGTAATCAGTACAGATTCCGCCGAAGTAATGCATCCACTATTGAATTAAAGAATTTCACACTTGGTGCTTGTCTGAGTAGCAGAAACGTACCTGCATGCTAAGCAATCGTTCAAATTGATCTGCGCTCGTTCCAGTTTCCTGTCGCTACCCTGTATCTCCTTGTTTGTGACTTCATGATACGATCCATCTTGATCTATATGAATCTCCGTCTACGGCCTAGCCTTTCAGAGACACAAGAAAGCAAGACAACCAAACTGACAACTCACGGCTGCCCTGCCCGATTCTTTGAGTTGATTTGTCTGCTCAACGGGTTTAATACAAGCTTGGGAAGGTGTAATGAAATCATTTAAATCTGTGAGTGTCTGCAGGGTTTTAACTGTCTAGTCACATAATACCAAAGAGAAAAGGCAAACGAACGAGAACACCAGAAAAGGTCATGATGAAGGGTGAAGGAGGAGTATGTTATGTGTATTAGTCAGTCGGTGGTATACTCGGATCAAACATTGATCGATTGATCCTATATTTATAAATAACATATACTTATGCTCATCCACAAACAAAAACCGGAGAGGAAGATGAGGGATATCAAGGAATTGGACGAAATCACAAATCCGTTATTTCTGACTCTTTCTCCTGTGAGATTGGACATGGCTGAACCACCCCATAGCTGGATATTCCTAAAATACGTATGTTGAGTTGTTGGTGTTTCCCAAGACGAATCTGAACCTGATGACATCAAGGGGTAAGAAAGTTTGGAAAAATATTGACACGGTTATGATTATTATTTACCTCCAAAGAATGTCCTGAATTTGATATCAAAATTTTGTGACAGATGCAAGGCTTCAACTTACGAGAAAAATAATCCATTGATAGAAAGTGAATCTTCAACATGAAGCTGAAGACCTGTTTGTGAAACGGCCAGTTGATCGTTATAACTAAGCCATAATAAGATTTGTGTCTTTTTTTCAAAAAAAGAAAAGATAACATACTAAAGTTGAACCTGTCCGTTGGCAATATTTGGAGGATTATTGAGTTGGACAAGCATAGAAAGTCGAAGCCAACTGGCGATCATAACAGTTCTGAATGAAGAGGTGAGACGATAGCACTAAAAACTCACCGGCCAGTAAGAAAACCAAATGACCCTCGTGAAAAGCTAGTTCCGAAGTCGTTGTTGCAAATAACGTCTTTGGCGGCACATAAATTGTTAGGTGTAGGAACATAAGCATAAACTACGGCGGGTGTTTTTTTCAGAAGAAGTCACTGACGCCTTTTTCTACACACACCTTCACCCTCGGCAAATTTTCTCCACATGATACGGGAACTGAAGCAGTCTATACCATTAGGTAAAGAGTCACCACCGCTACATCCAGAGCTATTCAAACCTCCTCTCAAGCCTGGAAGCTTTCCTCCTTTGACCCAGTTGAAATCCTGATCAAAGGCAACCTCGTAGGATAGGAGCATAGACCCAAAAGTCGACCCGTCAGTCGTATTCCAGAGATTATAGAACTGAACACCGCCCGTCTCGTGAGAGAAAGATCCTTGAGGATATGTCACCTGCAAGATAGTAGAATTGCCATTGTTGGTAGAAGAATCTGAAGAGCTTATAGATGGACTATTTGGAAACGGGTCTGTGACGAAAGCAATGTTAGATTCGCCGTCCTGAACATGACCTTTACCCAGGGACCACTGAGAGACAATGTGTTCGACAGTGGCACTGGGATTGAGGGTAGCAGAAGGAAATGGGAAGGAGGTTGAGGTTGCAAGGTTGTATTGCGCAGCTAACGCCGAGGCCATGGTTGAGTAACAAAGGGCAGAAATAGGAGCAATGAGAGCTATTATTATAATTATAATTATGGCTATTATTATTTATTACGTGTGAGAAGAGAATCTCTCCTCACCCACTTTGTCACTGACAACTCATCTCATATGCTTCTCGACTCGTCAGAGTTTTCTCAGCCACTTCTTCGTTCCCGTTCTCCAGAAACAGTCGTTGCCGTCGATGATGATGACTACGAATCAACTGAAGTCATGCACAAAAACACTGACAACCAGACGAGGAGTCCTCATACTGTTCGTTTCCATGATACAGTACAGGTCATTGCACCTTCACTACGGTCCACATTGTCAAGTCGTGAGATAGGTGTGTACGTGTTCAGTCACTACGGACTCTACGTTAGGTATCAATGACGCCAAAAAACGCGATGCAGAATTTGAACAAGACTCGGACGATCTTGATGACGAGACGTTTCGGCAACTAGAACATGCAACCCCCTCTCATAGTAGACGCAACGGCGAGCAATCTATGCCACTCCTCGTTGGTTTGTTCGATTCATCAACTTCCTCTGGGCGTAGCTTCGACTCTACAACTCGTATCCCGTCTTCAAACAGACACAGTGAAGGCGTCCTAGACTTGAACGAGATCGCTGCCAAAATGACTGCAGGGGGTGGCATGTTTGATTCCATAGCTAACATGGCCAACTCTATCCTGGGCGCTGGTAAAGTCTACACGTAACTCGTGTTTTTTTAGCATTGTGTGACCCTGAACATTCTTTTAGGCATCATAGGTTGAAAATTTATTTTAACATTTCGGCAAATGCAATTCTCAAAAAGATTCTCCCCTGTAGGACTTCCTTACGCTGTTCGTCAAGCTGGTTTCTTCACAGGTATCATCCTTCTCGTACTTCTCTGTGCGGTCACGGATTGGACCATTCGCCTCATTGTGATAAATGCAAAATTGAGTGGTAGTCACTCTTATATCGAAATCATGGATCACTGTTTTGGTTCAAGCGGTCGAGCAGCTGTGTCATTCTTCCAGTTCGCGTTTGCGTTCGGAGGTTGGTTCTTATCGAAGTCAAAAAACTCCGATTCAACCACTGTCTTTCTTTTCTTACAGGCATGTGTGCGTTCGGCATTATTATAGGTGATACCCTACCCCACGTCATGCAGTCTTTATTCCCCACCCTTCCATCGATACCTGTCCTTTATCTATTCACCAACCGCCAGTTCATGATTGTTCTGTGTACAGTATGCATTTCCTATCCACTCTCACTCTATCGCGACATCCATAAGCTCGCACGTGCTTCTGGGCTTGCGTTGATTGGCATGTTCATAATTGTGATCTCGGTTCTCGTTGAAGGACCACGCGTACCGGTCGAGTTCAAAGGTGATCCATCACACAAGTTGAGTTTCCTGGGCCCGGGGATCTTCAGGGCTATTGGTGTAATTAGCTTTGCCTTTGGTGAGTGGTTATTTTTGATACGGTTTCAAAAAAAAAAGAAAGAAAGTTGAGATTTTTTTCTCCAAAGTTTGTCACCATAATTCACTTTTGATTTATGGAAGTCTGCGAACGCCGACGCTCGATCGATTCACTAGAGTAACGCATGTGTCCACATTTTTATCATTGGTTTCTTGCATGACACTAGCTGTGTCTGGTTATCTCGTGTTCACAAACAAAACACAAGGAAATATTCTGAACAATTTTCCAGAGGTTCGTACACACACCTGCTACCCTTTCACACTCTATTGGTTTGCAAAAACATCAAAAATGGACACTGGTCTTACGTTTGCAAGAAGGATGATACTATGATTAATGCTGCTCGGTTTGCCTTTGGTTTGAATATGTTCACTACGTTACCTCTCGAGTTGTTTGTCTGCAGGGAGGTATGTGGGAGGGGCTTCATCCGTCTTGTCTTATGAATGAGGTTTATTGTTCTTCGATTGTCTTCCAAACAGGTCATTGAACAATTCTTCTTCTCACATGAATCTTTCAATATGCAACGTCATCTTTTTTTTACATCTGTCATTCTATTCTCATCCATGTTCAGTAAGTCAAAGCTTCTCGCGTTGTTTTTCTTCTCACAGACAAGGTTCTTTCTCACACAGTATCCCTGATAACATGTGACCTTGGTGTTATGCTTGAAATTACAGGTGGTGTCTCCGCGACGGCATTGGCCTACATCTTTCCAGCTGCATGTTACTTCAAACTCACTGATCGATCACTACCATGGCACCATCGTGTGAAATCACCAGCTGTGGTGTGTGCTTCGTTTGGTGTTGTTGTTATGGTCATATCACTCTATCTCGCCCTCGGGAGATCATGGTCAGTGGAGGGTTCAACTAAAATCTGTGGAATTTAAGAACAATGCAACGTTCGTAAGGGTAGAGGATTGGGGGAGGGAAGAAGAGAGGGAGCATGAGTTGGTTTGAATGGCCACATGTACACAATGATTTTCTACTCAGAACCCGAGATTCATTAGAAAAAACACGAAAAATATACCAATTACCATGGTGGGAGTTGATATAGTAAAGCACTATCTACATCTTACGGTACAGTTCTCCCAAACCTAGAGCAAGAGAATGTAACTGAAACGAAATGGTATATACAAACAATTAGACTACCAGTACCCAACATCAGACATGAAAATTTTTTTTACCTCACTCAATGAGGATTGAGACTGAATCTTTCAAGCCCGGTACATCTTCTAGTTTCTCCAGCTGGGTCCCATGAGCTGCACTCTCTGAGGAAGAAAGCGGGGACACATTCAGTTCCTTGTAGATACTCCAAACATGTTCGATCCGTTCAGTTGGTCTTTGATCTGGGGAACAATCAACTGGATCACAAACAAGTAACCAAATGGCGTCATAACCACCGGCTGTTTGTAGCACCAGATCAGGGCCCAACGCCTTTCAGATTGGAGGAAAGGAAACAAGGCGTACCCCCTGGAACTCCACCTCCTATGACTCCAGCTTGAGACACACACACATCAAGGAGCTCGGTTTGTTCAGGTGGTTCAATAGGAACTCCTGCCAAGATACCCATGTGCCGCATCTTGACACGGATGGCCTATGGCAATTGAGTTTGAGTTATCAAGGTTGAATGACTGCGGCACATACTTGGGAGACACAGTGAACATCATAAAAAGCTTCGACGATAGGTATTTCCGAGGGTGGTTGCCAGGGGTTAGCCGCCCACTACATGAACAAAGCACCCCAACTTCAATATAATATATCAAACCTCAGAAACCGACCGTTTTCGTACCTGAATCGGTTGAAGGGAAGAAAGGTATTTGACAGCCGCGCCGTAGTTGTCGGGATCATCATTGTGCAGTTTGGTGATGTGAAGCAGAGTCTGAGCAAAAGATTGGTTCAGTTGATCGATTTCTCGCCATAATATATCAGCTGGATATAGATCAGAGGTTTTGTTTCCATTTCGGAATGATGGAGAAAGAGATCACCCTGAGCGCCACTCTCCTTCCTCCATTTGAGAACTTGCTTGACCAATGAAGGAGTATCACTCCCAGCATCCACATCAGCCAGCATGATTCGTGTCAAAGGTGGAAGTCTGAAAGACTTGATGGAATAATTCCATGATGGATTGGATGGATCCAGGACCGGTGAAAGTGGTTGGTCTCTTGCCTGTGACAGGTAATCAACATCGAATCGGAGTCATACAATGGTTTGTATACGCACATCGTCCATAAGAGGGTTGAGAACGGCCGGGTCAAATCGAGTATACAAGTTGCTCCCAAACACAGCCGCAGCCACATCAAAGCCACTCCCAATTTTTCCTTGAGCCAGACAGTGTACGTACTGGGCAAGGTTGTGCGCCAGTCTCCTGCCATATTTCTCCTGTTCCACATTTTCCACTGATTCTTCCTTGGAGAATGCTGACGCCGGGAGAATGGTTAATTGAATAAGTAATGCAGAAACAAGTGATGTTATGAGTGCCGCTGATGAACCCAGTCCTGTCTTGTGGACATCAGAAAGATCAACACCTGTGCCTACAAATGGTTTGATCTTTGTCAGAGAGTCGAGTGTCCGGGGAAGATTGAGAGATGCAATCTGTATCACGACTTTTAGAATCACAGACCTTGAGGGAGAAAGGAGACAAGGTAGCAGGTACTGACCCTGGCGTGTTGAGAGTAGAAATCGTTGTCCCCGACAATAGCAATGTCCAGTCCGTTGGAAATTGACTCTCGAATTGCGGTCGCACCCTTGAGTTCAAAACCAAGCTTGATCGTCTTCTCAATTGAGAGCTGGACAAAATTGTTTATAGTGAGGCTAAAACAACATATCAACTCTAATAGTTATGAGGGTCATTAGATGACCCACTTAATATGTCTGGGTTCAACAACGACACCAGCGGCGTCGGTTCTGACAATATAATTCCAAGTAGCATCCTTGAACTGCGGCGAGCGGACACGTATCGTATTTGGATCAGCGACAGCGTCATTCTGGATGACAGTGTAGAACCGTGAAGAGGTAGATATCACAGTGCCAGAATATGCAGGATCCAAGACAACATAGCCTCCTACAACAAGGACTTTTCCAGGAGAAGAGACAACAACGGAGGAAGACATGATAGGCATAGCAGAGAATAGACAGCAGCTTATAAGCAGCTTATAAGTTGGGACGTCTGCTTAATCTGGTATTACTACATACTGCTACACACCGCGGTTGACAATCTCTCACTGGCACAGACGTAATCTATCGGACACTTTATCCGTCCCTCGGTCCCACAGTGTCGGCCAAGATTAGTCTTTTAAGTATATATCAAAGTATTTCATCTACGTAGAAACCGAATTCTACCGCCCACTTTGTGCGAACCAATTCTTCTGATGTTCACATGTCGCATTCTTGCATCCAGGACAGCGGAGTCTCATTTGAATAGTTGTTGCCCCTTTCCCAGTACTGTAGTCCCTTAAGTGTTGTGCTGTAATGTCCGCAAGTGCGCGGATGAACATCGGTGAATCATTAAGCGAATCGGCCCTGTGAACCTCTATTCCGAGCTGAGGGTTTGGATCAGAAAGCGTAAGTACAAGGGCTAGACCGATGCGGAAGGTCGAATACGAACCTCTCTCGCCTCTTTCACATACTCTAAGTCGAGTTCGTAGAGCGTCTCTATATGGTCGCTGGTGAATGCTATTGGTATTAGCACAATCTGCTTCTTGCCGAGACGGGCTAAACCTTTGATTGCTTCCCTCGTTTGCATCCCCATCCAAGCCGAGGGGCCAACTTGTGACTGCCAAACAAGTCGGTAAGGATTAGAGTGTCCCAAATGTTCCATGACGGCAGCAACAGAGGCGGAGACCTCGAGGATGTATGGATCTCCTCGGTTTACTACTGACATGGGTAAGGAGTGAGCTGAGAATAAGAGTACAGTGTCCGAACGCGTCGCTTCCGAGAATTTTGCAAGGGCAGCTTCAATATTTTGCGCCACGGCCTAGGAAGGACCATTTATCAAATCACTCATGACCTGAGGTCAACGCTAGAGACGTGGCATACCCCAACAAATCCTGGATGTGTCCCCCAGCGGTCAATGACACTCCATTCTATATCACCCATTTCACCAGCTTTGCCTTTGCGAAAAAGTTCATTTAGACTGCTTCCTGTCGTACTACAGCTATATTGAGGATACTGTGTGAATGCGACTGCACGTTTGACACCGTCAGCTTTAAGTTCGCGAGCAGTTTGTTCTGTGAGAGGCCGGGCATATCGGAATGCAACATAGGCTTTGTGTGGTGCGGTTTCGGGGTGCAGTTCGTCGAGAAGTCCGGCCATTGCATCGCCCTGAAGCCGAGTATAATGCAAAATCGGTGAACCTCCGCCAATATCCTCATATTGTTTCTCGATCTGGGGTGTTCGTCGGCGGGCAATGATTGGCGCCAAAACTCGCTGGAAAGGTAGAGGAATGAGGTCTCCGTCCAAGAAAAGTTTTGTTAGAAATTCTCGGGTTTCTGGAACCTGTTGGCAAGATTCAGTCGATTCCAGGCAACAAGCAGCCGAGGTCCACCTTCGACGGCCCACCCATGTTCAACATTACAATAGCTGCCAGCCTTTTGAGACCTAATTGCTGCAATATGACTGTCGACATACCTGTCGGACTAGCTTGGTGTGAATAAATTACCAAGAGGAAGGACGCTTGACAGACCTCTTGCCCGATGCTGGAGGGCGCTGAATGGACGCCATAGATCTCGTTAGTGAGCGAGTGAGAGAGTTGAGTTTTGGTAGGGCCATGAGCAATACTTTGGTTCAATAGGTGAAAAGATTAAGGAATACACGATGTCGACCAATGACTGGGCCTCTATTTCACTCTCGATCGCCATGTTTTTCCCACAATCGAACCTCAAAGCTCAGGCGATTCTAAATTCTTGGATTAGACGACCTCTTTCTAAGTACCTATCAATGTTTGAGATTCACTGGTTTTCGATTATGAATCAATTCCAGAGATATATCTTTGTATAATGTTCACCAATCACTCCTTAACTTGTAAGGGTGGCAGAGTGGATGTAGCTACACATGGCCAGCGTTTTAGGATCTCGGCTTCCCATTTCTACACTTCTCCTGGTTCAACTACCACAAGTATATCATCCTTTATCACCCAAGAAAAGTCAATGTTCACATATCAAGTATTTGATTTCTTCATG
>Ga0153987_1000479_pt1 | contig 12551 bp, 11 predicted proteins | sample TSNC071MetaG_FD_102279 | JGI IMG/M metagenome (GOLD analysis project Ga0153987, IMG submission 102279) | Attine ant fungus gardens microbial communities from North Carolina, USA - TSNC071 MetaG | ecosystem: Host-associated > Fungi > Mycelium > Unclassified | place: USA: North Carolina, William B...
GTATCACCTTTGGGAAGTACATTAGGGGATGATAATCATGACAACCAAGTTCTATGACAGGGGCTAAAGGCTAGGGTGGGGTGGTGGATATCGTGAATGGAAGGGGTGGGGAGATCTCTAGGTGGATAAATGCTTTTGGATGGCTAATTGTTGGAGGTAAAGAGTCTGTCATTTAGTGTAGCTTCCTTCTTGTTCTTCACTACCTAGGCTACTGACTACATAGTTGGTACTTGGGAGGCATGCTTACAACACATGCTGCAGGGTCTGCCACCATGCCCCCAATTGTCTACTGCTCATTTGTATTTAGAGTAGTTGACTTTATAATTGATGATTTTTTTAAAAAAAAGAATCACTGGCACACTATTGTTGTAAGTTACTCAAATATAAAATTTGAATCAAGACTCAATATAGTCTTATTCAATGATTTATGAGAATTGTATATTATATTGATCACTTGTTGTGTGCTATCTGTCTCGCTATGGAGGAGCGATGGTTACAAGCATCCCATGCTTCTCACTAAGAATATGGACTGTGTACGAATACGGCTCTATAGATTGTTATACCAAAATGATAGATTGATCTAGACCATACAAAACCAAACAATGAAATTTGGAAGATTAGATCTTCAAATAGCGAAGAGGACGATATTTCGTCAGCATGACACAAAAAATTACTATTCCTCTTGAACAGGCCGACCGCCCCTCCTTTCCCCGAACCCAAAGCGATGCCACCATGCCTATGCCGCCGCTCGCAGCTACTACGCTCACTGAAGATAAATCCAAGGTGATCGATGGAGTTTTAGAACTCGCAGATAGGTCTGCTTATTGTGGCTTCTCATTTGGCGCAGAGAAGAGTATATCTGGCGAATGTGTATTCCAAACAGGTTTCGTTCCCGTAATATTATATAGTTGATGTTATTACTCATCATGGTGATCATCGCAGGCATGGTTGGATACATAGAGTCTCTCACGGACCCTTCCTACGAGGGCCAAATTCTTGTGCTTACCTATCCATTGGTCGGCAATTATGGTGTCCCTGAGCGCACGTCATCTTTGGATGTCTTGCCTGCTGAATTTGAATCCTTGCGCATCCACGTTGCCGCCTTAATCGTCGGTTACTACTCTCAAGATTACAGCCATTTTCTTGCCAAATCCTCGCTGTCCGTATGGTTGAAAGAGAATGACATTCCTGCTCTTTATGGCATAGACACCCGTGCATTGACAAAAAAGATTCGTGAAAAAGGTTCTCTGCTTGGCAAAGTCTTGATTCGTTCGGGAGAGCCCCAGGTTGGCAAACCCAGGGGAACTCCCTCCATCTTCATTCCTCGTAGCCCCTCATACCCCTCAATTCCTCATAATTCTTACAACTGGCACGAAGACTACATAGATACCCCTTTCTCTGATCCCAATCAGAAAAACCTTGTCGCTCTTGTCTCCATCTCTGCTCCTCGCTTGTACAAACCGACATGTATACCTCGTTTTCATCCATCCGGTCGAATATTGCGCATATTAGCAATCGACGTTGGTATGAAATACAACCAAATTCGATGTTTTATAAAGCGAGGTGTGGAACTCAAGGTCGTCCCTTGGAACTACGATTTCCTTTCTGAAGCAGAACCTTATGATGGTATCTTTGTTTCCAATGGTCCAGGTAATCCAATATTGGCGAAAGAGACCATCCAACATTTGTCAAAGGCTATGGAATTGGGAGAATGGCCCATTTTTGGCATCTGTCTTGGACACCAGCTGATCGCACTGGCTGCTGGGGCAAAGACCTCAAAAATGAAGTACGGAAATCGTGGTCATAATATTCCTTGCACGGATGCACTCTCTGGCCGTTGCTACATCACTAGTCAAAATCACGGTTTTCAAGTCGACTCTGCATCTCTCCCCGCAAGGTGGAAAGAGCTCTTCAAGAATGCCAATGATGATAGTAATGAAGGTATCTATTGTGAAGACAAACCATTCTTCTCCGTCCAATTCCATCCGGAGTCTACCCCTGGACCCCGCGACACCGAATTTCTCTTTGAAGTCTTCCTTCAGAATGTAGAAGATTGCGTGAAAATGAATTCACTTGTTCCCATTCGAATGCCTGGGGGGAAGAAGGAGGATAACGATCAGCATATCCCTTGTGCTCAAGTTTCCAAGGTCGTCATTCTTGGATCTGGTGGCTTATCTATCGGACAGGCTGGTGAATTTGACTACTCTGGCTCGCAGGCTATTAAAGCTCTTAAAGAAGAAAGCATCTACACTATCCTGATCAATCCCAATATCGCCACCATCGCTACCTCTAAAGGTCTGGCGGACAAGGTATACTTTCTCCCCGTCACTCCAGAATTCGTTCGAAAAGTTATTAAATATGAAAAGCCGGATGGTATTTATGTCACATTTGGTGGTCAGACCGCTCTCAACGTTGGTATCAAGTTGAAGGATGAATTCGCCGAGCTTGGTGTACAGGTTCTAGGGACTCCGATTGATACGATTATCACGACGGAGGACAGGCAACTGTTTGCTAACGCCATGGAGGAGATTGGAGAGAAATGTGCTCAGAGTTCAACAGCGACAAATGCTGAGGAAGCGGTTTGTGCTGCGAAGGCAATCGGTTTCCCTGTGATTGTGAGGGCTGCTTACGCTCTTGGAGGACTTGGTTCTGGGTTTGCCCAGGATGAGGCACAGCTTCGTGTTCTTTGCGCGAAAGCGTTTGCAACAAGCCCCCAGGTTCTCGTAGAGAAGAGTATGAAGGGATGGAAGGAAATTGAATACGAAGTTGTCCGTGATTGTAGAGACAACTGTATCACGGTTTGTAATATGGAGGTGGGCTCCCTTCGCATACTAGTGTATTTGCGCTTCCACGTCCCTAGAACTTCGACCCCCTCGGAATACATACCGGTGATTCCATTGTTGTTGCACCTTCTCAGACGCTCTCCGATACCGATTACAATATGCTCCGCACCACTGCTATTAATGTTATTCGTCATCTGGGTGTTGTCGGTGAATGCAACATCCAGTATGCACTCAACCCCATCTCTTGCGAGTATTGTATAATAGAGGCGCGTCGGTATCGTTCAGTTATGCAGATCGTACTAAAATTTTGAAAGGTTAATGCCCGTCTCTCTCGTTCTTCTGCTCTAGCTTCTAAGGCGACGGGTTACCCCCTCGCCTTCATCGCTGCAAAACTTGGTCTTGGTATCCCTTTGAACAAAATCAAAAACTCAGTAACAAAAGTGACTAGTGCTTGTTTTGAGCCCAGCTTGGACTACTGTGTGGTCAAGATCCCACGCTGGGACCTCAAGAAGTTCAGTCGTGTCAGCAGGCTTCTGAGTAGTAGTATGAAGAGCGTTGGTGAAGTCATGAGCATTGGAAGGACATTCGAGGAAACAATTCAAAAAGCCATTCGAGCGATTGACGATCAGTTTCCTGGGTTCGCCAAGGTATGTAACGGTATGTTATTCAGTTCTTGTTGGAGCCTGAAAATAATATAGAACGAGTACGTTGAAAACATTGACGAGGAGCTGGTCAATCCAACGGATAAGCGCATCTTCGCGATCTCCACTGCATTCCATCGTGGTTATAGCATCGATAAAATACATCAGATGTCCAACATTGACAAATGGTTTTTAACAAAGCTCAGTTATATCTTCGAGATGGAAAAGCACCTATAGTGAGTCTAGCTTTCATGCATTGTTTGTTTCCTAAACAATACTGAAATTTTGGTGAGTGAATTTAATGTGTCCAACATCCCGCTAGCCACCTTGCGCCAGGCCAAGCAGCTCGGCTTCTCTGATCGTCAACTTGCCGTCTGTATGGGTACCACTGAGCTGGCCGTCCGTAGGTTGCGGCAGGAAAGCGGCATCGCTCTTTTCATCAAACAAATCGACACTGTTGCTGCCGAATTTCCTGCTTTCACTAACTATCTCTACACCACCTACAATGCCGTTGAGCATGATGTCAAGTTTGAGGACCGTGGGGTCATTGTTCTCGGTTCTGGGGTATATCGGATTGGCTCTTCGGTTGAGTTCGATTGGTGTGCTGTCCGCGCCATTCGAACGCTTCGTGAACAAGGCTTACCTACCGTCATGATTAATTATAATCCCGAAACCGTCAGTACCGATTACGATGAAGCCGACCGCCTATATTTCGAGAACATTAGTCTGGAAACTATACTTGATATATATGATACTGAGCACTCGCGAGGGATCATCTTATCCATGGGCGGACAGACCCCAAACAACATCGCCCTACCACTTTACCGACAGAACGTCAAGATCTACGGTACCTCACCAGAGATGATCGACACAGCAGAAAATCGCTTTAAGTTTTCTCGCCTTTTGGACGAGATTGGTGTCGACCAGCCTCTATGGAAGGAGTTGACCAGCTTTGAAGAAGCTAATCTTTTCTGTGAAAAGGTTGGTTATCCGATGCTCGTTCGTCCATCCTATGTCTTGTCTGGCGCCGCGATGAACGTCGTCTCTACTGGTGACGATTTGGCAAACTATCTTACTAAAGCTGCTGAGGTCTCGCGAGATCACCCTGTCGTCATTTCAAAGTACATTGAGCAAGCTAAGGAGATTGAGGTGGATGCTGTCGCGAAGGGTGGAAAAATGATCATGCATTACATCTCTGAACACGTCGAGAACGCGGGTGTTCATTCCGGTGATGCGACTCTTATCCATCCCCCTCAAGATCTAGATCCACAGACCGTTCGTCAAATTGAAGAAGCTACCGCCAAGATTGGTAATGCTCTTAACGTCACTGGTCCTTTCAATATCCAGTTCATTGCAAAGAATAATGAGATCAAGGTCATCGAGTGCAATCTTCGTGCCGCTCGTTCCTTCCCCTTCGTGTCCAAGGTCACTGGTATCGATGCTATCGAGATGGCAACAAAGGTCATGCTTGGTTTGCCTGTTGAGCCATATCCCGATGCTGGTCTTCCCTCGGACTACGTTGGTGTCAAGGTCCCCCAATTTAGTTTCAGTCGATTATCAGGTGCAGATCCAGTTCTAGGTGTTGAAATGGCTTCGACTGGTGAAGTTGCTTGTTTTGGTCATGACAAATACGAGGCATATCTGAAAGCGTTGATTTCGACTGGTATTGTGTTACCAAAGGAGAATATATTGTTCTCTATTGGAAGTTACAGAGAGAAACTAGAACTACTGCCTTCTGTACAGAAACTTAGTGCGGCTGGATATAGCATCTTTGCCACGTCAGGTACCGCAGACTTTCTGACAGAGCATGGCGTTCCTTGCAAGGCGAGTAACTTTCATTCCTGAGGATGCGTGCTAAATCGATCCTCTCAGTATCTTGATACCCTCGGGGAGAACGATCGTCCTCAAGAAAAATCAGAATACTCTTTGACCCAACACCTTTCTAATAATCTCATTGATATGTACATCAACTTACCTTCAAAGAACCATTACCGTCGCCCTGCTAGTTACTCCAGCAAAGGGTATCACACTCGTCGCATGGCCATAGATTACGCAGTCCCGCTCATCACTAATGTCAAAAATGCTAAGATGTTATCGGAAGCGCTCGTTCGCAAATTACCCCTGGACGTCTCGTCCATTGACTCCAAGAACTCTCACCTTACCTACAGTTTTCCAGGTTTGGTGAATATCGCTGCATTTGTCCCCAACTTGACTGGTGCTGACAGCCAGGATTGGTCTGACGTGACGGAGGCGTCTGTCGCTGCTGGCTTTACCACAGCCATTGTACTACCAATCGGATCTGATAACATTATATCGGATCGTCGGACATTTGAACAGGTTCGGTCAAACATTTCGAGCAGTGCTCACTGTAATTATGCCCTTGGAGTTACAGCAACTGCTGCCAACGCTCAAACATTTGACGAAGAAATACATCTGCAGACTAAGGCGCTCTTCATACCGACTCATACTCCACTGCCCGTCGTCGCTGCCCATTTCACAGCATGGCCTCTTGAGAAGAACATAATTACCAATGCTAAAGGATCCGATCTTGCTTCAATCCTTTTGTTGGCCAGCCTCCATAGTCGAAGCATCCATGTGACCGACGTCCAGACTAATGACGACCTCCTACTCATCACATTAAGTAAAGCTAAACATTTGAAAGTTACGTGTGATGTTTCAGTCTATTCTCTCTTCTATTCCAGAGAAGCCTTCCCTCTAACCACTGCGCTTCCTACCTTGGATGAACAAAAGGCTTTGTGGAAACACCTCGACAAGATTGATGCATTTTCTGTAGGAACCACGCCGTCTCAATTGACCATCGAAACTGGCAAGGTGTTCTCGCCAACGGCCGGCTTTGAAGAGGTTCTTCCGCTCTTACTCACAGCGGTGACCAATGGACGTCTTAGTATTGAGGACATCCGAGTTCGCCTTCATGATAATCCTGTTCATATCTTCAACGTGCCTGAACAGATGAATACCCACGTGGAAGTTGTTCTGGGTCGTAAGGCCCATTTCAGGAGTCGCACTGGTTCTTGGTCGCCGCTCGGTTCTGGGTTGGTTACTGGTGCTATCCACCGTGTTGTGGTTCAGAATAAGACGGTATTTGTTGATGGTGCCACAGTCTCCTCCTCAACTGGTCATGACATTTCGGCAACCATTACGTCGCACGCACTTCCTAAGGAGATTGTTGCCGAGCCTCTGCCTGGAGTTGCCGTGGCTTCCCAATTATCTTTTAGTCAGCCTCAGAGTCTGCAGGCCCTACAGACCGGCCAAATCTTGACGAACATCTCTCATCCTTCCTTCCATCGTCGTCACATTCTCTCGGTTAAACAACTCACTCATCGCGACTTACACGATCTGTTCTCCCTTGCCCATGAGATGCGCCTTCAAGTAGAACGTAATGGTGTCCTTGACATCTTGAAAGGCAAGGTCCTCTGTACTGCATTTTACGAGCCTTCAACTCGGACCAGCTCTTCGTTTGAGGCTGCCATGAAGCGTTGCGGCGGAGAGGTTGTTTCCATCACTACCGATAGATCTTCTGTGGTTAAAGGAGAGAGCCTTCCTGATACTATTAGGACTTTAGCATGCTATGGAGATGCTATTGTTCTTCGCCATCCTGACATCGGAAGTGCACAGTTGGCGGCCAAGTTCTCTTCTGTCCCAATCATCAACGCCGGAGACGGCATTGGTGAACATCCTACTCAGGCCTTACTCGATGTCTATACCATCCGTTCAGAGTTGGGCACGGTCAATGGCCGCACAGTCACCCTTCTCGGTGATCTCAAAAACGGTCGTACAGTTCACAGTCTTGTCACTCTCCTTTGTTTGTATTCTGTTCGACTCAATTTTGTTGCGCCTCCCTCTCTTGCCATGCCCCAGGCCGTCGTGTCTGCTGCACGTAAGGTTGGAATTCCTGTCAATATTTGCGAATCCTTGGATGAGGTTCTCTTGCAAACCGATGTCTTATATGTGACTAGGGTCCAAAAAGAAAGGTTCGAGAATGAGCAGGAGTGGTTGCACGTCAAAGATGCTTATAGAGTGGATCATGCGGTTCTTTCAAGGGCTAAGGAGGATATGATTGTCATGCATCCTCTTCCTCGTCTCAACGGTACGCTCTTTATGCAATCAAACAAGTTGAGGTTCACTGACCAATTTCAGAAATTGATCCTGAGGTTGACTTTGATTCAAGACGAGCCGTTTATTTCCGCCAAATGCGCTATGGCCTTTTCGTGAGTTACTAATTCACCGAAATTATGGTTTTCGCCCTCAAACTTCGTAGATTCGCATGGCATTACTTGCCAGCGTTATGGCATAATTTTTGCTTAATATCCACTATTCTTGACTTAACTTCATAGCATCAATTTTCAATGATCTTGAACATATCTATGTAGTTGGTGGCAAAATTCCATGCAAGGAGGTAGAAGATCAATCCACAGTAAATAGCCGAATTAAAATATCAGTAACATATTTGCTGTGCAGTCAGTATGACAGGCTAGTCTCCACTACTGATGCGCAATGCAGTCTCACTAAAGATCACCCAAGTTATTTAAGTTATTTAACTGAGAGTGATCTGATCAGAATTTTTGTTTTGATCCCATCGCTCTACATTCACTTCACTTCACATCTCTCGTCACATCTCTCGTTTGGCTGTATATGGCACCCGTGGTCGGAGTCAATTTGGAGTCAATAGGAAGGTCAGTAAGAAGAATAGGTTCTAATCAACTGTTGTCCTCTCTCTGTTTGCTCGTGAGCGAGGCTATTCAAAAGCCGATAGAGACCTGCCCGGATCAGCTCTCGAGGATACCGATGAGTTTAACAAATGCAAATTTTTTGTTTATGTCCTTTACACTGATTGTTGTATGGATGGTGCGCTCGTTGTTCTTTATTGAGCTTCCCTTTTTGATTGTAGGGTATCACTTGAATATGTTCGGTTGCCTACGTGTGCGCGTCACCCTACCCAATCGAGTGTGCTTGTTTGTTTTTTGTTCTTATTTTTATTTGTTATTTGTTTTTGTTGTTTTATTTGTGGTCTGTGGATGAATATTAATCCGACCTGCACTTTTGCTACAATACAATACATTTTGCTCTACGATGCAACCGTGCCCACTCGCCTCTTTGCACAACTGCCCCTGGTGCACTGTTCCTTGGTGATAGATTAAGTTTAGTGACAGAAGGTCACGCTCGCATGACTTCGGATTAGGGTACGTGAAACTAAAATTTCTCATGGTTTCTATATCCGCCATAGTTTGAATCCTGTGTGGTCTGCCTCGACGAAATGTGTTGGAAAGCTAGCTCACCGCTAAATTTACCATTGCTAGTAATATACCATCACCCATAAAAGAACGAAAGCGTCTAACATGTCATACAACCAAAGGGGCTGTCATTGCGCAGGCCCTGGTTCGAAACAACTGGAGATGTGACATAACCGGACATGTTCAGTAGTATAACGCCCCTGATGAAGTGGTTCCCCGGATGATGTCACACTTTGACACATAAGTATGCCCACATCATTCCGGAGGCCACGTTCTTCAATGTTAAAGAAGAGGTGTATGAATATTAATATGATGTGAAATAACATTGATCTTCAACCCAATGTCGGCCAATATATCAACATCTTGTCATGACAAAATCATGAAAAATTAGACCAACAAGCAGTATCGTGCCGTCACAACAGGTCAAAATAAGGCTTGGTCTCAATTGTCCAAAGGTATAAATCCACCCATCAAAGAACTCAACATCCGATTAAGATTTATTTGCAATTAAGAAATCCACGAAGAGAACATAATTGGAAAACGAAACATCAAGGACATGTGCATTATGAAAAGCGTCGTGAATAGAAAAGGAAGATTTCACCGGGATCAAACAAACACAGGATCACGCATCTTCCTCGGGGACTTCTTCTTCATACTCAACCTCTTCCTCAACGCTAAAGGGATTAAGTCAAGTGAAATAGAACTTCAAAGCAGTAAACTCACGTAGCGTCTTGGTATTGTTGATACTCTGCAATAAGATCTTGCATGTTCGACTCAGCTTCAGTGAACTAGGACAAGGTGAATCTCATGACGACATGATCACAATAAAGGTTTACCTCCATCTCGTCCATGCCCTCTTGTGTATACCAATGCAAAAATGCCTTCCTCTTGAACATCGCGGTAAATTGATCACCAACACGGCGGAAGAGCTCTTGAATAGCGGTAGAATTGCCCAAAAAGGTGACAGCCATCTTAAGGCCTTGAGGAGGAATGTCACACTGAGCGGTAAGGACGTTGTTGGGGATCCATTCCACGAAGTACGCAGAATTTTTGTTCTGGACATTTTGCATCTGTTCTTCAACATCCTTCATAGAAACCTTGCCGCGGAAAACGGCAGCAACCTTGAAGAAAATATTGAGCATCTTAAAATGAAACAAAATCACAACCTACTGTGAGATACCGCCCATGCCTAGGATCCGACGCAGCCATCATGTTCTTGGCATCGAACATTTGTTGAGTGAGCTCAGGAACACTGACAGCACGGTATTGTTGACTACCACGAGCAGTCAAGGGGGCGAAACCAGTCAGGAAGAAATGAAGACGGGGAAAGGGGACTGGGAAAAACCGAACATCAAAAGCGAACTAAATGGCAATTGATAGAAAACATACCCATATTGACAGCCAATTTACGAAGGTCAGAGTTCAGCTGACCGGGGAAACGCAGGCAGGTCGTGATACCCGACATGACGATAGAGACAAGATGGTTCAGATCACCATAGGTAGGTGTAGAGAGCTTCAATGTTCTATGGGAAATATCATAAAGTGCTTCATTGTCAATGCTCATGGTCAGGTCAGCATTTTCAACGAGCTGGTGAACTGAGAGAGCAGCATTGTATGGCTGAACAAAAATAAGCATAAATATTCATGACAGTAGAAAAATAAAAATGAAAATATACCTCTACGACAGTGTCTGAAACTTTAGGACTAGGCACGACAGAGTATGTGCACATCATCCGATCGGGATATTCCTCCCGAATTTTGGAAATAAGGAGAGTGCCCATACCGGCACCAGTACCACCACCAAGTGAGTGTGAGATCTGGAAACCTGGCACATGGTTATTTTATCAATCTAACAAATTCGATCAAATTGAGTGGACTAACCTTGAAGACAATCAGTTCCCTCGGCCTCCTTACGTGTTACATCTAACACGCTGTCGACAAGTTCGGCTCCCTCAGTGTAGTCTGCACGGATCAGAAATGTGAGTAAATGTTTGATCGAGTAACTGATATAAAAAAAATCAACAGCTCAAACATGACTGACGACATGATAGAAGGTTGGTTTCACGAATACCCATCATTTTTCAAAAAAAAGTTTCATAAAGATGATTCAGGTAGAAAGAGTTGCACTAGAGTGATACTCACGTCCTTTCGCCCAATTGTTGCCAGCTCCGTTTTGGCCATAAACGAAATTGTCGGGGCGGAAAAGGTGACCCAAGGCCCCAGATCGAATAGAGTCCATCGTTCCAGGTTCGAGGTCGACTAAGATGGCACGTGGGACGTACTTCGATGTACCAACCTCATTGTAGTAAACCGAAATCCGCTCAAGTTGGAGATCGTTATTGCCTTGATAGTGACCATCCGAGTCAATACCATGCTCATCCGAAAGGACTTCCCAGAACTTAATGCCTGTCATCAACCACAGGCTATGATTGGTGCATTGAACCGGGGGGTGACAGAGGTTTAAAGCGCACCAACTTGGTTACCACACTGTTGACAGAATTGGGACATAGATGAGCCACGTCAGATTAAGCTGAGGTAGATGAAAGGTACCTGGCCGGCCTGAAGGTGAACAATTTCGCGCATGCTATCGTCCAAAGGTCAGTACATTTGGCAAGTCAGAAGAAGAAAGTGGTACGAGAAGAAAGCGAGGAGAGAACACGACGAAAGACGCGTTCCACAATGTCAAGTAATATATATGCAGCGAGGACGCGTTCCAACCAGTTGTTACGGTACAAACTTGTACTCACATAAACTGTTTCAAGGAGAGGGGAGTAACAGAACGACTATGTCACTTCAACCAAATGGATTGGACAAGAAGACAAGAAAATATGTATGGTGAATGGAGTCCAAGGTTTCAAACTCAGTTTAGAACCCCGATATGATATATGTGCCTCGTGTTTGAAACGGGGCCGACTCATTTTCGTTATTTGTATCGTCTGCCAGATCACTTGAATACATGTTTTCAATTATGTGATCGAGTAAGGACACCTCTTCTGACAGATCTCTATGCGTTGTATACTGTAATAAAATAACTTATTGTGCTGCAAAATCTCAGATTTGCAACTGCACCTACTGCCCTACACTCATCTCCAACTAGATACAGAACATAATCTTGGGTACAGCTGAAGTGAATAAAACGCGGTCAGGCTGACAAGAAATGAATGACATAATGTATGTAAGAACATATATGACATAAAAATAGAATAAGATAGAAGAAGCATCAAAAGAATGACTGAGTAGATTCAGCAAGGACGTCTTCAAAATAAACGACTAACGACACAAATCAACACGGCCAAGTGGGTGAATCACCGACCAGAGCCAGCAGGAACCTTCCTCAAACCGGTTCCAATAGTTTTCTTCATTATATACTCCTTCCTGGCGGCCGCAGCTGCACGCTTATGCTCCGCCACAAATTCTTCAGGCAGCCGCGGTACAGGGGGAATCGCACAGGTCGGTCGTCCGCGCTCATTCAACATAGCCTCAACATGCCTGAGGAATCGTTGCCGCATTTCACCACTTTTCTCTGTATCGAGGAAGCTCGCACGACTGTAGATACTGTCACTGTATCTCCTGCGATTTTTGCTGCTACCATACTCATGTCCAGTGTTGCTGCCGCCCTCCTCCTCATCAGATATGTAGACTGTTGATCGGCGGAGGCGCGAATGACGATTTGACATCTCATCCTCGGGATAATGAGAGGCGTCTTCTGGATCATAGTCATTATAGACGCCTGGCATAGGAGTCGAGGCACCACCATAGTTTGTACTTCTATGCCGATAATCTTCCTCGACTGCGAAACCATCATACCTCGAATCATCGACGATAAACGAATGCAAAGGTACATTTTCAGTGACAGCCATGTAACTTTTTTCGAA
>Ga0153987_1000480_pt1 | contig 12529 bp, 18 predicted proteins | sample TSNC071MetaG_FD_102279 | JGI IMG/M metagenome (GOLD analysis project Ga0153987, IMG submission 102279) | Attine ant fungus gardens microbial communities from North Carolina, USA - TSNC071 MetaG | ecosystem: Host-associated > Fungi > Mycelium > Unclassified | place: USA: North Carolina, William B...
GGCTCACCAAGAGATTGATGAAAGCCTCAAAGGTCACTGCGCCATAATCTCGCACCAACTCGTCATAGATATAGTTCATATCCTCTTCTGAATATACAACACCAAGACTTGCCAAGGCTGCAATCATTCCTGCCAGATTCAGGGTATTGGACTCGTCCCGACTAAAGTACCGGAATGTGCCCTCAAACTGCTCGAGCTGAGCAGGTGTGAGATTCGTATTGTTCCGTGATACAATCTTGGAAAATCGTCAGCAATGGCATCTATCACAGAAGAGCCACGTACCTGATTATCAATGAAAGCAATCTTTTTAGCGATGTTTTGGACAACTAGCTCGAGCTCAAAGGCAAGATCTTGGTAAGTGAAAATAGTATAGTCATTTTCTTCAACGTTAGCAGCTTCGCACTCTTCCTCCACGACAGATACACCAGCCAGTGTTTCAGAAAGGGCCGGTATTCGAATCTGGATTTCCTTGACTTGCCCTTGCTGAGACTGCAAGGTGAATAAATTGATGTTCTATCAAGCACGATCAAGACTGAGGAAACTTAGCTCACCTCAAGTGGACCCTCAATATTGGCCAATTCGCGACTGATGTGATGCAGTCGCTGTTGAAGTTCGTTCGCAACATTAGCAAACTTCTTTCTCAAGTTTTCCTTGATTCTAGAATCAAGTTAGCAGGTGACCTAAGAAAAAACCTTAGATGCCTGACTCCCTGATCTGAGCGTTAATGCTCCTGGAACGCTTCGCTTCGCTTTCCAACAGGGCATTCCATGCATTATCGACATCCTCTTGCGCCAAACCACCGGGAGGGGAATATTCACGTAAGCCGTAGGTTTTCAATTTAGTTTGGATATTGCCAAAGAGCGTAGCAATATCTTGTTTCTCAGTTACCCACTCGTGTTTCGTAGTTTCCTTATACGTAGCGAAATTAGCAGACTGTTGCTTCGCGTCGTTATAGGATCCATCAAAAACAATTGCACTCCAACGAGTTTGAACATCTTGAAGCGCAGAGAGAAACTTTGAAAAAAGGACCACCGACTGTCAAGCTCATTCATTAATTTTCAAATCCAAGTACATACCTGACGAACGCGTCGTTCATAATCATTTCGGGAGATCCACATGGATTGCATTAATTCCGCAAACTTGACAACACGTCGGGCGACAGTCTCGGCCTGATCTTTAGAAGAGTAATGAGATTTCAAAATCCATTCTGACAACTCAAGACATACTCATTGTTGAAAAGGCGTGGAAGAAACTCGCCACATAGGTCATCACACTTCGTTCATCAGGACGAGGGGCATCGCACAGATCCTCAACCTCTAGTAATTGCTAGTGGGGAAATGTCTGAGTACTGAAAGGAAAAAAGTATTGGGAACTTACTGGTATTCCCAAGTGTTCAGCTGCAATCTGGAAGGCTAGACGTGTGTTGCTATGTCGGTCGTTCTATCAAAACGTCAGGGTGATCCTGAGGATTACTGCAAACTATTTTTCACCTTGTCTAATTTGTCGTAATCGAGAAGATCGGGCCGGTGACAGTGGATGAGCGCACATCTGGGAGTGCAGTAGAGATACATCAGTATCTGAGAGAGGTTCAGATACACCAAAACACGAACAGAGCAAGCCCATCCGACCAACTGAACGAGAAGTCTTGAACATCGACTTCTTTATAAGGCTCCGTTTTTCGTTGACACCACAGGAGCAGGCCTTCTTTTGCCGATAAACCCTCTTCGCTTGATTTCCGATAAGAATAACAAAACGTGAAGTGTTGATAGATACCTGATGTCAGCGATTGTAAACCGCAGAATGAGGGTCCATATCATCCCAAGGATGAGTTTGAGATTGCCATCAATAATATCTACGACAAAGAAGGATATTCGAGGATCCACCACAATTGCCAGGGCAAAATCACACACCTTCTGGCCCAATGTTGGTCAACTTGACTCCTCTAGACGTGATAAATTCCAGGGCCTTGTTTACGTTCTCTGCCTTTTGTACTCGCATTCTCGGGTTCTTGTTGTAACGACCCAATGAAGTATCTCCTGAGTATGATAAGCAACGTCGACGAAGAGACTAAATCGGCCTACCCATGATCTCCTAGATAACGGCGTAAGTATCGCAAAGCCGAGCCAACGAGTATGTATACCATTAGTTGAATCAGCCGTACTCCGTCCGATAGATCTCTAACGAGCGAGTTCATTGGAGGATATTCGTTTGCCTCCAGCTTGGTGTTGAGCCTTTGAAACCGTTAAGCAGCAGTCCGAGAAAAAACAATCCAAAGCCGATAACTAGCCATTTGCAGAATGTTCTTTCTTGTACACTCCGTGAGCGTTCCTCGAGAGAACCCATTGTAAAGGCGGGTAGTGGAAGGAACTAGAGGAGCAGCCCATAGGCTAAGTGGACAAACAAGTTTGATCAACTGCCGAAATGAGGAACGCGTTAATTCAAAGTCCGGTTTTCGCGTCTTGTCTCTTTTCAAAAAACCATCATGGCAGCTACCGTTCAATTCGACCATATTTACCATGGTCTTCAATCGGAAGTCGGAAGTGAGAATTTGACTTACTTTCCCGTCGGTCCCAGTGCTCATCGTCAGACAGAGTTTCGTGTTGCTACGAGTGGTATGGCTTGGAAAGGCCAGGATTCTGAGGGCGTCATCGCAATGCCCTCGGCGGATATAAAGTGGGCTCAGTGGATTCGTGTAGCTCGGAACTTTCAGCTACGCGTCGGCATGAGAGATCATCGCAGGGAGAAGTTTGACGGATTTATGCGAGAGGTATATTCGAACTCATATCGTCATCCCTGGATCATGCTTATGCTCCCCCCCTGCAGGATCATGACAGGCTTGCTAAATTATTGAAGGACCACTTCGGCGTCACCCTTGAAACCAGAGAGGTTTCATTCAAAGGGTGGAATTGGGGTATGGCAGATGTCCAAGGTGCATCTGAGCACATTTCTTAAAATTTTTCTACTGTACTGACCCTGATCTTCCCAGGCCAGGACCTTGCATTCACAGTTCAAGAAAAGGTTGCCTTCGAATTACCTCTACGGCATGTTGCAAATTCCAATATTGCTGGCCGAACGGAAGTCTCTCTTGAATTTTCGAATTCGCCAAGCAGTGGGAAGGGTCTGAAAGGATTGGGAGACGAGATGGTAGAAATCCGATTCTACGTACCTGGAACCCAAAAATCGAGAGTTGCTGGCTCAGACGATGGTTCGCGAAAGTCTGACGACGAAGAGGATGATGTCAGTGCAGCGCAAGTCTTCCACGACACAATCAAAGAGAAGGCCGAGCTTGGCCAGGTTTCTGGAGACCTTATTCTTAGTTTTGAGGAAATTCTTGTCCTCACTCCTCGTGGTAGATATGATATGGACATGTCCTACGACTTTCTCCGACTGCGCGGTAAAACCTACGACTACAAGATCATTTATAGTTCTATTTCAAAACTTTTTCTCTTGCCAAAGGATGATCAACGTGTATTATTCATTGTCAGTTTCTCGCCTCATCTGCACACTTGATTACTATATCACTCATAAAAACGCAGCTCGGTCTTAATACACCCATCCGACAAGGCCAGACACGGTATCAGTATCTGGTTATGCAATTTAGTCGAGAAGAAGAGATCACCGCTGAACTCAACTTGTCCGAGTATGAGCAAATTATTTTTCTCCTGGCCAAGTCACTGCTGACTTTCTTTTTGAAACAGTGAGGAAATTGCCAAATACGACCGTCTCAAAAAGAATTATGAAGACCCAACTTTCGAAGTTGTTTCCAGTGTCTTCCGCGCACTTGCGAAGAAGAAGATTATTGGTGCCGGTAGCTTTCAAAGGCAAGCTCTCTTTTCTTTTTTCCTTTTAACCAAGTCACTGTATCTCACCTCGATTTTTGTTTCACTTACAGCCGGGACGGGTACCCTGGTATCAAGGCCAACTTGAAAGCCGTCCAAGGTGATCTCTTCCTCCTCGAAAAATATATCTTCTTCGTCTCGAAATCTCCATTACTCGTGGAAATCTCCGACATTCATCAAATTGTCTTTTCCCGTGTTGGCGCTGGTATGGGGGCCACTGCAGGTCGTACTTTTGATCTCAAAATTATCACCAAGAGTGGTCCAGAACACAACTTTACATCAGTCAATAAAGAGGAGCATGAGAGTGTCGATGCGTATTTGAAGGATAAGAAGGTGAGAATCAAGACGGAGAATGTACCAGATGTGGAAATGATGTTGGCTGTGGGTGCTGGGGATGATGATGAAGATGAAGATGAAGACGATGAAGACGACGATGAAATGCGGAGTATTGGTTCAGGCGGTGACCATCAGCGTAAGACAAGTAAACCGTCACAGAGGGATGACGATGATGATAGTGAAGAAGATGGTACGTGTTTATCCCGTAACCTTACTTCTTTTTTTTGGTTTCTAATGTCGGACCCTCGATTTTTCTCAAAAGATGACTTTAAAGCGTCAGAATCAGATTCAGGATCACCAAGCGATAGCGATTCTGAGGGGTCAGGAGCAGCAACTGCATCGGATGCTAGTGGTGACCTTGCCGTTACTGAGGAACTCAAAAAGAAAAACAAGGGTAAAGAAATCGACAAAAGCAGTAAGAAAAAATCATCGTCCGGAAACAAAGTGACACCAACAGGAGGAGCAGGAGCAGGAGAAAGTCATTCAGAGGCGGATGATACGGCGGCAGTGACGACAACAGCAAAATTCAAACCTAAATCCAAACTTAAATCCAACACTAAGAAGAAATCCGATGATGATGCAATGATGGACGTGGACCATCTACCCATCAAGTCAACAACTCCTGCGCTTCTGAACAAGCCCATCAAATCCAAGGAAACAACCAAGTTCAAGGCAAAGGCAAAAGAGTACGATGAGATCGATATGAATGTGGACGTCGATGGGGATATCAACGATCATCATCGTGATCAGTCCAAGTTCAAACCCAAAACCAAGTCCAAACCCAAGCTGAAACCTTTTTCTGGTGAACCGCCTCAAAAGAAATTTAAAACATCTACTGTTGAATAGATTTTTACTCTCTTCCCTCTCCCTTTCCCCCCCAAATACGCACGTACGCACTTTAAGCCGTTGAAAAACCTATTCTTCATGTATCATAAGTATCATAATGTGAATCAATTTTTTTACCAATACAAGTACTTGAAACAAAAATCAAAAAATTCTATGGTCATAACAGTAACAAAAAACGGCTTGTTCCTCACTACGATAGAGGATAGTCAAGCCATTAACGACTATTCTTATGGATACGATACGATACGAACAGACTATCTAAGAAAAAGGTTGGGATACATATACGTATATATTTCAAAACAAGGTGAATAAAGATATAATCTCGGTTCTTTTCTCTTTTATATTGAAAGAAGGAAAGGAAGAAAGGAGCGATTGAAAATCTGTCAACCATCACAACCCATCACAAAAAAACCCCAAAAAAAGAGCGATGATCTCTAACTGAATTATCCCATCACATCACATCACACAAAAAACAGGAGAGGGGAGAAATCACCCCTGTCGATCCAATAATGATCCCGGTTCAAACACACTCGCGGCCGGAACCGAGACAAGAGGTTGAGACGGAACAAGTCTTCGTGTCATCGTCGTTGCTCTCGAAAGCGTTCCAGACGCCATACTCGGCTGACCGCCATACGACTTGGGGTTAAAAAGAACATGACGTTCCTGATGCAACACATACGACTGAAATCATTTTGTTCGTCAGTCCTCCCGAAGAAGAAGGGAGACAACATACACGAGCCAATAAGATCTTGTCCATCCAAACCCTCCCCTCCTTCTCCGCACACGAAATAACATGTAGATAATCCTGCGTGTTCTCAAAAAAGGACAATTTATCAGTCGATTTGATAGCGAACACAAACGGTTTCGGCGATTTGTACGATCTGCTGAAATGATAGGTGTCAAAGTTGGATAAAGAACACAAGAGCGTCTCGTCTTTCCCCTGTATACACCTAAGATGAACCTTCAATAGCAATGCAAGAAAGACACCACGTACATTATCACGTTTAGATATCCAAAGAGAATGCTCACGAAGCTGTAACCAACGTTTGCTCCATTTTCCACGTTTGCTCTCCCACTCGACATACCCCGAGTGGATGGGCGAACTCGAGGGAATGGCCTGTTACGAGAAAGCAGTCAATATATAGCGTTTACTCGCCCCGTAACGCTTACCGATCGAGCCAACAAGGGCGCAAGAGGAGTCAGACGCGCTATGAATATGTTCATGAGCTTGTCCTTGTTCCAGGACGCTTGAACATCGCTCAACCGCTCGTAATGTCGAATCGGGCGTTCTACGAAAAAATTCACGTCAATATCTAGAGAAAGGGAGAGAAAGAGAAGCCACCTACCCACTCCTATATCATGCATCATCTCCCAAATCATCCATTCCCCTTTCCCAATCCAATCTTTCAACGACCCTCGACCTTGCAACATCTCAATGAGATCTCCAGCGGTCGTGAGATCGTCAATCTCAACTACATTATAACTCTGCAAGTCACCAATAAACACCCTCTGCTGGGTCACCTGAGCCGGCTTTGCCATGATGATTTCAGCAGCGACAGCAGGTGGCAAGGGGGGTACCGGTGGTCGTTGTTGTTGTCCCACTCGATCACGATCAGCTGTAGATGGCCTTTTGGACGACGGCCGTCGCTCGACGCTGCTGCTACCTCCATGACCGGACTCCAAGGAAGGTCTCGTAGACACAGCAGCAGACCTCACCGAAGGTTTTTTCTCAAGCCTCTCAATCTTGGGCACAGGAGGTACCCCTTTCACATCTTCGAAAAACGGCATCTTCATTGTACTATCACCGGCATGAAGTCGACCATGTGACTTTGCACGATGCAATGGATACTGTTGCTGCTGTTGATGGTGATCAGAACGTGGAATGGATCTGGTATCATCTAGCGCTGCTGCAGCAGAGCGTGTAGAAGGGTAATGGAGCGAACGCTGAGGGCGTAGTGTTCTCATCGTGGATTCAGCTGGTAATGCGATTGTCGTATTGGTATCGAGATTTCCTATCCCAGAAGCGTTGCCAGATGGAAGCGACCGACCGCTGACAGGGGCACGAAGGACATTTTGCAGCTTGGTTGTCAGATCGTCAGCTGAGAACGGTGGTGTTGTACGTCCAGGTACGGGTGACGTCCGAGTCCTGGCTCTTCCCGCGGTCCTGAATGCACTCGCAGTAGCCGAGATAGACTTGCCGGCGGACCTGGATCTCGAAACGGAAGGTGAAATATCGTGCACAGAAGTGCTGTGGAGTCCCAGCCTTGAAGTGGTCAGAGGACCTCTTGGATCTTCCGTCTTGTCTTGTCCTCGAGAAGCACGGGTCTCGGCACGCTGTCTCCTCCTCTGGTCTCTTTCCTCTCTGACCTGTTTTCTTATACTTTTCTGAGCAGTAAGAGCGGTTGGAATGCTCTTTGCTAGGGGTACATTGTCTGAAGAAGAGGATAAAGTTGATGATGATGAGGGCGATGGCAAGGGAATGTCAGCTGATTCCCCTTGTTCCTGAGATGAAATGGAGGGCAACGGTGGAGGACGATAGTAAAGTTGAAGGCTGTTTCGGGGTGGATGAGTTGAATTTCCAGAATTCACACCACCTGTTTGACGAGGATAATGGAGGTAGCTCTTGGCAGTTGCAGCAGAATGGGAAGCCAACATGGAGTAAGACTGAGGGAGAGGGGCAATTGTAGTGGAGTCTACAAAAGAGGAGGTGTGATCAGGGGCAGGCACGGAGTCTTTATATGGAGAAGGGTTGTCGTAACGACCAAGGCAGTCTGAGGAGATTGTTGGTTGTATGTTGTCTAGCAGTTGTATGTTGTCTGACAAGTCGATGTTGTCCCAGAGCTCATTGTCCCAGGGCTCAAAAGGGAGGCTGGCGCCGACACAGCCCTTACGGAGCTAGTGGCTTGAGCAGGATGCGGGAACAAATGGGGAGAAAAACGCACCTTTTTGGGGAGAACGACGTTGACGCGAGAAAGGACGTCGAGGGAAGGAAGAGACGGTTTGCGAGGAAACGCCGGTTTGCGACTAGCAGGCAGAGGAGCACGGCGAGCAGGGAGAAGAGCACGGCGAGCAGCACGACTCTTGGGTCTACTGGTTGTCAGATTCGCAAACGGGTCATCGTCGAGTAGACTCGACATTGACGCAGGAGGAGAAATGTTCCGACATCAACAAGCTCAACGTCCGCCTCAACGTCAAGAACGTCCGCCTCAACCTCTAGCTCGACAGCGCTCCCTCTGGCATCTCTCCAACACTCTCAATCGCTCTCCAACACAAATTCTCTCCCTCCACATCGCACGCACCGCCCCAGTCATCCCCCACCCAGTCCCCATCCTCGGCACCATCACAGCCATCGTCCTCTCCCAGTCCCATGCCCTCCTCGGCGACTCCTGTGGCTGGCTCTACACTACCCATCATCACCAGTGGGTCATTGACTCCTCCCTTGGCTCTCATTCAGAGGTAACCACCCCCCACACCCGTCTCTCCCTACTGCCCACCTTCACCATAGATATCATCCCTGAACATAGCCCTCGATGCGTTCTCTCTGTCCGCTTTCCTCTACTTTCATTAATTACTACTCACTCTCTCTCTAGCGCCACCTCATTCGGCCCCTCTTCCAAAATCCGTGTTCAAAAACTCGCCGATACCAAGTGCGTCCTACAGCACCCCGCACTCACCCATCTCTCACCATCTACAGTCTTTCCTGCCTTATCATGCCCAGAGGCGTCCATGACATCCGATGCTCCCACTATTCTGCTCATCCAGATCAAGCCATCATCGGTCCGTCTCTTCTATCTACTCACTTCCCAACCCTAACAACAATTCTTGCTACAGGAGCAAAAAATCATGCAGTCTACATCACAGATATCTTCAACCAACCCAAGTCTACCTTTTTTCACACTCACAGCGATGTCTTTTCTCTCACTCGTCAACACGTCCGTCTTCCGTCCCTCATTTCCTTCCCTTTGCTTCACTCAACATACAGGACTTGGTCTATGCAGGAACCAGAAACGGTTCTATTCATCGCTTTGATCTGCGAATTCCTCCCCCACCCAGGAACTGCGTCCCCTCCAATATTATCTTCCCCAACTCCAGCACCGTCCTCTACATGCAACCCATCTACGACGTTTATTTCCTATCCAGTTACATGAACGGTCAGGTATGCCCTCATTTTCTCCTCCATCCGCACCCTACATTTCTCCATAGATTCTGATGTACGACATCCGCTTCCCAAAACCTCACTCTCCCGTCCTCCGTTTTCCTGGCCATGTCAACACCTACACCTCTCGTCTCGTACGTCAATAGCCCTCTCTCTCCCCTTCTCTCTCTCATCTCATCAGGGCATCGCAGTAGATTCATCGTCTACCTTTCTCTTTGCCGCAGGCCAGGATCGCAAATTACGCGCATGGTCCATACCTACCGCTCAACCGCTCCTTCCACCATCCTCCTCGTCTTATCCATTTTCTTCCATGCAATTTCCACAACCCATCCAAGCACTCCAAACCACATCGAGTCCCCATCACCTTCAAGAACACGTTCCGAGTGGGATCACTTTGTGGGCTGGCTGTGGAGACGAATTGTATACGTTCCATTTGGGTTCTGTAGCTTAGTTTATGATGTTATAACAAAATCTACGTTGATGAGTACGCAGCCAGAGTGCACGCGACAGTTGCATCCATATTAATCCATGCTACGTAGGTGAATCCAAGATATCATGCTTACTCCAAATTATAGACAGTCAAAGAATGATCTGATCTGATGCGGAAAGCCCGGACCGGATGATTAAAACGCGTCTAAAACGCGTCGCGTGGGATCCTATGCGACATCTCTCGTTAATTGCATTTAATTTCCTCTTTGAACCACTTCATGCCAGTGAGAAAACGTGCAGTACAAGATGATGATGATGTGGAAAATACTTCCCCGCCAGGATCTTCTTCTTCTGCTCCTCCCGCAACAACAAGTCACAAACGTGCTAGGATGGCACCAAATGGACATTCCAGAACCAGAACGGATCCTAATGGCGGTTCAAACGATGACGGCGGTGGTGATCATGATCATGGCGATGCTGATATTCAAGACGAAACAACAGAAGAGCGTGCAGAAAAAGATAGACAGTTCGAAGAAGCAAACTATGACAAGATCATGGCCTCTGTGAAATCACGAGAGAAATACAGCGGCGTTCGTCGTTTTCGATTTTTTGTGAAAAAAAGTAACTGACTCTGTTCATGTAAATATATAGACAATTGCAGAATCTGGAATTATAGAACGAGTCGAGCTTTTTCAGTTCATGTGTCATCAACGGTTGACGTTTTCGTTTGGTCCTCAAATCAACTTTATCATTGGTAATTCCCCCTTTTTTAATAGGACTATTTCTGACAGAGTTTTCTGAATCTGTAGGCCATAATGGAAGCAAGTGTTTTCTTTTATAGAGCACCCTTGTTCGACATCAAACTCCTTGTATAGGTGGTAAAAGCGCTGTTCTTTCTGCTATCACGATTGCTCTTGGAGGAAAGACGATCTCTACCGGTCGAGGTAGCGGTTTAAAAGCTTTCATCCGTGAAGGACAAAGGTTCATCTACCTACTGCCTCCTTGACAAACAAACTTTATCTCAAAACCTCCGTCTTCTAGTGCCGCTGAAGTCAGCATTCAGCTCAAGAACAAAGGAGACGAGGCATATCGTCGTAAAGATTATGGCGACTCGATCGTCATCAGTCGAAGATTCACAGCGGAAGGCTCTTCGACTTGGAAGGTCAAGAGCAAGGATGGAAAAGTCATCAGTACAAAGAGAGAAGAGTTGGCCAAAATCTGTGATCATATGAATCTACAAGTCGATAACCCCATGACGGTCTTGACGCAAGGTAAAAGAACAGAACTTTTTTCTTCTTTTTTTCTTCTCTGAATCGGAATCCCGAGTCAGATGCATCAAGAGTGTTCTTGGCTTCTTCAAATCCTGCCGAGAGATACAACGTGAGGGACATGAAACCTTTTTTTGTTTTTCCTTACATTTTTTCTATCACTTAGTTCTTCTTAAAAGGTACACAGCTCCAACAACTCTCTGACGAGTATAGTATCACTCTCGAAAACATATGCTCGACGCGCAAAGTTCTCGATCAGAAAAAAGAAGCTATACCGGATTTGAAGGCTGCTTTACGTGAGGCGAAACAACGATTCGACGAAGCAGACAAGGCTCGTAAACAAAAAGCTAAGCAAGACGATCTCAAAAAAGAATTGGCCTGGGCGCATGTGAAGAGTAAACAAGATGAATTGGAAAAGAAGGAAAGCGAGGTGGCTGTCCTCCGAGATAAAGGACCAAAGATACAGGCAGCAATTGATACGCACAAGGTAAGGCTTTATATTGGGTCGTGAAAGGGGAAGCCAGTAGGTTGATCAATTTCTAGGCCGAGTTTGATGCGATCACTCAAGATTTCACCCGATATGAAGAACAAGTTTCAAAATTGGGAAACATGAATGACATGGAAAAGAGGAAACAAGATCTCGGTGTACAGTTGAAGGCAGGTAAAGTCAGGCTCATCTCACTCAATGTAAGTCGCGAAAGCGCCCATTTGGTGGTCCAAGTTCTTTCCCGAAGGAGCTGACCTGGCAATGCAGGCAGAAATAACAACGATGAATACGAGCTATGAAGCTCTCAAGAGAACGGTGTCCGAATTTGAAGAAAAGATTGCTCAAGAGCTACAACGGTCTGCCAAGACCGCTCAGTCGAAGCGTGATCAAATTCAAGAAAAGCTGACCTCGATGCAGACTCGCGTCACCGAACACGAAACGATGATCGCTTCCATGACGCGTCAACGCCAAGAACTGGAATCCAACAAAGCAGACGTCGATCAACGTATACGACAGCTCGAGACGCAACGGGACGAAACGACTCGGCAAATCACGTTTCAAGAAGAGCTGATCAAGAACTGTGTCAAGGCAGAAGAAGACAGTTTGCTGCCGTATGGAAGAAACATTCAGGGCGTGCTTGAGCAGATCGAACGAAGTACGTGGTGGGCTGATCATCGACCACTTGGCCCACTGGGTGCGTGTGTGAAAGCCAAGGATCCGCAGACGTGGGGACCGCTTTTGAGGAGTCAGCTGGGTCAGCAGTTGTGTTCCTTTGCGGTCATGGATCCGAGAGATAGAGCTCAGTTGAGGGAACTACTTGTGAAATCTGGAAAGTGAGTTTGGGAAAAAAAACTAATTGTGGTTCTCAAATGGAAAGATGACTTTTTCTTTTTTAAGTGGTCATGTTCAGATTACGATATCATCTACTGAATTATTTGATTTCTCGGAGGGTGAACCTCCGGAAGATTATTTGACCATGTTCCGTGCTTTAGATGTGAGTTGATTCCCCTTCTCCTTTTTCTGAAAAGAAAAAATCTGAAGTCTTTTTTTTGGAAATAGATCACTCATCCTTTGGTGACGCGTATTCTCGTGAATTCAGCGAATATCGAGAGTCGGATACTTGCGGATACGCGTCTTGAGGCTCAACAGTGTCTTGAAAAGTTGCCAA
>Ga0153987_1000481_pt1 | contig 12521 bp, 17 predicted proteins | sample TSNC071MetaG_FD_102279 | JGI IMG/M metagenome (GOLD analysis project Ga0153987, IMG submission 102279) | Attine ant fungus gardens microbial communities from North Carolina, USA - TSNC071 MetaG | ecosystem: Host-associated > Fungi > Mycelium > Unclassified | place: USA: North Carolina, William B...
AAATCGAGCAGGAGTCTTTTATGCCTGAAAATCGAGCAGGAGTCTTTTATGCCTGCATGATGGGAAGGGAAAAGGTCAGCACATACGAGCGTGGCGACGACATAAGTGTGCTCGGTATGAAGTCTGAGAAGTTTTTGCTGAGCCTGATTAGCGAATCCAGGCCAAGGACCAGTCTGATGCCAGTATTTGAAAATATGTCTCATATCATCCGGTTATATTTTCCACGATATTTGTCATTCAGAGGGCCGTGATGATACCTGGGCATCTGCTGCCGAATACACGCTCTTTAGTGGACTCGTCTCCTCGGAAGTCACATACATGTCTCCCAGGAATGGCGGCTGCACTGACAATCCGAAAGCTGCTACTGGATATTTCCAAAAGGGAGGACTGGTGATTTGTCCCTGAAATCCAATGAGGTTTCGTGTCTTGGCAAATATCTGCAGAAATAGATGAGATATACAGTAGACAGGAGAAACATGGATACAATTCGTAATCCAGGGAGGAAGGAAAACGTACGGCGACGGCTTTGTAACCTGAAAACAATTCAATGGTGAGAGACTCAGAAATGGTTTTATCTCGTTAACCTTTTGGGGCACTTGACGCATTGGATAGGATTGAGAAAATTCATCACAAAATTCGCAGGCGTTTGATGAATAACCTTGTGCTTCTCATACCTCGTAGGACAATTCACAGCTTGCTAAAAGTACACATCCAAATTTCTCACATACAAATGGCTGTTATATTATGTTATGGACAAATCAGTGCATCGGATATGGTGTAGTGGCTAACATTATCGCCTCTCACGCGATAGCCCGGGGTTCGATTCCCCGTATCCGAATCCCTTGAGTATGAATTTTAGTTCGGTGCCGAGGGGAGGAATTCCTAACAAGTGAGAATTACATTTTATTACAAGTGAGCAGGCTTCTTGTTTAGGGCAATTTGGGAAATCTCCTTGCATGTCGGTTATGAAAGGGTCTCTCAATTAAGGCTCTGTCTTTTGCCAAATCACCTTTTAGACAGACTGAACAAACTATGGTCATTTAACAAAGTCTTCGCCATGGCGCAGTGTCGCGGAAATCTGGAAGCAGTTCTTCTCCTTAAGACCATGATAGATAGAGGCAAACTACAGCCTACAAGAAACGCCTTGGGGTGGTACAAAAGAAGTTTGTACACGGCCACATGGGCGTGACATGGTGATGTCTTGGCCTTATCCCATATTCCTCAGATAGAAATTTCGAAAATTCATTAGCAAACACTAGGTAATCTTAGCGGAACGTGGTGGCAATAGTCTGACTGCCCGAGGCAAGAGTGGTGGCTTGCCTGTTCGGATCTGACTCCCATATAATCTGTGGATAACACCAGTAAGAAAAGGATCATCAGACGCAAAATACACTTACAGATCCATCTGTTTCCTTCCTGATGAATTTGAATTCAAACGCAGTGCTCGCGGGAAGGTTCACAGTGACTTTCCATACTGGATAGTCTGCAGATGAGAGTGGGATCTATCCATCGCGGTGAAACTTAAATCATGATAGCAAGAATGCAGGCAATTGAACATACCGCTGCATTTGGATCCCAAGAACCAAGCTGTGAGAGACTTCCCGCGATAAATATGTTCTCACCGAACACGGTTTGAGCTGTCTCCGCGAAAGTGACTGCAACAGTTCCATCACCACCACCACCACCACCACCACCGGAGCCGCTTCCACTGCCCTGTTGGCCTGAATGTATCGCAAGAGCACTACGTGCTGGAACAGTTGCTGTGAACGTGCCACCTGAAACCGTAACCCTACAGAAAAATAACTCGACCTCTAGCAAGCTGTGGAATCTTAGGACTTACGAGCCGCCTGAACAAGCACCATTGTCACTCATGCCGCTGATGACGTCACAATATGAGCCATCTGCCATCCCGCCCGTCGTAAACGTTGCACTCCAAGCTGAATCAGCATTGTTAATAGCGATAAATCCGACAGATCCACGACCGAAAGCTATTTGTTGAGATTGTGGAGAAACCCAATTCGTCAAGGGAGAAGAGCCGACTTGGTTATGGAAGCCGACCATTCCAGTTATTGCGATGAAGCGGTGTTGACAAAGCCAGCCATTTGCGCCTCCTGTGGTGCTACACGTGCCTGCGCCTGATCACAGGTACGAGGCGAGTTCGTAAGTGAGGGAGAATTGAAGCAAGACGTCTTACCATTGTTCGGGGCGCCAGCGTCGTTATCTGGGATAGAGTAGCTGGAAATGATTGTCGGTGTTCCATAAGGATGTGCCAGAGAGAAGATTGTCGCTGTGATATATGTGTTGGACGGAGAATCATATCTCAGAGATCCACCATTCTGAATATTTTTCAACTGGGTTGATACCAGGGGAAATGATGTCAACCTACGCGTTCAGTATCATGATTTGTAACAAACACGTTGGCCTGACTTCCCGAAACCCAACCTCTATCATCGAGATCCTGAAGACTAGAAATGCCTCCGCCCGAAAATGCGTCTCTTAAAGCTGTCGTATATCTGAACCTGGTTGGAACACCACAGCGTGAGGTCGGTTAGCTCTACGCTAATTGCTAGAGACTCACTCTTGTGCATCCCCGTTTCCAACATACTCAGTAGGTTGGATAGGTTCACCACCACCCCAAATTGTCTCTTGCGTGATGTATGGTATCCTTGATAGTCTACTTAAGATATTGGCAATATCACTGGCCGCAATGTCTATCTTTCCACGTCAGCAAACCGCTCCATGATCAGACGAGTCTAGCCTACGTTTGGCGGCATCCAGTCTGAACCCATCCACACCGAGCGACAATAGATCATCCGCATATTCTGCCAGACGACCTCTCACATAATCTGTCTCAGTCGCCAAGCTATTCCAATTAAGAAGAAACAAGATTGTCAAAAGAAAGTCAATCCTAGACTTCGATATTCAAGTATGGGTACAACTCACTCCGCAAGATTCACAAGTTCACATGTCTGGACTTCTATCCTATTATCATAATTGACGATATCATCGCCTGGTTCCAAGCCACAGTGGTGGAAATCTTGGTTTTGGTAGATTCCGGGGTAGTTGTAATGCGTGAAAGTGCTACCATCGACTCCAGTTCCAGAGTCTATACCAGCCATGTGATTGAATAGTGTGTCTGATTTATAAGGTGCATGTAAGAAGGCTGTTCTGAGATCTTGGGGATTCTATACCTGCAATGACTCCCACTCCGGCAGCGTGGCAGGTGTTGACCATACTAGAATGAGTAATTGAAGTGAGAGTGCGATGACCATGAAAAAATACAAACTTCTGGAACTGTGCCCTGTCGCCGCGTTTTGAGACGATATTGTAAGAAACAGGTTGATAGTCCGTCCACCACTGAGCTCCGGTGATATGTTCTTGAGGAGGACTCACTGAGTCTTGATGTGAGTTGCAAGTCGTTTTTTACAAATTAGAGAAAGAGTCACCTTGAACGAAGCCATACCCATTCGGCCCAATGAAGCTCTCACATTCTGCAGCGACAGAGTCCCAGTCCCATTCAAACATTTGAATGATGACTGTCTTTGAACCACTAGGTTCCCTCTTTTCATGAATCCCATTCGTGTTCAACGATCGGTTGAGAGATAATGGCGCTGGCGCTGCGAGAGCCAGGGAAATCAACGGTAGAATGGACTGCCACTTCATCCCGTTCAAGATTTATTGGGAGAAGATGTTCTGTAGAAAATCAACATCTCAGAGTTATATTCCCCAAAGCTTGGGAAAAAACCCTGAAAGCCGGGATATATTAAAGCACCCTTCCGAATGACGCATGACGATAAACAGTATATGTCCCAATGAGCGAAGAGGAGGCTTGAATCGGCAACTGTTTCAAGTGATCAGTTAGGTCATTTGATCATAGTGTGTAATGGTTGGTTCGGAGAAAATGGGTCAACGTCATCCGGAGATTTCGACTTGGTGGATACAACTATTTGGTATGTCACCCGAGATGGGTTCAACTTAGCATAAGGGTAGAGGTCCTTGGTGAAGCGGAGAGGTCCTTCGTGAGTCGAGGACGAAGATTCATTGACAAAGCGAAATGACTGTTCTACGTTGGAAATCCCCGGAGAAAGTACGGTGAATCTAGAGACAGGAAACAAGTAGAAGCCACATGGGGGGTTTGAATACTTTCCGACGTCATCTATTCTTGGCGATAGACAGAATTGCTCGCCGACGTATGAGGACATCAGAAGAGTGCGGCGATAGCTATCCATTCCTTCATCTTGTAAATTTCGCTTGAGCAGTTGTAATTTAGGCAGGCGAGGAACTGTATGGATACATATTTCTTGGCTATGTGGTCCCGTTGTATCGTTGACAAAACATGTCATGAGTATCCTTTGTTTTTCCGCTTCTGTTAAGAATGTCACAAGCAATTGATGGGAAAATCGGGCGCCCCTTATTCTGGAAGTAAACAAATGCACACAGATACCAAACGCGTCTTCCTTGTACCTTCTTGTGTGTACCAGATGAGCCTCCGAACTTTCAAAAAGTGCTATAGGTAGTAAATATGCACTATCCACAGGCCTGTTTGGATGGTGCCTAGGTTAAGTAAATCCTTGTCCTGGGGAAAGCACAAAGCTTATGATAATTACGATGTCCTGATGGGTGGAGAGAGAGAGATCTGATGTTAATATGAACGTTGTACAAAGTAGCGTGTCTACACCAAGGCTACTGTGAACCGCTGTGTGTGTTCTGCCGCTGGAGTGGAGGAGGTAGCGGTATATAATAAACTGGATTCTGAAGACCTCTATCTTGGATAGACCATAAAACTCCGGATGGCATAATGTTCAACTGATATAACTGAGACTTGCGAAATGCTTGAAGTCGTTTTTATAATGGCCTAGCTACTAGTCACAATATGATGACTAAATTACTGGATAAGTAAACGAATGATTATGATTGTACCATTTATCAATAAATGTAGATATTCCACAAGGCTGTAAAACAGTCTTGGTGGTAGTTTTTGTTCAATACTAATTCCTCTCTTTTGAAGATATGATCAGTCAAACCACACATACGGGGTCTAGTATCAATCAATGCATCTCCTCTTGCACTTTTCCCAACAGTTATATCATTTGATATGGAGAACTACTACTCAACATGGGTAGTCTACGTCATCTATCAGTGGACTGTAGCGAACAATGTGCTTAAATAAATGTCCTTGAGAGTATGTCGACGCCACAACACGTGATCAGACGCGTTCAAGTTTTTCATAGTTCTTTCATATCCATATTGTCTCTCGTCTCAAATATGCTCAGAAACTTAAGAGCAGGATTTATCACGCGTAGAACACTACCTGTGACTCGGTTTAATGTAAGTTTAATTCAAATAAAAATTAGCCTGAGTCCATTGATTTCATGCAAATTCAAAGACACACCGACCAATTCGTGTTCATAGCGTCAGCTTTGTTTCTTTTCGCACCAGCCCACAAGTGGCAACACTGGGTCGTGATATTTCGCCATTTATCAAGAGATTCTCCTCGACGACTGTATCAGATGACCCTGATTTAGATTCTGAGCTTGCTTTTCCTGAATGGATAGATGCCGATAGACTTGAAGAAGTAGCTCAGGCTCCTTGGCTTCCATCTGTCCCAGAGGACCATCAAGAACGATTTCGGCGTGCTTATGTGTTACTTCTTTATATAGTCATGTACCTCCAGGGTCCAAATGTTCAAGGGATTAAAAAAGATGAGGCAGAGGTGCGACAATTTAATACCGTAATTCTTTCATCTTGTATTTCCAATGATTCGCACTCATAGTTTTTCTAGGTATTCAAATCTGCCTCAGTCTCCACTAAATCTGACATTGGCCGGGCACGACGTGCCGTCGGGATCCTCACCAAGACGGTGACGGAGGACATATCCACCATTCCTGCTCTTGCATCTGTACGTACGCAACACCCTCAACTGTTCGCTCATGCAGAACAGCTGGTACCGTTTTGCGAGAAGCATTTGGAGGGACTGACACAAGACACAGTAGCTCTGTCAGGCGAAATCGTCAGAGAGGGTAAATGGCAAGACTTCTGGTCGAAAGCAGGTTTACCTGTGGGTCTTCTTCTCCAGGAGTTAGGTAAGAGGGGTACAGTATCTTTGAGTAATCGGAGAATGTTGAGTAGGAGAGGAAGTAATGAGAGGCTACTCAAAGGGAAAGGGCGAGGTGAATATTGAGTAGTTATCTATCTAGTTGCGACGCTGGAGTGCTTTTTACGATGACTCATTCCTGGCACAGAAAGAAATTTACTCCAACAAGCTTCAGATCATAGGCCTCTGCGAACTTGGCCGCGTTCCAAGTTCGGCGGTCCTCGAGTTTGACTCCGTACTCGATCGCACTCTGTGGGATGCTTATCCCTCCTTCAGGTTCCTCGAACAACAGAAACGCTACACTCATTGATACTTAACACTCATTTTTCTGTCACATAGTTGGCAGATGCTTACTGTATCGATGCAGGCCGCTGTCAGGGGCAGGACCAGGTGGCCAATAAGGTGCTGTGGCCGGTTTTGTTTTAACGACTTGTGCAGAATTTTGTGATTGAACATTTGGAGTTTGGAGTCCAGTGATCTGAAGTCGCATTCAAGTCCAGATCATCAGGGTAGTTTCGAGCACATACCACCCAATGTCTCCACTGCCTATACTTTGGTTCGGCTCTGCTCGGTGCATCTGGATCAACCATCACAAGTGTATACTTAACTTGTCGGTCCCTCACACTCCCTTCTGACGTTGCGCCAGCGAACCCAGGAATTGGATTCAAAGGAGTGATTCGTATTTCTGGCTCATCGAGTACGCTAGAACGGAAAACGGTGTTTCCGAGATCTGCTTGGACTCCAGTGGTGTAGACTACGGTGAAGAGGACTGTAGGATTGAATGATTCTAAGAAGGAGGAGGGAAGGACGTCTGGTATGATCTGAGAGGAGGTCAAGGCGCCGATGAGGTCGGTCATGAGGCTCATTATTTTTTTTCTGGAAGATGAAGAAGTAGGGGGCGGCATTTCCGGCCCGCAGAAAGAGATGTTCTCACCAGTCTCACCAAAGCTCTTGATCTTGCTTTGAAGATGTCTGTCATTCCTCCCCCAGCAAAGGTTCTTGTTACGGGAGCCAATGGCTATATTGCGATGTGGATCGTACGTATACTTCTTGAACAGGGGTATACTGTCAGAGGAACAGTTCGTACTGCTGATAAAGGAAAATACTTGACCGAGTATTTCGGAAAGCGTGGTTTTGGACCAGATAAGCTTGAGATGGTTGTTGTGGCTGATATTACAGAGGCGTGTTTGATAAATTCAAATATTTATGCTGTAAACTTACTGAGGCTTGGTTTTAGGAAGGAGCGTTTGATGAAGTGGTTAAAGGTGTTGATGTGATAGAGCACACTGCGTCTCCCTTTTTTACAGATGTTGTCGACCCTCAAAGTACGTCTTTGAGATACGACCTGCGTACATCGTTACATTCATTTGATTCACCAGGCTATATTAAACCTGCAGTTCAAGGAACCGTTGGCATATTACAGAGTGCTCTCAAACATGCGTACGTTCGGATTATAACTTGACCGCCGTCAAATTGATTTTATACATTCACACAGGCCAAACGTCAAACGTATTGTCATTACATCTTCCTGCGCAACCGTTTTGACCCCTCCATCAAAGCCTAGCGTTTTCTCTGAGAAAGATTGGAATAATGCGTCGGTCGAGGACGTTGAGAAGAACGGAGAAAATGCACCAGGTATAACCAAGTATCGAGCTTCGAAGATCCTTGCGGAGAAAGGTGAGTCAGGTCATGGTCTGCGAACTTGAGAGTCGGTTCTTTGATATTTTAGCTGCATGGGAGTTCTTTGAAAAGAATAAGGCGACTGTCGACTGGGAATTGGTGATCATTAACCCACCATCTGTAAGTTGTTGTTCTGGAATGTGTGATTGTTAATCACAATCAACAGATATTCGGGGTGAGAAACTCGATTATATTTACAAGGACATACCTCACGTTTGAAAAAGCCACCTATTAATGAAGCAAATGAGCCTGCGGATCTCGGCACATCACTGAAATCATGGTACGATGCCGTTGTCAGCGACGCGCCAAAAACGAAAGAGTTCCTATCTACCTCAAATTCGTGGGTCGATGTACGTGACGCTGCATTAGCCCATGTTTTGGCTTTGCAAAAACAAGAGGCGGCAGGTGAACGAATTATTGTGTGTTCAGGTAAGTCCCTTATTGGTAATCAGGTTCGGGTCCGATTCAAGTCTGATGACCGAACAGGGGCCTATAATTGGCAGGAGTGGTGTATGTTTTTCTTTATGTCTCATCCCTGATCCCTGCGAGTTGAATGTTTTGTCAAGTGGAAGTCGCAAACTCGATTGAACCCTATCCTTTACCAAACCATCCACCTCAAAAAGGAATTCCTGAGCTTGACAAGATATATATGATTTCCTATGATACGGAGAAGGAGCATAGGATTTTTGGCATTGATATGAAGACAAAGAAGGAGACTACGCGGGACACATTGGTCGAGTTTGCAGCGAGAGGCTGGTGAATTGTACATGTGGGTCCATATCCATGAATGCACGAGATTTGGTTTCACAGGAAATTATGTCTACTCTATTGTTTGAAAAGATGTCCATATGCGAGATTTTGATAAGAGGTTTAAGCGGTGGGGCCTCCATAATGAACAATTGTGATGCTCAGCCTGATTGCCAGGTTGGCTGAACATGCCCTGAGAACAACTTTTTGAATGGGGGACCAAACTTGAATTGGCGATTTGAAATTTCCATTATAACTCCATTTCTTATTACAATTATGCCCTGAGGTGTATTATTTATCAATTTGCCCTAATACATACCTTTGATGGCACTGACAACTTGAAGGATAAAACTAGGTAGATTCAGTATTATTAGGCTTTTCTGTAACTTGTGTGTGTGACTTACTAGTGTTGACAGTAGAGATTGAAATGCTGACATATGTACCCTTGGATGACTTTTGGTTTGATAAAGATACAGTGTGATCAGCATCTCATTCATCAGGCTCAACCCTCTACTATTCTGCACCCTAACAAATCCTTTCAATGGACCTGCTGAATGACAATGTGGTAGTGTTAGTATCACATGATCTCAACAAGCTCTGCGAACCCAAAGAAACATACCCATGTCCTTTGTGAGCACACAAGTGTTCAGATAAATAGAGATAAATGATACATCTCAGGGCACAATTGTAATGAGAAATGGAGTTGTAATGGGAGTAACTCAATTTGAAATGGTCAATGTCCCCATTCAAAGAAATCGTCCTCAGGGTAGAAAAATACAAGCCAATTTGGCAATCAGGCTGAGCAGACACGAAATCAGCTGAACCCCCTTCTTTTCAGGGCAACTTTGACATCATCTGAAGAAGACGAGAGTTGTTGCTACATCGACCACTTTGATCAAGGCTGTTCACAAGTGACCATAGAAGCAGGGGGCCATGGAAACGTATGTTGAAAGATCTCCAAAGATTCTGCAGTCGAAAAAATAGGTGAGAGGATCAAAAATGCACTCGCGGGATCGAGCCACTGTTTCGTGCTACCCGTCGGGATGAAACCAGTTTCGCAATTTTCTTTGGATGCCGGGAAAGATGGATGACATGGGTTCTATTCCAGGGCTGGGCCGATAGAGACATCAATCCTCAATCCAGGTTGGACGTTATCTTGTAGGAATCCCACAATTTGAGCCCAATGGGGAGGGGGCCAAAAATAGTGTTTGTGATCGTCAAACAAGAGACTGAGGCATTAGATTTTGGTTGTCCAACAAGTCGACTCTGGTAGGTTTCCAGCATGAGGATTTGTCGTCAACTTGAGTTTTACGCAACCAATTCCAAGCATCATAAAGTGAGGATCATTGATATTTAGAGACAGTGCAATGGTTCCCAGAGAAAAATGCCCTTCACCTATCTGCTAGCCGTGTGACGGAAGATAGATGACAATCTTAATGTTTCTGTTCTTTGAGGAACCTGAAGGAGGTTTGAGTACCCCACAGAATACGGTCATGCACAAAGTCAATTGACCGCCGAACTTGGAATGAGCCAAGGCGTATGAGCTGAACCTTGTTGGAGTGAGTTTCTTTTTGTGCCAGGAATAAGTCATATCGTAAAATCCCTTCCACTCCAGCGTCGCGACTATCTTGATGTACCTAGGTAGCGAGACACCGGTCTACATTCATTTCACTCTTTTCCTCGAAGCGGTGTCACGTTCTTTTCTTTCCTGTTCAACTTTCGCCTCCTTTATCAAATCATCATCAATGCCATACCCCTCCTTATCTAACTCCTCAGTGAGAGAAAGCACAACTGGGTGTGCTTTTGACCAAAAGTCTTGCCATCTACCCTCGCTGACGATTTCACCTGACATAGCTGCTGTGCCTGGTGTCAGGCCCTCTAAATGTCCATCGCACAGTGGCACCAGTGCATCGGAAAGGCCGAACACTCGAGCGTGTTGTGTACGTACAGATGCAAGAGCAGGAATGGTGGATATGTCGTTCGTCACCGTTTTGGTGAGGATTCCGATGGCGTATCGTGCTCGGCCAATTTCAGAGTCGGCCGCGACTGGGGCAGAGTTGAAGGCCTACAAAAACTTATAGTGAGTGTGAATCATTGTAGATACAGGATAAAAGAATGACCAGTAAGAACTGTTGTGCCGCCGCCTCATCTTTTACTGTCCCTTGAGCAGTTGGACCCGTCAGGTACATGACTATTTGAAGAAGGAACGTGTAGGAACGTCGAAGTCGGTCTTGATAGTCCTCCGGGACAGATGAAAGCCAAGGAGCCTGGGCCGTTAATTCAAGTAACTCTATCCATGGAGGTAATGTAGATTCAGATGCTACATGCTTGCGTCTTGGTGTCGTTGAACAAAGATTCCTGGTCAAGAGCGAGTTGTTGCGAGCCGGGGACACTACTTGCGCATTGGTGCCAGAAGTGACAGTGCTGGCGCTAAGAGCGCGAATTGGTCTGAGTGTCTTTGAATATGTGAGAGGATGATGAAATGAGGTGAATTCAAATTGCGCCTACTACAGTGCGGCTTGCAGTTTTGCGCGCAATATCCACTAATTTGAAGCTCCTGAGCATGTTTGAAACGAGACTCGATATGATGAAAAGAACTTGGACGTGTCTAATTTTTTTAAAAACATGTCAAGTCAGCGTGGGAATGGAATATGGTCACTAGACTTAAATTTTATATTAATTTTATATCTTGTGAGGTATTGCAAGTTACTCGCTTGCAACCATTGTATGACCATAACACAGGAAAATGACAGGTCTCAGTGGTGTATATGAAGAGGCAATATATCACGTTCACGATTGAGTGGTAGTTATTCGAATCTGGTTAATACTAAATTTTGCATCCATCTTCGGGATGAATCATCCACAGTATGTTACAATTGGCCTGGGATGCGGCAAGTCGACTGTAGTGTAATTCTATCTCTGAATCATTTCGCTAAGAAAGGTCGGCAAGATTCTACATTCACGGAGCCGTCGTCTCCTTCTGCATAGCAAGAGCTTCTCGTTCTTCTGCGCGTTCACGCCATCCTTTGCCCATGGACATGACTAAAAGGATCAGGGCGCCACTAAGTGCCATGATGAAACCCCATATGGTATACAACCAGCCTGTATAGTCTCCAGGTGAATAAGAGCAGATGTCAATGGGCACCACTACATACCATCACCGATATGGTCCTAGGAAAAGGGAAAGGAGCATCTTGATTAATCTGGTGTGATAGCTCTTGTGCTAGAACCTACCTGCATAGGGACCGCAACCTCCGTCGCGATAAAGGCGAAAAAGCCTCGGAAGGCTGAATTAGTTGCAGCTGCGGTTGCGGACCTCCCATTATTCGCATCTACTATGTAAGCTAACGTGCTCGCATATATCCAACTACAGTCGAGGAAATGTTGGACACATAATTGAGTCAGAGTGCAGATTCTCGACACTCACATTGTACAGAAGCCGGCAATGAAGAGTAGTACGCACAGGACTGCGACATGGGCATGTCGCTGGCATGCCCATCCAAAACCAATGATACTCGGTGGAAGAAGAAATATGCCGAGCATAGATGCCCTTAGTCTCATCTTTAAGCAGCAGACAGTCCATGAGACGAAGTTGATTTGCAATAATGCTTCCTTACCTCGGGATAACTTTTTCCTCCATTTTCCTTCTTTAGTTGAGTCAACTTGTGATCAGACCAGACACCACCCAGTAAACTACCCAGTATACATCCTGCAGAATTCAAGACGTAAGTACGAGGAAAATGACTCAAGGGTGACCAGCCTACCTATGCCGTACGAAATCATAACAACTCCGATCATCAGAGGATTAAAATGATAGACGCTATTGAGCGTACGGGCACCCGTATAGTTGATCATATAGGTCAGGGCAAACATGAAACCTCAAATATCGGTATCGAGGTCAGTTGTTCTTCTGTTATGTGTCATAAATCAATCACCTACCAGAGGCAATTAGAATGGCGAGGTTATTGGTTCTACGAATTACCAGGCCGATCGGCTTGAC
>Ga0153987_1000482_pt1 | contig 12488 bp, 14 predicted proteins | sample TSNC071MetaG_FD_102279 | JGI IMG/M metagenome (GOLD analysis project Ga0153987, IMG submission 102279) | Attine ant fungus gardens microbial communities from North Carolina, USA - TSNC071 MetaG | ecosystem: Host-associated > Fungi > Mycelium > Unclassified | place: USA: North Carolina, William B...
CAAAAGAACTACATAAATAGCTGGACCCACGTTACCAAGTAGCCTTGTTAATGTCGCCCTTTTGGTGTAGTGGTAAACCATACAGAACACTGCCACTGGTCCTGGCACAACTGTGACACTATTAATAATTGCATCTTCCCAGAGATGCCACTCCTAACTCCCACAGTCATCCATCAATGACAGCTACCATCTCCTGATGCCAGAAGGCCTGTCCAAGGCAGTTCATGACATAATGACTTATTGAGTGATCCCATCAATCTCCTATCTTTATCTAATCAAACTATCAAGAATCTAGACTATAATTTGAGGTATAGATTAGTCAGTCTATCCTCTATGTCTGAATCAAACCCAAGTCCATCATTACCTACTTCTACAATGCATAAGGATACTTCTTTATCTGAGTATAAGTCATAGAGCTCTTTGATTGGGTTGAGAGCATTTATAACAGAACTCATTAGAGTCCTTGTTGGATTTATCTTTACTTATATACAAATTAATCTATTTACTGATGTTTGTACATATACATGCTCATTGCATTAGTATTGAGTCATCTTACCTCATGCTTGGCCTTGTCTTGTTACTATGTTTAAAAATGAGAAATAAAATAAAAGTAAAGCAAAAGGAATATAAATATTAACTTAGCTGTGGTGGCTAGTCAATAGCTCTCAATAGTTCAAAGAGGTGGTTTATGACACCAATCTTTTGTCTCCATTCCATTGTTCTCCATTCTACTCTTTTCCTTTCTCAATCAAGTGTAGTTACAATCCTACCTAAATAGTCCAACATAAGGAAAGAGAGAATATATAACTTATTTCCATATAAAATCTCAGCATAGTGCTCACACATCTAGCATAAGATAGAAAATGTGCTGCCTCAAAGGAAATGGCAAGTGACAATGATATTAATGTAAGGGTTTTGGTAGAATAATGGTCTCTCCAACAGCCATCATGGCCAGAAGGGAGGAGATGGTGGTGGTAAGAGGAAAAGAAGGAATGATTTGTAACTCTTTCCCTGAAAAATAAGAAGATCATTATTGACAAAAGATAAAAAAGAAGAAATATGTGTTTTTAGATTTTTCATTCTTTTTGATGAAGGTATTAAAAAGTAGAGAGCAGACAGAATTGGGGATAAAGCAGATCCTTGACCCACTCCTAGTAGACTTTAGCTACCCTTGTTGATGTTGTTGATATTGAGCACTACTTTCTCCTGATGATCAAGTGTTTTACTTTATCAGTAAGACTTGTTGCATATTTGGAATGAGTTTCTATCTCCTCCCCCCTTTTCTTGATCCAACACCTTACCCCTAGTCTCTAGCACAGTCAAAAGATGGAATCTCAGGACACTGTTATGAGTTCATGTGCAGAGCTGTCTGCAGAGCATGAGGACCTACTCAGTCATTTCTAACATCAATAATCCTCAAACCTCTATGGTTTAACTATTCAGTTCATATGAGAATCGTAGTGCACAACATCTATGCCGAGTAGTTCTGGGGTTCAAAAAGAATCTCTGTCTCAAATAGGCTAGTGGCTGGTGCATTGCATCCGATCCGAAGTGACCCTGCCTCTAGTGATATAAACCACGATGTCTGTGTTTCACTCTAATGCCTGGCTCCTCTACTATGCGTACCGTACATCCTTTTGCAGCTTTTGTCTTTCTTTTTGTCTGCAATTTTACCCGAAGTTATGCCCAAGTCTGTTTTTTTGTCTGATTCAGGGTTTTTTCCCCACTCAACTCAGACTCTTAGGAACTCCGGTCGAGAGTCACTGACAATACAGTCACCGGTGGAGACAGTCAATGCATGGAGGTAAAGGTAGCCTTATCCAACTCTCTACTGGCTTACAGGTCAATGGTTACTAGTCGATGTGTGTGGCAGCCGCCGTGAACGGCTCTTCCGTAGACTGTAGGTTGTTTACTTCGGTCTTCAGCTTGCATTATATGTCTGTAATCGCGTAGATATTCTATCAAGCACTGGACGAAACACTGTTGGATGGATGGGCATGTGAGCCCTCTTTCAGATATTTTACCTCGAGTGTTAACTTGTTATAGTGGTTTCGGGACCCAAATGGTGAATACACCGATGGTGATAATGTGGGCCAATTCGGACGGCTCGATCACACTTTCCCAACGTTCAGCCCCGCGACATACCATGCCGACTGTTGACGACAATCCTCCCCGATTGGCCTCCTTGCAACAATATTTGAGTTCTGTGAGTAGTCGCTATTAGGTATTCTATTAGGTATACTTAAAACTGATAAATGCCAAGGCTTCTTCCGATAATCCTCGGTTTGGTTTTTCCATTCCGGTGGGCAGATTGTTTATTCTTGGAGACTAACTTGACCTCGCAATGAACCTAGGCAAATGGAGATGCAACACAAGATATCGTCTTTGCCCTAGGAACTACAAATCCGGGTTCCACAGCTATCGACGCCGCTTTACAAAGACATATTGAAACTGCAAGAGGTCGATTGGACCTGACGAAAGCGCCATCAGGCAGTACACAGGGAACCACTAATCAAGTGCCCCTTGGGACCGGAGCTCCACTACTTCCATACCAGAGGCTGATTATTGCCCATGGTATCTTCTGTGTTGTTGGTTTTTTGGTCTTCTTGCCATTTGGTGCATTAATTGCTCGATACCTCCGATCCTTCACACCAACATGGTTTAAAAAACACTGGATTTCTCAAGTTGCCCTCGGTAAGGCATCTGCAAAGATATACTATCGAAGGCTATTCTCACGTTAAAATCTTCTCAAGCCGGACCTACAATCGTGATTGGCATTGCATTAGGTGTTCGATCAGTTAATTTGGCAGGCATGGGACATCTTGATGATGCACACAAAGTGAGATTTGATAGCACTGCCTGCATCCATTAGCTTATACTTTCTTTCTGATAGCGTCTCGGAGCTGTACTATTCATATTCTATATCGCGCAGTGTGGCATTGGTATGATTATTCATTGGGTAAAGCCCAAGCACATCAAATATCGCCCGCCCCAGAATTACTTGCACGTCATTTTCGGTATTTTGATCATGGGTCTTGCATTTTACCAAGCGCGAGTTGGATATCATGCGGAATGGCCCATGATAACTGGACGGGAATTCCCTTCGGGGATAAATGTCTTCTTTTGGATCTGGGTTGTTGTGAGTAAGATATCGAAATTGAGCCATGTCTCCAGTACTGAAGTGTCGTTCAGCTGCTTCCTGTCCTTTATGTATTAGGTTTAAGCTTCCTGAGAAGGCAATTTCGTCAGGAAAGGAGGGCTCGTCAGTGGGAAGAGAAAAACTAGGCCGTGCATTTTCTGGGATTACTTCATCTTCGATAAACCGTTGTTGCCTTGTGTAGTCCGACTCCTATCACGACTCGTGAAATCGTGGGACCCGGGTGTCCTTACCTAGATAGCATCACCGGAAGAATAGCAATGTTTATACGTAATGCTACTGACAAAACAAAGATATGCTCTCCAACCACAAGTCACGTTCATCGAAGAACACTATCATACAGCTGGCAATTGAAGCTACGGTCAGACGTCAGGCCTTTCATTTCACGAGAAGCCCTGGATTGGCTGTCAAAGACCTAGTCTGGTGTCAAAATATCAAGCGATTCGCTGCTTCGGCGTTTTGCGACACGACGCAAGTTTTTCCCAACTGATGCCGATCCAGTGTATGGACGCCGATAGTCAAACGATCAGTGATTGATGAACGGTGCGAACAATCATCATCATCATCATCCAGTCATCCCAATGGTAGATCTTTTTAGCGGATTTAATTCACCTGTCTTAGTGATGGACGGCGGACTTGTTTGCATCTCTGCGCCAGATAGATAGGCTGGTACTCATATAACCGGATTTTTGCTTATAGGGATCTACGCTAGAGGAAACTTGCAGGACGCCCATAGCAGCTACACCTTTATGGTCAGCGGAGGCACTCGATAAGGAGCCAGAAGCCATTGTTGCGGCTCATCTCGCGTTCTTACGAGCCGGCGCCAAAATCATCGAGACCTCAACGTTGAGTGATCACTACAGGATAGTTATGCCTGGCTCAGGTATTTACTGTTTCCATTAGGTATCAATGCTCTTTCGACACGTTTGAACGGGCAGGTTATAGTCGTGGCCAGGCGTGGTTGCTGATGCGGAAATCTGTTCTATTGGCTCAACAAGCCCGGACTGTGTTCGAGAAAGAAACACAGTTAAACAACGAACAGCAACAGTCGAGGGATGAGACATCCGACAGTCCTCGGATTCGACTATGCCTTTCATTGGGCCCGTTTGGTGCTTCACTAAAACCAACTCAAGAGTTTGGGGGTTTCTATCCTCCGCCTTATGGACCTCGGAAATACTCTGCAGATAGTCCGAATACCAATTTCATAGGCGATGAAAAGGCAGAGAAAGAGGCTATTGAAGCCTTGACAACGTATCATTCAGAGCGACTGTTGATGTTTGCCCAAGACAGTGAAATTTGGTCGTATATTGACATGATTGCCTTTGAGACGGTACCCCTTGTGCGGGAAGCTATTGCTATCCGACAGACAATGGCTCACTTTGAGGAGAAAAACATCGATAAACGCAAACAATGGTGGATATCGTTTGTCTTCCCAAAGGGTCAATGTCCACAGATGATGGACATGGCAGGTACCAAATTAACCGTTCCAAGTTTAATTCGGGCAGTCCTATCTTCACCCTTACGTGGAGGAAGCAGTTTACCAATTCCCCATGGGTTTGGGATTAATTGCACGGACGTCGGCTATTTGCCTCGCATCATTAACGAGATGAAGGGTGCCTGTGAACAGATCCGCAGTAAGATTAGACCGTTCCTTGTACTCTACCCGAATGGAGGAGGCGAATTTGATGAGGATATTGGGGTCTGGAAAGAGGGGGTAAGTAAAGAGGTAAAGAATGAATGGGAGATAGCATTGGCGGACCTTGTGGGCAGTATTCTCAGCTCACCTGATGTACAATGGTCCGGAGTGATTGCTGGAGGGTGCTGTCGGTGCGATGCGGAACAGATTTCCAGATTATCGGATTTGTTGGAACATATTAATATTGAACAATAGAATGTTATTTTTGGGGGAAAAGCGTATCATCAATTTTGATTCTAAACTCAGCGACACGGTTAAGCTTTCTTTTGCCCTCTTTTTTCTCCGTTTATCACTCCTGCCTCTCAGATTCCTATCCCCCCGAGCTGACTAATTTTCATTCGCTGTCACCCTCACTCATATCAGACGCGTAACTACCTTACGAACTTCTACGGCATCTTTCACACCGCGATGGAAGCCTTCTACAATGAGAACAGCATGGAATTTGATGACTATGAGCCATTACAAGATACACAACAAAGCCAGGATCCTCAGACACAGTCAACGCAAGAAGATAATTCTCAACAACAAGATGATCTCGAGAGGCACCTGTGGGGAGCGCTCATCCCGTGTAACTCTCATATTGCTCGTGTCGATCTTTGGAAAATACAGACAACATACTGTGTTGGTCGTAATCCGCAGGGTAACCAGATTGTGTTCCCAGGTCCAAAGATCAGTCAGTGGTCAAGATCTCATGTTTTTTCTTTTCATTGCTTACAAGTGTATACAGGCAACTTTCACTGTCAGATGACTTGGGATGGTAACGACTCTCAAGATTCCGTTGTGACAGTCCTCGACTTATCAAGTAATGGAACCTACGTGGGTGCTTCAGGCGCAGTTCTTTTTCTTTTTTTTTTTATAACTCAAGGCAATTCAGATTGGTGGCGTCAAGATCGGCAAGCACTGCACAAGAGTTTTGAGAGAAGGAAATGAGATCGGTTTCGGTTCGCATCAGCCACAGTCGGATGGAAATCAGGACTACAGTGCGTATACTATTCGTCTTTCCAGTTGTGCTAGAATGACCTCGTGATTTCAGGATTTATCTTTCGGCTCATGTCAGGCTCACAACCTACTGATGGTCTTCACGTTTATTATGATGTCACCAACGAGTTGGGCAAGGGTTCATTCGCGACTGTAATGAAGGCTATTGAACGCAGTACTGGTACCTGGTATGCTATAAAGATCATCACTGAGAAGCCTAGTCGACATGGGAATAACCGCAATGCATTCAAGCGGGAGATTGACATTATGAAGAAACTGAAGCACCCCAACATATGTGAGCTCAAGGAAGTCTTCTACCAGGACAGTGGTATCAGTAAGTCTCGATTGCAGCCAGACTAATAGGCAATCATCACTTAAAGAAGCTGTTTAGACCTTGTATTGGAGTTGGTTGAAGGAGGAGATCTTCTTGAGTACATTTTGCGTCAGGGAGGACTGAGTAAGGGAATCATATCAGCTTACGATCTTTGATCTGACAATATTATAGGCGAGGAAAGCGCTAAGCATATCACGTATCAGATTTGTGAAGCCTTGGCTGTAATCATCCTCACCCGTTTTCCTTGATACGTATTAACAGTCATTTCAGTACATTCATGCTCAAGGTGTGACTCACCGGGACCTGAAACCTGAGGTTCGTTGTGATTATGGCTTTGCATAATGTACTCATAATTCTACAGAACGTATTGTTGACGAAAGATGATCCTCCGATTGTCAAGGTCGCCGACTTTGGTCTTGCTAAAGCCGTGCGCGACGATGAAACTATGTTGCGCGTGAGTGAGGTGGAAACAGACTTTGTCTTTGATGCAGTTAATTGTATCTCTAGACGATGTGTGGCACGCCGGCCTACCTAGCACCAGAAGTGATCAACCAACAACAAGGCGGAGGTTACACAAACCTTGTTGACAGTTGGAGCTTGGGTGTCATGGTGTTCTCCATGTCCGTGCTATTTCTTCCATGTTCTCTTTCACAGCTCATCATGAACGCCAGGTTGACAAGTGTCAGCCCGTTTATAGAGGACGACAGAGAAAGGGATCTTCGAATACGCATTTCCACGCGCAAGGTTGATTGGGGATCTCTCTCGATGTCCCGTGCCTCTGACAAAGGTAGTTTGAATAATTATCAATCGATATCTTACTGACATTTTGTACCTTAGCTGTCCACTTCATCCAGTGTCTTTTAGAAGAAGATCCTGTGAATCGCATGTCTCTCACTCGAGCCCTTCGTCACTCATGGCTCAAAACATATACCCCCCTCAGAGTTTACGATACCATCAGTTCCCTTGATCCCCACGATTTCTCGATGTTGACCTCCATACCTGGTTTTGACATGAACAAGAGTGTCACGACGAATTTGAATGGATTGGACCTCGATAGCATTCCCAATGGGGCAGGTACTTCCAATATAGGTAGGAAAATTGTTTCTCAGTTGGAGGTTTTCATATCTGAGAATTTTTCTCAGACAAGGAGGAAGCTTCTGTGGGAAATGGTTTGGAAGTTCATGATAGGCACATTGCAAATCCGAGTGGAGCTTCGTCATCAAACAACAAGAAACGTGTGTATGCCGATCTAGTGCTACAGGAAGGGGAAGATAGTGTGGGTGTTGGGAGAACAACCCGCTCACGAACTCGAGCTCAGCAACAACAACAACAACAACAACAACAGTCGTCTGAGGAATCATTTGAAGTACCCGGCCTAATCAATACTCGGCGTGGCGGCCCACCGGTCAAGATGGTTCGTCGTAGATGAGTGATTTACGTTGGGGCCTATACCATATCCGATTCGCTGCGTGGCCGGGAGCTTTTGTTGCCGGCGAATTCCTTCTCAATGTATAAAACTATCTAACTCGGTCAAGTCAGTTGTTCATGTGCTTGTATATACATATCATCTTTCGGATCTTGAATAATGGAACTTGTAAATAGATTATGCTGCATCTAGGCTACTGCCTTGTGTTGTCTTCTTGTTCGGGAGCATTATGGAATTGAATACATACAGAACACAATTTCAGGAAGCGACATTTCAGGGTTGCTAATCATATATGGAAGGATCGTGGCCATCAATTGGTCATCATTCTGCTAGGATAAGAGTCAAAATAATGTCACATGGCTGGGAAAAAACGGCAAATGGCGGTCAGTCCCAAAAATAGAATAAAAAAGGACGGGCGAATTAAAGAACAAGTTTGTTAATTTAGGGTACATGGAAATGAATTTTTTTCTTTTCTTTTCCCAAAATTACAGGCAGAGAGCAAAAAAAAAGCAACAGCAGAACAGGGACAACATTCATCAAAGATAGCAAGAAGACCGACCAAGAAAGGGGGGGTAAAAGAAACTGTCAAGAAGAGGATGAGATGCCGTGACAGCAGACCAAGGGGTCTAGGCTGCCGACAAAACATAGATATCTCAAGCACGTCAGACGTCAGATAGGGAGACACCATTTCAGGGTGGAAAGAAGGATCAACGCTTCTTGGTGGTGGTTTTGAGAATAGTCAGGTTAGGTTTGGAGCCTGTGTCGGATCTCCTGGATTTAGTAGCCGCAGGAGCAGCGCAAGCACCTGCAGACTTTTTGCGCATGCCCCGCCGACTCTCGGTGGGGTATTCACATCGGAGAGAGCGACGCTGGCACTGGCTAGAGGATAAAGCATAGACTTTTGAGTCGGAAAGCGAATAGATAAATTGTGGACATACTTGCAAGTCTTGCCGTCCCCATCTTTGGTTGGAGGACCGCAGGCGATTTTGCGGCCTCGACAAAAAACGCAGGCGAGGGCAGGTTTCTTATCTGGATTGCGTTTACCGGAGATGGAGACTAGGCAGCTGTGGTAAGCTCGAGGAGATTGTGGCATGGGTGGGGATACCTGGACGGCTACCAGTCAAATCTGGGGGAGTTGTTGGGGCAGGCATGGCACTGCCCGTGACATTGACAAATGCACCGACAACGGTTGGGTTGAATGGAGGCCAGGCAGAGTCATGAGGAGATCTGGGGTCGAGAGGCCGAGGATATGGAGAGGGAGATGGACGAGGGTGGCGAGGGGGGTCGCGGAAGAGGCTGCGGGAGATGGTAGGGGTGCTGTGAGGGTAGGCGGGCTGTGGGAGGAAACACGGGTCGAGGGCCTGTGCAAGGGAGGAGTGGGAGGGATGGAGGGGGAGAAAAGAAAGAGGCTGCTTGTCGCTGCGGGCGTCGGGGAAGGTCTGGAAAAAGACCTCGTCCTGCTCGAGGACGGTCTGCTGGAAGGGGGAGAGAGAGAGCATGGAAGTGCAAGTCAAGAATCGCAGTGTGATCGCAAGCTGTCACTGGCGCTACATATGTTGTCTACTAATCAATCCTCCCACCCTTGGCCTTTAAAATCGCCATCTTCGCCCGTCCTCCCTCGTCTGCCCCCGTCTCCACCTCCTTCAGAAACTCTCCAAGCACACGCACGGCCTCGACCCGTGCCCGCAGCACATGTCGTACAAGACGACGGGACGGCGGCCGTCGCACACGCCTCCCTTTTTGCGGGCTCACCATCCCATCTGACCCTTCGCTGTCCGAGATTTTGCTCGATCGCTCGATCCATGGGTTCTCCGAGGGTCTCTGCAGTGCCGTGTACTGCGAGAGCGCATGCAGCGAGACATCCCATCTTTTCGGCACCCACACGCCAACAACCACACGCCATGCCCCAACACAGCGCTTCGCCCTATCAAAATTCCCTCAGTCATATTCTGCTGCCAGCCCAACACACCCACCTTTGATAGTTATCTGTTCGGTGTTTCCCTTTGTCACTTTCCGTGTACGTAAGGTGCGTTGCAATATATTCCACACTCACCATCTATCATCTTCCTGTGGTATTTCCCAAACAGATACACTGTGCCTCCCGAAAGCAGAGCACCAGCTGCAGTATACGTCATGAATCTCCAAAGCACGAAAAACACCGTCGAATATGTCAATATCGACGCCATCAGCCCAAGTACCACCTTGTTTTGCCCTTGTGTTTCTTCCTCGTCTTCTGCCAGCTTTCCACCATACCAAGCTAGCACGTACATCGGTATGTGTATCATCAGAGGCACAATGAACAATGGAAGATGGACCATCATTGATATTAGATCCCGAATCAGAATGAGAATGGCATACAGCCGACTCGCCACCGCCTTAGCTTCCACTGACTGAGGCAGAGCAAGTTTACAAAGCATCGAATTCGTCAGATGCGATGATTTCAACAGCGAGTTATATTCCAGCAGGCGTCTTTGGACTGTCTTCAACTTATGGGTCCTGTCCACTTGTGCAAAGAGATCGACAAGGCTACAATGTCTATTTTAAGATCATTTCATTTCATTGTCAATTTTTGCTTACGTTTGTGAAATCATAACAAAATCCTCGAGCTCAATTTCTTTCTCATCCTCCCAGAGAATATCTCGCGCCATCTGAGCTGCATATAGTGTATCCCTAGAACAGAGGATCTCATCACAGATCATAAGGAACAGTTCCCTTCAAACCCACCAGTCTGGAGCATTGATAGTAGTTTCGATCAGTTGTTGCTTGATTGCTTGCGTCAAACGTTTCACAGCTGCACGAGGTGCCCCCTCTTCAGGCGAACAGAATTGCTCTTTGAAGGGCCCCATCTCAATAGGCCGCCCAAACCTGTATCAGGGTATGAATCATATATCAGCAATAGGCCATATTGAAAGTCACCGACTCCATAATAACCTGAGGGGTGATGAGTCCTCTCAACATAACAATAACACCGACCACAACCAACTCACAGAGCTTCTATATTTGGATTTATTGGTATACACAATTCCAACGGGGATAACCTGAACTTCATCAACTATCCTTCCGGGATTCTCCTGAGCCCATTTAGTATACTCCAAAGCCGCCCAGGCAGCACCATCTTTGACTTGCATAATCCTAGGCTCCGTATAACTCGTACCTTCGGGAAACAAAGCGATAGCTCCTCCTCTAGCCAGAGCTTCTATTGTTCCTCGGAGCAGGACACGATGATCTTGAGATTTGCGGTCCACGGGGATATTTCCGGAAGAGAGGAGAATCCATCGCATTACGGGGTGGACGAAAAGGCTCGCTACAAATCAATTTGTTAAACATAATAATGTCCTGGGTCGAGAAACATACCTTTAGTCCAGAAGTTAAGTATACGTTGATGTGGGAAAGCGATAGCTAGCATAAATGTTAGATTCACTCATGATCATGCTTTGACTCCGGAAAAGACACTCACACAGAGCAGCGGGGTCAAGTATCATATTATGGTGAGTAGCACAGCTTGTGTGTGCGATGAGCACAACGAAGAGGAAATGAAACTAAGGAACATACACGATAATTGGTCCCGTTTTGGGTACATTCTCTCCTCCAATGACCCTCAACTCCATAAAGAACGATTCGAAAGCCAAGCGAACTAATGCACGGAGAAACCGATGAAAGAGCCAATACTCCGTCATGAGTGTACCAAATCAAATAAAAATGGATAAAAATGGAGGTGATCTGGAGCACGCAGGGATAGTTGGCAGAATAAGAGTATGTCGATGGTATTGCTACAGAAAAAAACAAATGGTCAGGAAAATAGGCCAGCTGAACCGTCACGTGTCAATTGAGATCGCAACAAGTAACGAACAGGCCGGGGGAACCACAGAGCGAAGCTACGTACAAAAAGCCCAAAAGTGTGTGCAGTTACGGTACAAGAAGCATGGTATGTGTGTCACAAAGAGTAGGGTGGTGGCAGATCAAGACACCACGTCTCCCATTCTGACAAAAGCCTCCCCACGACGATGAGCCAGTGAAACTCGGTGCATGTACAGGATGCAGCCACTTGTTCGCCGCGAGGTATCCTACTCTTCCCAGTTGAACTGCGCTGTCGGATTGGGCAGCAGGTGTGCATGCCGGCATTTTTCTTGAAGGGAAGTGAATGTGAGAACAGGACTGTGGGAGCAAGTAGATCACTTGAAGGAGCACCTACGCAGCGATGTAGAATTACAAGGGATCAAGGTCGTACCCCTAAGAAGGATTTCCCACACCAACCAAGACTATGACAATGACAATGTATCAAAACATCAAAACATGCTACGACTTACCCGAAGTACTATAGTCCATAAAAGGTTTTTAAAAAACATTGCGTTACCACATGAACAAACAATGAACAAACAGTCCTATTTCTGGTTGCTATTTATTTTTCTTTGTTGCATCTGATTTTTCAAACTGTCAATTTATTCTGGCTCTGATGAATATTTACAGCATCCAAACGATCCAAGCTTCGCAGACAGCTGATCCCCAACATGGACACATAGGCCCAGCCAGGTTTTCACGGCAGATTGCCTTGAGCAATGCAGGGGTAAGCACGATACAGCTTCCACTCTCTTTCCTCTGAGACTTTGAACATGCGCTTTTCCTCTGACAGCACTCTCAATACATCGATCATTGGTTTCAAGTCAGAACTAGCATTCATTTCTGTCAAACATGTATTGAATCTCGTGAATTGGAGCAATGCGATGCTCGTACCATGCAACACAAAATAGCTTGGGATCCTCTGAGCCTCAGAGTCAGACGATATAGTGACACCTGACTTTGAGTTATCTATACATTTCAGCAGTCGGGATCGGAGCAAGCTTGGTACTCGATTTCCCTCAGCAATGATAGTTTGCCAAATCTCATTGAGAATATCTGC
>Ga0153987_1000483_pt1 | contig 12460 bp, 13 predicted proteins | sample TSNC071MetaG_FD_102279 | JGI IMG/M metagenome (GOLD analysis project Ga0153987, IMG submission 102279) | Attine ant fungus gardens microbial communities from North Carolina, USA - TSNC071 MetaG | ecosystem: Host-associated > Fungi > Mycelium > Unclassified | place: USA: North Carolina, William B...
AATATCTTTGAAGCCCAGATTTTTATAGTCAGGTCCAGCCATAGTATCAAGGAGGATGAAACCAATGAAACCGAAGATCCTTCTTTTGGAATTGTATGATCACATGATCAAAGGATGGTTTTGGGAAAGGAGGCTTTAACTGATTGACTACCAAATTTCGCCAGCAAAATTTTCCCATACATCTATCATCACTGATAACTACATCATTGCATGTCCTATTTCTTATGGTTTGTGATTATGTTCTGGCCTTTGAATGCTAAGTCAAAACATGAACATGAACATGAACATGTGACTGAGATCAGCGTCTCATAGTGGTGTAGCTAGGGCAGTGTGAGATGTGTGTGTATAGTTTTCTGGTGAAGGTGGTGATCAGCAACATGGACAATGGTAGGTAAATATAATGTTTAGTTGTAATGATAGCTCTTCTAAGCCTATATCCTACAATCCGACCCTGCTTTCCTAGTCCCGATGATCAACCCTTTGCAACCCATAGCCAAGGCTATTCTAGGTCTTTGATGTTAGCATACGCCCATAGGACTCTACGCTAGTCTAATCTTGTAACCAGAATTTCTACACTGCAACAAACAATCACTGACGCGATGTGATCACCGACATAGAAAGAGGGTGCACTAGATTTGTATACCGTAATATGTGAACTAGTGCTATGACGCGAGGCGCGACAAGCTACAGTATTAGTTTTCTTCTATCATCTGTGTCCGCGGCTCTATAAAACGATGTTACTGGGAAATGGTTGGTTTGGATAAATTGAGTGTATTTAAAGGGACACATGGAGAGGGTCAAAATGGATGGATGTATTTGATGATGCAGTGAGGCTCGAATGGTCCAGGCTTTGATGTTTCCCCTCTAGATTTTGCTATTTTTGTCGAAATTCCATCAGCACATTGTATCTGGAAATGGAATTCGAATAAAAATAGCATAATTTACAGGGGAAAGATCAAAGTCTGTACCATTTTCTCAGTGCATATGAAAATTTGCCAGTTCCCAGTGTAGCCTAGTAATACAGTTATCCCTGGTTACAAAAAGATATCACAGTGGATCTGACATCACAGGTCGAAACCTACATCATAAAATCAATCCTGTATCAAGTCCTGATGGTGATAGCTCCAATGTTGTGACCTTTCAAAATAACAAATAAAGAGTTCGTAAGGTTTGTTATTAGTGAATCTGGCAGGCATTTCACCACAAAAGCCATACTGATTTATCTTATCAGAGCTTATAATTGGGGATTTTCCCAGATGTCATGTATCTCCATTAGAGACTATATTGACACAAAGTGTCACTCTGAGATAGACAAGACAAGATCAAGATATATCTCACTACTTAGGAGAGATCAGATATCAGAGCAAACAATGGGAGAGGATAAATGCCGAGGCTACAAAGTCAATTGTAGTAGAGTTGTTAGGTGCAAGTATTCATCCATAAATGATCCTGAGAATATTATTACAATCTTATAGGTGTTGGAAGAATAGTCAAAAGAAACACATACCCACGAGATGTTGTTGATATAGGTTTAAAGTCTGTTCTACCTTCATCTATGAATTTTCTCAGAGTTGGTTCCCAGTCATCTCTGGAATCCCAGGTAATGTGGCACGGCACCTCCACAGGGACTACTTGAACAATACTCCCACATTTCACAATGACAGTGAGAACACCGAGGCTGCCACGGGCTCGAGATCTGGCTTCACGTTGCTGGATTTCGGCTAACATGCTTGGGTCGCTATCGCGGAATAGAGTTTCTAAGGATGTGGTTCGCGCCTGCCTCACGGTAAACCTGACTTAAGCTCTAATTATTTACTGGAGAAACGAGGGAGATCAACAGACTGTAGGAGGGGTCTCGGGTGGGGCCGATAGTCGAGCACGATAAGGAGTGCCTTCTGTGTCATATTGGTGGGATCTCGCTTGATGTCGAGAGCCTGGAACCCAGTCCATTGGATGAGTAGCTCATGTTGAGAGACAAACTTTCGAAGGTGTCGTAGTAGCCTCGGGTCCCCATATAAATCGCTCCCCTGTTGTTCCGCTAATGCCATCTGGGCAGCATTAAAATGGCATAATGAACGATGTGAGTCCCAGGCCATTTTCTGGCAGTTTTCCGACTTTCGCCGATGGTCAAAATAGCCTGAAAACAGTGTCTAAACAATACTTACACAATAGACGGCACAATGCTGTTAAAAATGGCTAAATTAAGGTGTACTACTAATGACTGTAAACGACTCACACAACCGCTGCAAATTTTGAAATGATCACGACCATACTGTTCGACTGCCTCGCAAGAGTCACAAACGCGGGTGGTGCGTTGTACGTGAACATGACGCTGTGGAGGAGAATTATAGTTGGCAGCAGATGGATGGGCATAATTTCCCATTGTTACCGGAGAAACTGGGGTTGAAAGATGCAATCATTGCACAGGGGCAATATATATATTCGAGGAGATTTTGTTGATGCGAGTTGTTTTTAGAAAGTTGATTACATCACAGGTGCGGCATTTGGGCAAATGACTCTGCAAAACGCGGAAGCAGTCCAAGATGTATCTCCATCAGGCACTTGTCGTCTAATAAACACTTGCTATTCAGGATAGCATGCATAAGAATTTTCAATTATTGTCGATGTATTCTGGAACTGGCTCCACCGCACACCCTAGGTGCCTTACCAGCTGGGGAAGGTGTCATTTGCATATCAGAACTATGACCACAAGTCTCGGTCGGGAATATGCTTACTCCGATGGCCATCGCTATCGCCGCAGAGAGGACCCTTGTAGTTTTCAATGCCGTCCGCACAGACTTGACAAGATATTCGGATTCGGAATTTGCACAGGATAGATACAAACATTGCCGTACAGTCTGTGCTTTAAAAAATGTTTAATTATCTTTTTTTGTTCAACCCTACCCTCTTGTAAGTCAAAAACCTATCCCAGAAAACTATATTGTTTTGCGGAATAAGGAGACCGGCACACATCTAAACAGTTTTGCAGAATTCAGATGATCGGCACATCTCAAAATAATTGTTCCGGGAATGCGGGCCTTGGCGTATTTTTTTGTAACCAGAAAATGAAAAGGATCAAGAAAGATCGTAAAAAAAGATATCAGATAAAAATAAAACTTTGACAATGTCGCACCTCTCTACCAGCGCTACTATGTAGGGCTGGGCCAAGGAAACGTAGTGATAATGGAAAAAGAAATGGAAACGGACAGAAACGATTGATCGTCTTCTTTTGGGCAACAGACATATCTCCTCATTTTTGCATGCTTAGAATAACAGTTCGATGATTTCTAGCCGAATGCTCACATGCGCGCAGAGTCTGGTTGAATTTATTGGTGTGTTGAGGTTTACGTCTTCTAGAACTCATGAATGCCAGGTTTGGCGTGTTATTTGCCATACCATTCGCAGGATCTTTAATTATTTCTGTTATGGTTTGGGCTAAAAATATCATCAGGAAGAAACTTCGGCATAAATTAGAAGCCGTGAAACTGACTTGGTTCGCATAGCTACTTTGAGACTGTGACTGTTTCTTAACCCAGCATTTTCTATAAGTAGAAATTTGAGTCTATCTGTGAACTCCAGTGGATTTGGTCTATGTACGTCCATTATTTGCTGTTCTGTTCTCGCTTGTAGCCTACTAGGGCAGACAAAAGTGAACTGCTTGGCCAATTGTGTCTCCAGTGGTAACAACCTCACCCATTCCTAGATGCCTATGACAAAATTCTGCAGACCCATCTGCTGTAGTGTTGACATTTTACTTCCAAGCGAAGTTCGAATACTAATCACACTATAGAGATGAGTTCTTCGATCCTTTCAACAGAGGCATCTCTGAAAGCATGGTGCTCACTAACACGAGTTGAGACTTCACATAATGAAAGATGTGGGTCTTGGTCTTGGTGGTGTTCAAGAAATACACATTATGAGAATGTAAATCAAGAGAAAGAAGAAGATACTTGGCGCATCTTTTATGTAGGTGTTAGCTATCTTTGTCAGTCGTGACATCTCCTCCATGTTGTACTAAAAATCAATGACATCCACTGAACACAGAAATCGGTTTGAAGAAGAGTAGTCAATCGGATCGCAATTAGCCTCATCAAAATGCATTTTTTTGAATCAAGTGAAATTTTACGAGCTCCGCTAGCCTCACTTCGACCCTCGTCTGGAGATATGAGTCAATGAATAGCTTTTGATATTTCGACGACCATTTTGGGACATACCGCTTCGATTTACCCGCAAGCAAGGCGTAGAGAAACGAGAAAATCTTTGTAAAGATAGACTGCTTCAGTTCTTCGGCCTCCTTGAAGGTTTGATCGAGTTCTCGCTGAATTTTTTGGCACTCCTTCTTAAGCTCTCTCTTCAGATAAGGGTCATTGGCATTCTCCACCTGCTTTAATAAGATATTCATCGACTCTTGCTTTTTAATCAACCGCTCGTGAAGATTGGTGTACGAGGTCACGCCGGCCGGTAGCTCGCCAATGGCTCGCTTCTCATGTAACAAGACTAGTCCGGATGCTTCTTTCTTCAGTTTCCTTTCGAGCATGGCCCATACAACTGCCCACGCATCTTCGTAGGTGGCCTTTCTCAAGCGATCCACATTAGAGCCTTTGTCGATCAAGACTTTCCAGTACTCGTCAATGAGTTCTCGCTCTCTCATTTCACCAGTCTCAGGTGCAACCCTCTGCCACATTGTTGTCACAAGAATTATCTGGGTCATTGCAAGTTCACCACATAACTCGCTGAACATTCGGATATTCTTGCAGGGGCTACCTCCAATACGATTGTCTGTGATTCGATGGAGATAGATGAGTCCGCTCAATTTAATATTGCGTTCGTATCTGTCTCCGTCTTTCAGCAGCTTCATCCTTCCAGAAGTCAATTAACTATACGTTTTTACTAACCACTCGCTGATCATGGTTAGTACTTCCATATCAGACTTCATAGTACCATCAAAGCCCGGGGTATCAATCAAGACAATTTCTCTTTCCTTTGGATCCCCTGGTAGAGGCATCCTAGTAGCACCAATTTCCGTCGTTACAGATTCCAGGGAGTCTCCGGCACGTTTGCCCAATTGGCGAGTAAGGAGATCGATGAACTTGAGTGTGATCATGTGTGACTTAGTCTCTGTCTTCCGGAATAAACATGACTCACAAAGCTCTTCCCTGACCCAGTTGGGCCCATAAAGCTGTAGACAAGCATGAACATCGATTGTTCAATGTCCTGAGTGAGAAACGGCATACGCGACAATGATGTCGTCATCCTTGACACCCGTGGTAGGATTGATAGTTTTTGGTGCCATTATAAATTCTCAGAGCTCGCTGAAGAAACTGTTTGTTGGAGTAAAAGAGAAGCTGGTTGTTTATTTCAAGAGAACGATAGAAGAGTCATTTCAGGCTTGCTACATTGTTCGTATCAATATCAACATGCGGTCGCCTCGAGGGGTGGGTGCCTTTGTTTCATTCGATGATCGACCATATGGTTCGTTAACCCTAGTTATTATGGAGTGATTCGAGGACCTTCCTGGAATCGGCCGGTCATGTCGTACGCGGTGCGAAGGCCTGGTAAAATCACGTGGTTTATTTTTGATGACATCAGCGTTTGGATTGTGTTCAGAATTCAATGTTTGCCTGTGACCAACCCCAAGTATGTCGTTATGACTCTGAATGTTCCCTCGTTGACATGCTTAGATAAATGTCAAATTTTCGAGGCCCTGATGCTCCACCTTCCTTAGAGGCTGCGAACCAAACTCAAATTGATGATCTTGTTCAGCGAAATCGAGAACTGGAATATCTGAACAACAAATTGAACGAAAGGTTGTCTGCAGAAGCAAATCGGTCAAAGGAGGCAGTCCAAGATTTTCAAAAAAGATGGCACGAGAAGGAATCAAGTCTCCGGGAGGAGTGTGAAGATTTCCTCGCGTACTACCGTTGTGTTCAGCTTGATACAGTCTCTGCTCTCGAATCGGAACGTATGAATGTGCTGAATGAACAGAAGGCGCTGAGAGAGGAGAAACTCCTCCGATTGCAAAGAGACTTCCGGATTGCAATGTTTGATGCCAAAGAACGAGAATTGGAGGAGCGAGTGGTGGGATTGGAGGAAGAGAATGAAAGGATGGTTTCAGAAAGGAAGGAGCTAGCATTAGCTCTCCAAAAGAAGGTCCCCCCTATACTTGCCCAATTACGCTCCCGGGACGTGGAAATCAACAATATGAACTTAGAAAGGGATCTCGCTGAGGTTGGTTCCTCCCCAGTTGATAGTTGCTAATAACTCACTATTTGTAGAAAGATATCAGAAAATTAAATGAAAAAAATGCGCAATTGCAGGCTTCTTTGGTTTCGATATCTTCTCAGCTAGAGCGCGTCAGCTTGCAACTTGAGGGTGTACAATCGTCACGCTCTGAGCTGGAAGGCATCAATGAAGACCTGAAACACAAGAATCATGACCTCGAGCGCCAAATAGACAAACGGAAACGATTGGAACACGAAGGCGATGCAGAACTGGATGCATTACGCCAGCGGAAAAGTGAGCTCGAGGCCAAGACCGAAGAATTGCGAGATAGGTTGTCCAGGGAGAAGGAAATTCTCACAAAAAGTGTAGAGAAGGAACAAAAACGCGCAGAACAACTTGAGGAAACTGTCTTGACGTGGAAGGTACTCAGTCTGCAACCGCTACGGCCTTCCACTCATTAGACTCCTGCTAGAAAAAGGCGGAGATGCATCAACGCGAACTTAAAGATATGAGAGAGGATCTTGCAGAGCACCAGAAAGAGCTTGAAAAACTCAAAGCTGTTCAAGCATCTGATGGGGTGAACTCATCGAAGGTTAGCAAGATTGTCGTTCAGTCAACTAAATCCCCTGCAACAGGGTCAGAAGTAGACAAAGCCAACCGCGATTTACCTTCATTACGACGCAAGAAGGGAACAACATCCGAAAGCGAGATCAAAGAGGTTATCCCTCCGAGGCCTTCCCGCAAACAGAGAAGGATGTCACCTGTGGTAGAAGAAGATGAGGATTCTAGAGAAGTTGTTAATGAAAAAGAGAAAGAGGTCGGGGTCACGAAACCGAAGCCAAGGCCTAAACCGAGAACAAAGGAAGAGAGATCTATGTTATCACCCGCTCCTTCATCAACAACTACAAATCAGCGTAAGCGGAAAGCTTCTGCGGACAATTCTGGCGAGGAGTCAGATAGAAAGATCGTGAAGATAGCGACGAAGCCCGGGCGCTCCCGGATAACGGATCCAACATCTAAGAAATCGTCAAAAAATGCAACCCCAGAGGAACCAGTAGTCACAGCTGTTGATCCCTTGCCGAAAACGAAAAAACAGAAGATCAAGATTTTTGCGGGCGCCGGAAGTCAGTCGAATAAACTAAAATTTGATTTCAGCTCCGGGGTGCGCCGTCTGGCTATCGGTCATTCGTTTTGAATGCACTAATGTACTCGGACTCAGGCTAACGATTTTAATATACCCACTTCGCTAACTCCGGTCAAGGAAGCTGAAGGACCTGTACCAAATCGAACCGTTTCCGGAGTGACGAGCGGGTTGGGTATTACTGGGTTACTTCGCGACATGATGGGAGGCACACGTTGAAGCTTGCTCTGGTGGCAACTCAACTATACATCATTCCGGTTGATAAACCACGACTTTGTCAAGCTGCCTGAACTATCTTATCTTGCCAATATCGTCAGGGTTGCGCACCTTTCAGTTTTGCGTCCTCAAAGAGTGACCCATTCTATTTTCCTTGATGTCCGGTTCTTGCCTTCTCAGCCAGTTTCTTTGAAGTCAAAGTCAAATGTTGGTAATCAGTATATGCAGACAAATAAATATTACCTCATTCAATCGTTATGTCATATCGCACTGACTCTGTGGATATCACGAGAAGGTGACAGAGATGGGAGGACAATTGATTGCGAGTCGAGATTGAGCTACTTCCCCGTTACCACCGGTTCTATTATGGGGGGAGTAATATCATTCTTAGAATATGCTTGATGCAATACATAATGAACCAAAAATAATAAATAGATTTGATTCGCGTGAATTCATAGACACGTGATCTATGCAACGCGAGAGTTGGACCGTGACCACTCTCATTATCGACTCAAATGCAAGATGAGCGTGAACATAAGCGACAGCAATTTCGCGACCAACTCGAGACTGCATTAGAGGAAGAGGAAGATCCTCTTGCAGTGTATTACGAATTTGTTCAATGGACAATTAAGAACTATAGCGAAGGCGATGCAAAATCAGGACTCATAGAGCTTCTGGAGGAGTCCACAAGGAAGTTCAAGAGTGATCCGTCCTACAAAACTGACTTGCGCTATCTCAAGCTGTGGACAACGTACGCAAAGTACTGTGAACGCCATGGTGCACTCTCAATTTATAAATATCTGATGACCAACGATATTGGGATCTCGTATTCTCTACTATATGAAGAATATGCTAATGCATTGGAGTTGTCAGGGAGGTGAGCTGTGGATCTGGACATCTGCGATCGTTCGTTAGTATGCGACCTTGACCACAGGAAGCAGGATGCAGACACAATTTATCGAAGGGGTATTAGGAAGCAAGTCAGACCACTGGAACGCCTGAAAAGTAAATACAAAGATTTTCAGGCCCGTGCAAGTGATCCAGCCTCCGTACCGCCCTCCTCGTCTCAAGCCAATACTAGATCCTCTTCATCAGGAAATCCAGCTGAAGATGTTCTGAAGAAAAATCCTCTTAAGAAACATGCACCGGTGACGACCTCTAGCTCATCTCAATCTCCACCAGATTCAGTGGTGAACCTTGTTTCAACTTCTTCTACCGCTGCCTCTCGTTATGCACTCATGATGGCCCCTCCGGCACCGGGGAAGCGTCCGGAAAAACTCAGGTTCAACTTGAACTTGTTGTTCTCTGACGGGGTGGAATATAGTATACAGGAGGCGCGTGCCCGCTCAATGGGGCTTCTAGGCAAGAAATGGGGACCTCCACCCGCACCTAAAACGATGTACGCGGCTCCTTCGACGCAGGTTGATGATCGTGTACAATCGACGAGGAACATGACACAAAGAAAGAGTATAATGACAGGGGCAGAACCTACAGTTACAATAAACACAAAAGAGGCCCTAGCGGATGTGTTTGGGATGTATAACTCACCAGATAAAACCAAAATACTGCCTGGAAGTAAGCACGCGCCTGTCAGGAAGATTGAGCCCATGATACCAATTGAACCACCGCGTCTGACATTCGCGCGCGAGAATGAGAATGTCAAACCTCAAATTTCATGTAAGCCTCAATTTAAATATATAAAAAATTGCATTTGACTTCTTTCGTTTCGCAGTCCGTCCATTTATTGACGAAAATATGCAATCAAACCATGGTACTTCTGCAGCCAAAGTGCGTGCGTGCCTTTTCTGCTGTAAGCCCTTACTTATAATCCTCCAGTTCACGCCTTTCATGGATCCCGATGCTCGAAAGACACCGACAGTTACACCACGTCTAGTTCTAGGAGCCAAAGATTTGGTTACATCCTCAGGACAGAAAGGGAATTATCCCAACTCTGTGCTCGGACCTCTTTCCACTGACGAAAAACCAACTGGTAAAGTGTTTTCCAAAGTATCCACCCCGGCCAAGAACGGCACAAAGTTTGCGCCGCATCGTAATAACCTCAAACCTGAGGATATCAAGAAAGAATTAAAGGATACTCGAACGTTCAAACCATTCGCTGAGGAAAGCGCGAAGACACCGTTTAAGGTCTTCAGTCGACCTGGCGAAATCACAGAAAATGGGGGGATTCAAGCTCAAAATGCTTTCAAGTCATTCGCACCTTTTGTGGATAAAATGCCCGCTCTCACTCCCTTCCGCCAGGGAGCCCCGTTGACAGATAAGAAGTCGATTGCCCTAGGTCTCCCATCGGGAACTGAATCCACGTATGAGATGGACGACCCGGATGTACTACAGGAACATATCCCCAAACAGCCTGAAATTGACGAAGATGGCGATCAATATGATGGGGAACAGGCCTCAGAGTCTTCTGAGACACCGGTAGCCGAAGATGAGATAGACGAGGAGTATGAAGACGAGGAATATTACAGGAACGCACCTCTAGGAGGTCGCTTTGGTCAATTTAACGTCATGACGCCGATAACAGAGCGTACTTGCGAATACACCCTGAACACTACGCCCAAAAATCGGTGTTCTGAGCCTGGAGAAGAGGCTGAGGGAAATGGCTCACCGAGAGGTAGTGTGTTCATCCCACCTCAGCAAATAGGGGAACTTGAGGCTCTTAGAAATGCAGAGCAGCTCGCCGCTGAACTGCGGGAAGCGGAGAAAGGACTGAAGCATGACGAAGGAGAGGAACATTTTGACGGACTGCAGCTTCAGCCTCCAAGTTATCATGCTGTCAGTGTGTTAGAAGAGAGGACTACCGCCCTAACTCTGGCAGAAAAATTGTCTCTAGGCCAAAGCACACAATTTTCCAATCCTTGCAACCCTTTTGAGCCCACGATTGTATCTTCACTCTTGTCAAGAATGCCTTCCGATGCCCAGTTTTATGATTTGCGTAATCAGACGTCGGACCAGTTGGAATCCCTGCAGAAGTTTGCGAAGAGGCTGAGAAAAACAAGTGGCGTTTCCAACCATGACCTTGATCTGTCGACATATACATTAACGCTCAATGGTCATCGCCTATCAGTCAGTGAAAAACTAGGAGAGGGTGGTTATGGGTCCGTTTTCAAGGCGAAAGATCTCGGCAACCGTATATCACCGGAAGATGATGACGAAGATGATGACGACCTAGGTGATGACCTCGATGAGGAAGAATCTACTTCTTTGGTCGCAGTCAAAGTTGTCCGCCCACGAAATACATGGGAGTACCATGTGCTCCGTTGCTTACATTCTTCCCTCCCATCTTCCCTCCGCCGCTCATTAGTCCTTCCCCATGCGCTTTACGCCTACTCTGACGAATCCTTCCTCATCCTCGATCTCTGTCCTCAAGGCATGCTTCTCAGCATAATCAACAATGCTGTACCGGCAGGTGTATCCCAACAAGGTGCATGTCTGGACGAGCTCCTTGTAATGTTTTTTGCTATCGAACTCATCCGCCTCGTCGAGGGCATACACACAGCTGGCTTTATTCATGGTGATCTCAAGATTGATAATTGCCTCCTCCGTCTTGAAGATATCCCTGGAGGTGCTTCAGCATGGACTGCAACATATCAGCCCTCAGGTGATGGTGGATGGTCATACAAAGGTCTCAAAGTCATAGATTTTGGACGAACGATCGACACAAAGATGTTTCCTTCTGGCCAAGAATATCTAACAGATTGGCCTACAGATGAAAGAGACTGTTTTGAAATGAGAGAGGGCAGACCCTGGACGTTTCAGACGGACTACTTTGGTCTTGTTGGAATTATATATTGTATGCTCTTTGGAAAGTACATTCAAGCGAGCTCTGTTGCCCTAGTTCCTGATTCGCCAACGCGGCGATACAAGATCAGTACACCACTCAAACGATACTGGCAAGGCGATTTGTGGAACAGGATATTTGATGCTCTTCTTAATCCGTGTCTAGTCAGGCCAGATAGTACCCTACCGATTTGCGACGAGTTGGCTTTGATCAGGAAGGATATGGAGACGTGGTTACAAGCAAATTGTAATCGGTCTAGTAATACGTTGAAGGGGCTGTTGAAGAAGGTTGAAAAGTCATGTTACACCAATTACACCACATGATCCTTCCGTACATCTCTCCATTCGGTATACACATTTTCATTCTCTTCTGAACTTCATCTTCTAACAGCTCTTGATTTCGCTTTTCGTTGGCCGTTCTTTATTCATAGTGATGACATGAACTTCATTGTAATAAAGTCTTTTCCTCTGTCTTCTGGACTCATGTGGATGTAAAACAACGCATCTTGGGCATGTCACTTCCAAGGATAAAATCATCCTGTGTGTAAACATGGTATGTGGTATTATCAAAGAGTGTTTATCTCTCTTTGATAAACAAATTCCCAGAGGTATAAGACCGCCTTACACAGTGAAGCTCTGATCAATTTGTCTTCTCATTTCAATTTTACTGCACAACAGGTGATGATATCACACCCAGAGAATTAGCCATCGAAACTAGAAACGAAGGAAAATGCTGTATATTTTCCACATAACAGAGACAAGAATAGAGGTTAGGTGGAGTATAATCATAAAGGCATAGACAAGAAGTAATGAGGGGCATATACCTGTGAAAAGTGGAGGACAGACATGACAGTCATACGGGGGTAGACACGGGAGAGAGAGTGCGCTTTGGATACGTGTGGGTAGCTTTCCTTCCTTCCCACCTTCAACTGGACTAACTATCCACACTGGAAACCTCAAGAAAAAACAACCACATCCAGCGCTTGGCCCACCTGCACAGAGGAGAAAAACAAAAACTACATAGGTGCGAGAGAGATGATGACGAAAACGACAGTGGAATGAACGGATAGCGGACGACACAAC
>Ga0153987_1000484_pt1 | contig 12446 bp, 13 predicted proteins | sample TSNC071MetaG_FD_102279 | JGI IMG/M metagenome (GOLD analysis project Ga0153987, IMG submission 102279) | Attine ant fungus gardens microbial communities from North Carolina, USA - TSNC071 MetaG | ecosystem: Host-associated > Fungi > Mycelium > Unclassified | place: USA: North Carolina, William B...
CATTGAGGCCATCTAATAGCCAGATTGTCTAACAGGTGACTTTGGAGGACTTTTGGAGAAAAAACAACTTTGGAGGGGACTTTGGAGAAGGTTCTCTCTACAACTTCAGCTCTAGAGTCAACAGTATTGGATGCTATCAGAGTTCATTAGAGGGGGTCTAGAGATGACTATAGATCCATTAAAAGCTATTGGAGTCTATTGGAGGTAGCCTTAGAGAACCTTAGAGACTTTAAAGGAGATTCTCCTTATACAGACTACAATGTAATCCTACTAAGGTTGACAATAGAAGTTAAAACTAATTAATAAGTATAATAATAAATAAGAAAAAAAGAAAAAAAGAAAAAAAATAATTTCCATTTACTCTATTACTAAACCAACCATTACCAAGTTTGGATATTACATCTGCTGAATAATAAGTATAAGCACTATAATTATTATCCAGAGGTTATCCAGATAATAACAGAAAACAATGGAAGTATTAGCAACCAACTGCAAGCAACAGTGGTACCAGAGAAGGGACTTAGGCAGATAAAGGAGGAAAAGGGTTTATTACTTGTATATCAGAAAGATTAATGAGAACTTGACAAGAGTCCTTCTAGTATTCTCTACCTATTTATACAAGAGATCTACTAGGTTCCACATGCAGCTAGGTACTCTAATATTATCTGTATTTCCCATGTCTATCTAATATCATATGTCTACTGTCCATCTGTTGTATGTCCATGTCTGTGCATGACAGAACGTTCCTATGTTATCTGTCCATCTATAACACCTTTCTAGAGGTGTTGCACCTAACTCCCACAGCCGTCAGTCAATGACAGCCACCATCTCCTAATAACAGAAGACCTGTCCAAGACAAATCATAATAGAAAGAGAAGAACAAAATGACCTTAGTCTCAGCTTATGTACTGTGCCTTCATTCTCTGTTGTAGGGTGGCTGCTAATTTCAGAGGATTGTTGTTAGAGTAAATATAATGATATTTGGTGGGATTATTGGACCTAAGTCCAAAGAAAGAGAATTCAATGAGGAGGGAAGTCTAAGTCAGTTTTTGAGCTAAGGATAGTACAGGATAACTACAGAGGTTAAAAAAAGTTCCTAGTTGTTAACATAATATTAGAATATCCCAGTCTACTATGAAATTTAGGAGAAATGACTTGGAAAATAAAAAATGAACTCAGAAGAGAAAGATGAATAAATAAATAAGAATAAAAATAATTGGAAGACATATCAGAAGACCAGAAGAGTTTCAGAACACCTTTTAATATGGTATATGATAGTAAGAGAAGACCATACAATTGATGATCTACCATATACTAATAATGTTATAGTCTATTCTCTTCATTACTTGGGGGACTCAGTCCTCACAACTGCATCAGGTTAAAGAGAGGCTCTACAGATTTGGAACAGAAATAGAAAACTTGACCCTTCTCTAGGAATGGCCTAGAATAGTTCTGCTACTTTGATGAGCTTGAAAGCTGCAAGTGGAGAGCAATTTGACATAGTGTATAATTTGACTCACTTTTCGTTGATATAGAAGTTCTACTCCTTAACTAATCTGCGATCTAGAACTTTGACTTTATTCTAGAGAAAAAGGGTCTGTGATGACAAATTAAATTGCGTAGAGCTCTCACCTCCAAAGAAAACAAGTAAGAATCGTATGAATCAGAGGAGAGTTTTCGAACTGAGTCAGCTAATTTGTACAGATACTCCTGCACAAGTTTCATTGAACATCTACCAAGGAAACAAGATCACATACTTTGTTAGGGCCCGACGGACCAACTGTGCGCCATATCCTGTGCGCAAGCACGTCAAGGGGCTCGGACCCTACTAGATTAACACATGGGTTAAGAGCTTATGAAAGGAAGAGAGCAACGTACTAAATGAGGGGTTGTCATTACGTCCAACATAACACTGTTGTAGCTTGAGTTATGATCATCCTAGGGGATAAAGAACATACAAATGCCTATTTGGTTGTAGATTTCCAGCAATTCAAAAATCAGGAATTACGTACACTGTGTATGATAACGCGTTCTCTACCATCTATGACTCCGTATATATCTAAGCTTTCCATGGTGTATCCGTCCTTAAAAGTATTGAAGAACAGAAATGGGTTCGAGGGCTAGAATTTAACCTTTTCTCTATAATCTGATATAGATTCAGTGACAATTGTGGACAGCAAAAAATTATCATTTGACCAAGATAGTCTCTGACTTCTGCTTCATATGTAGGATCGATGGTATATGCAATTCCTGCAAAAACTGATGAGATAGAATGTGATAAGAACAATGTCAACACACCCCAGACGACGTCTTCATGTGGAAATACGTCCTGAAATTCTATTAAGCTGCATTCTAGACTCTTTCAAATTATGGGGTAGCATACAGCTCCTGAGAACTGATCCCAGTCTTCCTTATGGACCAGAGTCACCACCCTTCCCGGGTTCTAAAGAAAGATCAGATTCTAGTTACATGTGACTCAAGCATATATTGGAGACCTCTGGAGTTCCTCGGTGATCATGAGATGATTGAGCGAACCTGCGCACGTATCCTTTGAGATACCCGGGAACTAGAAGGAAGAATTCACATTAGGCTGAAGATCAATTATTCCAGTACCTTGTGAGGTCACATGAGGAGGAGGCTACGTGGACAGCACTAATGAGCATCTTTTCTTCCAGGTGAGAACTATCTTGCCTTGAATATAAGAGAACCATAGCCAAAGACGACGAACAGGGGGTTAGGACCGAAGGCCATCGACGAAAGGGTCAACAAATGATATAAATGATATTGCTAAGGTAGATTGCCGAGCGGCACGCATTTCCCACATATCATTTTCTGATGGTAAATGTCTGCCTGCCGCATTTTTTCCTTTTGTCAACGATTCCGCATATTCCGTTGGGCTATCGGCTTTGATATTATGTCGGAGCAGAAACGAGGTTTTCGAGCCAGAGATGCACCTGCTAACGAGGTTGAAGCTCAAGTTAGCAAGAAGCCACGACTGGAGATCCAAGAGAGTGCCTCCTTTACTTCTTTCTACAGTGCAACTGGTTCAAAGCAACAATTTGGAGCTGATTCCAACAGATTCAAGCGAAATCCCAAACACAAGAAAATCAATTTACCAGAACCCTGTTCACCAGAGGATGTGCTGTGGCAAGAAATCAAATACGTCCTCGGAGCGGAAACTGTAGAGAAAGCTATCGAGAGTGGCGTCGAATTTGACTCACCGTTCTCACCTCAAGAGGAAGTTGAAGTAATAGTGAAAAGTCTAAGCGCAGGGGGTGGGTCTCTTATCCTCCAGCTATTCGATAGTTGAGAAAGATTCAAAGGGACTACCTATCACAGGTGATGCTGTGGCAATTCCTGTTGATGAAAAGTACTGTAACACTCCATGGGCCATCATTGTTTCTTTTTCGCTCCCCGGTGAGATCATCCGCACCAAGGTGTACCGAAACGCACGGATGCATTCCGTTGCCGACTTCGTAACAGTGATTAAACCGAACACGGGAATCCGTGACGACTCTCGGGTACAATGCAGATATTTTGGAAGGTGTGGAGGTTGCCAATATCAAGTGCGTTTATGCACACCCATCAGTACTACTGAAGTTATGTATAAGACTTAGATGCTCTCATACGAGACTCAACTTTCGCTCAAACGAGAGGTTATTGTCAAGGCTTATCAAAGATTTTCTGGTTTGTCCCTCCTCAATCCTGGAACGATGTTGTTTTTGATGATCTCAGGCTTGTCAGAAGGTTCTGTACCTTCTGTTCTTCCCACAATTGGCTCGCCTCTAAAGTACGCCTATCGGACGAAAATAACACCCCACTTTGAAGCTGCCCCAAAATCTTTACTCAAGATAAAACAACAAGATAAAACTGACAGTGAACAAGTCAAGGAACAGCCAGATTGGTTGAAAATTGGTTTTAATTTGGTCGGCACTCGCAAAGTTTTGGACATTGAGGAGTGTCCAATTGCAACCCCAGTCATCAACGAAGCCTTCGCCACTGAGAGAGCGCGAGTTATCAAGTACGTTGCATCCTTTCTAGAAATACTTTTAAAATTGCTAATCATTTCATAGAAACGCTTACACATTTAAACGTGGTGCATCACTCATCCTCCGCGATTCTCTCGACCCCTCCATGCCACTGCCACCCAACGTATCATCTGAGGCGGACGTTGAGTCCTATATCTCGGACGCGCTCACCAAGCACGTCTGCGTGACTTCACATAAAGGCAAGATACGTGAAAAAGTCGGCGGATTTCTATTTGAATATCCAGCATCGTCTTTCTTCCAGAACAACAACTCTGTCCTTGTACCTTTGACAAATTATGTCAAAGATGCCATTTTCCCTCCAGGTGTCGAAAATTCCCGGCCGACTCATCTCGTGGATACTTATTGCGGTTCTGGGCTTTTCGCAATCACACTTTCTCCTTATTTTGATACGATCTCCGGAATCGAACTGTCAGCGGATAGCATTCGGTCAGCACAGGAAAACGTGATACTCAACCGCTCTTTACGCGCCATATCATCTTATAGTAATCTCATCTCATCACCTCCCATGAGTACTTCGTCAAAGGAGATACCAGATATCACATTCAGATCTGGGACAGCTTCCGACATTTTCTCTTCTGTTTCCTCCTTTCCGCGCCTCAAAACTGTGGTCGTCATTGATCCACCTCGCAAAGGTTGTGATGAAAAATTTATCCAACAGGTTGCACAGTTCCGACCGGCTGTTTTGGTATACGTCAGCTGTAACGTGCATACCCAAGCACGAGATATTGGAATGTTGCTACACATGGTAGATAACAGTGGAGAGACAAGGGGCAAGTATCAATTAGAAAGCTTGAGAGGATTTGACTTGTTTCCTCAAACCGCCCATGTGGAGGGTATTGCGGTGTTGAGACTCGTTTGAACATTATTGGTTGGGGGGACATAGCTCAACTGCAGATATTGCAGACAATGATTCCAGCGCCAGGGACAATATCAAATGTATTGCCTCCTTTAATATGCCTCAGCTGAGGCCTCCACTTCCCAGGTCGTGTGATCTGCATTTAGTACATTTTCATACAGAATAAGATATGTAGACCCATAAAGAAAAAGCCAACATATCATGCACACAAAACACTCCAGTCTCGGAAACTGATTTTACCAGTCTGGATGCTGGTAATCATTTCAAACATTCCTCGTCCCACTGATCCTAGGCCATCCTCTGATATTTGAGGGAATAACAGATCACTTCCATCCCAACCAATTCTATTTACAGGTGCAATGATCGCAGCGGTTCCTGAACCAAAAAACTCGGTTATTTTCCCATCAGAATACCACGACAATAGCTGAGAGATCGTGATTGACTCTTCCCGAGGGTATATCTTGAGGCTGGATGGCACTCCTGGAAGCGTGATATCACCTGAAGTGTGAGCATCAGCAAGGCTGAGAGTAGAAGCACGGGTAAGACCAGGAAGGATTGTGCCATCTAGTGACGGTGTGATTAGATCCAAATCTGTGAATATTTATGGATTCTCAGTAGATGTGGTTGAAGATGAGTATACCACACTCACGACCGTCATCACGCTTGACAACGACGAAAACATTCATAGCACCTACTTCTGTTATCATGAGTTCCTTCTTCCCTTTTTCACCACTCGAACAGTCGGCCTCCAACAACCACAGGATTTGATTGTATCCTTTTGAAGAAGCATGGATCTGAGGCATGAAGGTCGGCGCATAGTTCAAGCCAAGTTTGTGTGCACCGGTACCTCCTGGCCATGCACGAACGAGATGTGATACAGCAAGTAGAGAAATTGGATGAAATCCATTATTGAAGTAGGGCCCTGACGGTGAAAGGATGACAAAAAGAGTTGCACTATCGGAGTGACGGACGCCAAGACCTTGATGCATAGTGATAGGATAACTCGGGTTATGAAAAGATGAAAGCTTACTAGTGCGGGTTCCAATGATGGTCGGGCGAATGTATAAGCTATAACCTGGTTTCGTCGGTATCCATCGCTTTTCAAGGAGGACCAAACGCTTGATAAGGGCTAAGAGCGCATCTGGATCAAATGACTGATAAACATATTGATTAATTCCACTGCAGGAATCAACATGTAGTAACGCACAGGTAGGGACACCCTAGCAGCGGACTTCACCAACCGTTGCATGTTCTTTTCCGGTCTGAAGAGTCGTACATTGCCATCCGCGCCAATGTAAGCCTACCTGCGGTGTTTTATAAATAGAATAGCCACGGCAGCAGGACGTACCTTCAGACCCTCAAAGACATTAGAACAGTATTGAAGGCACGAACTTGCGGGATCAATATGGAGCGGTCCATACGGTTTGATTTCAGGTGCAGACCAGCCATTGACAGGATCGAAATGCACTACAAGCATGTGGTCTGTTTTTGTCTGACTCGGCAAGTGTAAGGCATAGACACCGAACACAGAAGTGGGACGAACCTCGCCGAAAATCAGCGACCCAGGATCTGGGATTTTTTTTGGCTTGTCAACAAGATTGAGAATTACTCGTCCCGCCTGAGAAGCCTGTCATTGACATTGATTCTCAAAGAGAGAAAATTCGGGGCGCACATCAAGTGTAGCGGGGGAGGTTCCATTTCCGCTACAAATATCGTGCTTCAAGACGGACATGGTTTATTTGAACGCAAGAGAGAGTCCTGTGGCCTTTTTTACGGCAATCTCCGAAAAGATCTCCCAAATGATTGCCGCGAGCTAGGACTTTGTTTTTCTGTCAAAGTTTATCCTCTGCTCTTGTCTCTGGAGACTATGACCCACACAATTTTTGCAATACAGAACTATACTGTCTGAGTGGAGGAACTTCTACTCACATAAGCCTTGTGTACCGTGTTAATTCCTGCTATATGAACAAACGTTATATCTCGATCTCTTGAAGGTTATCGTATTCCTTATGTTCCATCGTTGGCCTTAGGCATCAACCTGCATATCAAAAAAGATCATTCAGATTTTTTATAAAAACATATAACAAGGTACAAAGCCTGCCTGATCACCGCAGTATTCATAAAGGGCTGACATCGGATAGGAGCTTCTGGTACAAGGCTGGCAGTCCAGCTCCCAATGGCCAGGCGCAATTGCTCTATGCCTGCAGTCTCATCTCACAGTATTAACGTCGAACCTTCAGACGGGCATGCATGAGCAACAAGCTCATTGGCACGACCCATCATCTCCACCCGAGTTGCCATCACCAACTCCCACTCTCGAGAATTCCATTTTCAGTCCTATCTCTTACTCTTCCTCTCGTATCCGTCCGACTGCCGTTCACCGTTCCTTCTCTCATTCACTGGTCCCTAGGCCTAGGTCAGCTGCACCTCAACGCTGCATTCGTTCTGCCTCGGAATTCATTCGTTCAGACTTCTGGTTTCATGACGGTAACGTCGTGATTATTGCAGGTCCGGCCGCATTCAAAGTACATCGTGGGCAGCTTGAAAGACACTCGGAGGTTTTCTTGGGATTATTTGCCTTACCGCAGCCACCTCTCCATGATCAAGATATTGTAGACGGTTGTCCGAGTGTTCAATTTCATGACTCGCCATCGGATGTATTTTATTTCTTGAGTGCTCTATATGACGGATTGTGAGCATGAATTATAATTTATCTGTTCATTTCTTCAGGATCAATTGCTCATGAAATCACTCAGGTATTTCAAAACTCCGCGTGCTAACGATTTTCCCGCTATTGCTGCTGTACTCAGGCTAGCCACCAAATATATGGTAGAACCTCTCCGTGTCAGGTGTCTCCATCGATTACACCTTGATTGGCCACCCTCACTTCATGGTTGGGACCAACGTGAGGCTGCCGCGACAGACGAAGCTGGTCGGTACTTGCCCCGTGATACTTGTCCACATCCCATTCTCGTCATCCACCTTGCTCTAGAAATGGGAGTGCCAACAATTTTGCCCGCTGCATTCTACGACCTATCTCGTTACGGCCCTAGCAAGATTCTTGCTGGCACTCGAAAGCCCCTTGCCTCTTACGATATCATTGCAGGAAATCACCCTGGATATGTCGAGTCTGAATCAGTAGGGCCTAATGCACCGACTGCGGCGCCCAATTTGACTGGTAACTTTCTTCAACTAACTGCTGCTCCTACATCCAGTTCCGGGTCCCAAATGGTCCAACTTGGCCATACTTTGATCTGCAAAACATTTCGTGGGCGCGAAGCCTCTCAACGATATATTGCCACATTTCTCTCTAGAGAATTATCCAATCGCCAGCCTGCTGCTGACTGTCTCAATAGACACAGTGCAGCGTTACAAATTCACTGCACAGAGTCATTTTACTATATCATGCTTAATGTCTTGAGGTCCGTCGGCGGAATCGCCTGTGGTCGTGATGCAGATCCTCTCTTCACGCTTACACAAGCATTAGAGATGTTATCTCGAACGGATTTCACGACTGCTGATACAACTGGTGGAGGCTCAAACGAAGAAAACGACGAAGGAGGTGGCGGTGGTGGCCAAAAGAAATGTGGGTTGAGAATGTGTACTATGTGCAAGGTTGATTTTGCCAAGGCGGTGGCTAATGCAAGAGAGGAGGTTTGGGGACGACTTCCGACTTGGTTCGAGCTATGAATGTGAGACTGCCAGCCCTTTTGGTCTGTGTTTGCTATCATCTCGCTGTCGTCGTAATTGGTACTGGTGAATAATATATCCATTGATAGTGTTCATGAGTGCATTACATTTATCATGTGGCTGATCTAATTCAGGCATCAGAACCTCTTGACATGGGTCAAGTCAATGGGCATTAACAAAAGCATGGCTGTGACTTTGAGCGCTCTCCACTGCTCAATACAATGCCCCAGAGGCCAAGGTCGCCAGATATTGCCCAATTAGTTATATGGATTAGTTGGCAGTAGCTCTTGATGTGATCCTCAGAAATCCATACTTCAATTGATTTTGGCCTATAGAGTCCAGCAATCTCTCTTAATTGAACTCTTGATCCGACTCATAATCAGGATCAATCATAGAATATTATTGGTGCATGACGGGGATTGAACTTCCCTATTTGAGCTGACACTAGACAGATGTTAAAACTTCTTTATCAATCAATTAAAGTAAGGGCTCGATTAGATTGATTAGATTCCACAACAAGGAAGGGTGTAATTGTAATGGTGCCACTTTATGGTGGTATATAAGTTTTTTTTGCTGGCAGCTCTGGCAGCCTGGGGGTATGATTTCAGTACCAGATTCAATTCTGCTCAAATCAAGGTTGTAGGGAGGTAAATCAAATAAAAGAGCAAGTTCATAATGGTAAAGCATGTCATATACCATTTCCGATAGAGTTCTCCTTTTAGGATGATACTATATAAGTTCCATAGTTATCCTGAATGATCTTTAGCAAATTTGGCTTAGACTTGCTCCACCATTGAATCCTTTGTCTTCAAACTTGGACCTTCCTCTCCATGTCTTGTTTTTTATGGGTCCTAGCAGTGTACATCTACTATAAGTCCCGTTAACAATTCCCTCATCCATTGATTTGACAAACAATTAACAAAGACAGAAAGTCAAGCTGAAGCCATTAGTAGGACTCATGTTCATAATGGGCTAAGAGCACACGACACCAAGAAAGATGCAGCTTTTTTCAGTCAATAGAATGAGATTTCATAGGCTTATCTAGATATCAGAATGAAAAGACATCAGTTCGAATGTATCCTCCTCGACGCCATGTACTAAGTACAAGAGCGCCAGGATGACATTCATAACCCTAGATGCCTCAAACGAAAATTGAACACTACACAGACTACATCACAGACTTCTACCGTTTACCCTCGTAAATCAAGGCAGAATCAGGAGTTCGATCCCACCTATGGCTGAGTTCCATATCCTTCAGTTGTCGTCGTTCCGTTCAGCCCCTGAAGGAGAGGTGTGTATTCTTGATCAAGGGACGCATCGTATATACGGTGTTCCACGATTCTTTTTCATATGCAACCAATTTTGATTTTCAGCAGTAAATTAAGAGGAAAGACTCACCCTCGCATGACTGTAGCACTGGTCAATCGCTTCGCGCGTTTCTTGCCCCGATTATCTTCGTATCGGTCCGTCTCATCGACAATCTCCTCTGACAAAATTTCCTAGGACATACTGAGAAACGGTTTAGCATTCAGATACATTAGGCTTACTTCGATAATATCTAGAAGAAACGATGACCAAAATTGGGATGTTTTAGACAAAATAAGACTTCGTACCTTCCAGGGTGACGATACCCATAGCGCCACCAGGTTTTCCAGGGGTTCGGCTAATCAACAGTAGATGTGCTCTTCCGGTTTGACTAGGTTCTTATTATCGATCTCAAGTGCTACAGAAAGCGGAAAGACGGACGTACAAGTAGTCCAGAGCCTGGAAACAATTGATGGACGGAAGTGCTTCAGGAATAATTGAAAGTGGAAAAGCGGAGACAGGAAGTGCTTTGCTCGGGTCATAATTCAGGAGCTAGAATTCCCGTCTGAGTGCTTGTTAAACATACGAGACGCCATATACCTTTTTTACCAAAAGAAGTCCAATGTAAGCCAATGGGTTTCCGGGTTCATGTACAGGGAAACGTGAATAGCCACTCAAGAGACTAGACCCAGGGGACCGACTTGAGTCTGGAACAATGGGGTAAGAGAGAACATACATGGCATCGACAGCTTTATGGTCAAGCACTGCATCGGCACTGAGAACAACGGTATCCTGCGATTGATTCAAGAAGTCAATTAATCTCCATGATGCGAGAGTTCTTGACATACCTTCAAGGGGGTCATAATTGTCTCCACGTTCTTTGTATTCAGTTCAAGTACGCCATTCAATATATTTATCTCGTCATCTTGCAAAGGTTCTTCGCCAGTGCGATGGAACTGGAGGAAAGATTTAAGTTCTGCCTTCTTATAAGTATGTTGTTCATTAGCCCCAAGTATCCAGTCAAGAAGTTTGGCAACAGGCCATGCAACAGGTGCTAATGCACAAGATCATGAGACGGAAATTAGCGAAAATATCGTGACCGACGAACCAAACAAATACATCATCCCCAATACTAGGGGCGCACAAGTCGCCCCGATAGATAGACCATACCGAACGCTGACAGCTTGAGGAATGACCCTAAGAAAAAGTGGGGACAACAACATTTGAATATCGAAAAAGAGGACTCACTCTCTGTGATACAAGGGATAATAACCTTGTTTATCAGAGTTGGAAAGTGGACAAACCAGAGACGAACCCAAATATAACTGCCAGAAGGTCGGCTTATGGGCAGACTCTATAAACATTGAGATTACGAACCAATAGCGGCGGTAGAAATCACGATGGCAGCCACGCCTCCACCGATCTACGGACCAAAATTCAATGAAAGAATTGCAGATGTCACAATGCACGCACAGCACTGTCGAGAAAAATTGGCAAGCTTTCGTTGACAACCTAAGAGAAGTTTAATTTCCAATAGTATTGAGAAGTGGAGATATCGACCTACGACATTGCCAAGAAGGAGCACCTGAAAGGTAGGTTGAGCAAAGATATATTCAATATGCCGCAAACATACCACCAAGATCCAATGACGGCCTTTTTGCATGATGTTAAGAACTAGCCAAGCATTCATGGGAGACTGCTGGAATACAACATACAGCTTACCTTTCCGAGCATTGACCTTCTCCTTGGGATTATCCGACGATGCAGCCAGGACTCGTAGATGCAGCTCGTCCAAACCCATCAAGCCAAGTGTGAGTCTACACAGAAGAGCAGAGTAAATGAAGGGGGAAAATGTAGTCAGATAAGTCCTAATCCAGAGGAAGTAGATTCACCCTGCGAAAACACCGCCCGCAAGAACCAAACCCATACTGATCAAGAGCTTCAGCCAAAATTCGGGAGAGCCCTCTGGTGCACTTGGAATATCTTGTGGATTGTGCTGTATTTTACGCCTAAGCGACGATGCAAGAACAGTTCGCAAAAGAAACATGATGGTAGGCGACCTGAGTTTCATGTGTAGATTAAGTAGATAAGTAGATTCATTCGATTCATTTGCGGAACACCCAACACATTAGTCACGTGGTGGGTCTGTCCATTGATATGCTGCTTAAATTAGTACTGATTAGTACTGATCACCAATGCTACATAGCAAATAAGTTCTATCCCGTTGGAATATCAAACACTACACTAAATTTAGTTTAAGCTTTATTGTTTGTGTCAGAAATGTATTAGTTTATTGTGTTAGAAATAGCAAAGGTAGAATAGAGTTTCGTTGCACATTTGCAACGAGTTAACCCCCCCCCCCCCCCCCCCTTTTTTTCTTTTTTTCTTTTTTAATTATATTTTTTTTTTTTTTTTTTTTTTTTTTTTATAAAAAAAGAAAAAAAAAAAAAAAGGATAGTATGAGAAGGGGAAGGGGGGGGGGGGGGGGGGGGGGGGGGGGGGTTAACTCGTTGCAAATGTGCAACGAAACTCTATTCTACCTTTGC
>Ga0153987_1000485_pt1 | contig 12425 bp, 11 predicted proteins | sample TSNC071MetaG_FD_102279 | JGI IMG/M metagenome (GOLD analysis project Ga0153987, IMG submission 102279) | Attine ant fungus gardens microbial communities from North Carolina, USA - TSNC071 MetaG | ecosystem: Host-associated > Fungi > Mycelium > Unclassified | place: USA: North Carolina, William B...
CCTGTATTGAGATTTTGAATTGGGGTGCTCTACCGTGGGCATATATAAATGACTTGACCATCCGTCATCTGGTCCTGGGTACGAGTTCATAAGTCCCAAACACGTGCGCTTTGTACTCACAATCTTCATCTGTTAGACAATGACGAACGACCTCCATGGCCCAACAGTTCCAAGTACGTGACTCCACAACTGCAAGACCTTGTGCGGGCTTGTTGGGACCAAGATCCTGCGAAGCGGCCCTCTTTTGCTGATATTGTGCCACTTACGCGAATCATCCGCGAGACCACCCCGTTGTTGATAGAAGATTTCACTCCATCCTATATACCTGAATTACCTGAACTAGGACCTGAGGATCCAGTCAGCTCACCGGACATTAGACCAGTTCTCCTTCCTATTGAAGAACTCTCCTGTGTGTAGCCTGCCTATGCTACCTTCGTTTCTTTCCCCTAACATCGCATGATAGCTTCTAAGCAGCCTGATGAGTTTGACTCTGACCAGCGGCCGCACAGAGAAACATCAGTCCCTACTCCCGAAATAAGGTTCCCTGAACCAGTCTTCTTCTCCCGCACGGGTAGTGGGCAGTCCTCTGAGGTTGTTTCGCCTTCCTTAGAGAATTCTGAGGGAAGCAGCCAAAACACCTCGGTTCCCATTCAAGATACCCACGCCTCTCCTCCACCAGAGAGCGATATCATTGCCCAAATACGAAATGAGAGAAGGTACCGAATGATTCTCACCCATGACTACCATCCTTCACGTGAGTTTGCACGTCATCTCTTTCATAGAACCCAGTTCATCGATTCGCAGTTGTTTTACCTTTGTGGGAGCCATCCCGTGTTGACGTGGGGGCTGTTGGATATCTGTCCAAACCCCGAGGCGAATTTATCACATTGTTCAATGCTCTTCATCCCAATATGTCTTCCCTGAGTACCGTTCGGGCTCTACCTAAGATCGATGGATATGGACGGGTGAATAGTGGTAGTCAGCGGGTCTCGAAGCGAAACCAGATCATTGACACCATCATGGGCTTCCTCACACTGAAGAGACAAGGCGCTGGCACTTTCCCGTATGTTGAATTATGTCCACTTGTGGAGATATTTACCGAAACTGATTGATATTAGTCAACAAGTTAGCCGTCGTTATTCGTTTCCGCTCAAAACTGGTCACAGGGCAGCTTTCCTATGCGCGGAAGCGACCGAATACCGCTACATGATCTCCGAGGAAGGCGGACAGCTGGATGCACCTAAACGATGGTTCAAGGCCAATGTGGATGCCATTATGAAGATCTTCGGTGGTCAACACCAGATCCAACGTGAAGAACTCTTTTTAGGTAGGTGGTACACCAATAGTTTCGCGATCCTCGGATTCTGAACCATATGGACTAGTTGTTGGTACCCTTCGAGCGCCAAACTATGCTCTTTTTGTCAGTCATAATCATCCAGAAGGTCACGTGAGTAGTACTTATCATCTCGTTGCGTCTCCTTTTGCCGATTATATCAGGTGCATTTCAACGTCTTCAGTTCTCCAAAAAAGGGTAGACCTTGGGGTATTTTCACTACAGACTCAGAATACGAGGGTGCCGGTCCCAACATCGATATACCTGATCAATCGTTATGGCAATCAGCCAGTAAGGTCTCTTCTGTACGTGGAGGCCTCTGGGACACGGTTCTTGTATCTCGTTTGAGATTTAAACCAGATGGTGTAGAGCCTACAACCCTTTGACAATTTTGCTATTACTTTTGAACTTTTGATATGTAGATCTACCTCATTGTAATATAAACACAACAAACTTTCATGAATCAAAGTTCGACCATATCGGAAGGCAGTTCTAGGATGAAGAAGTGTTTAATCGACGTTGATCGATTCGGAAGCAGGTGGACCTCATCGCCCTTAAGTTGGACATGCATGGTCTCGCGATCGGACATCTAGATGACGTGGCCTAAAATTCTCCTCACCGGAGGAATAAAAGCACGCCAGAGAGATTCCCTCATACACTAAGAGACCCCCTCTCACGTATTAGTTTCATGCGTTCTTCTTCCTTCCTCTTTGGTCTTGTCGCTCTCACAACCTTAGCTCTGGCGACATCCCATGCCAATTTTCGTGACGTTATCATTGACTTGAACGCACTTCGTGACAAAGCAGCGGTTCTCGGCAATCATGTCCATAACGGTGATCTAGTTGTGAGGGGACAAATATCTTTGACAATGATGGGTCGCTCGCTCATACAATTTAGAACATGTTGCAAGACAAGAATGACATTATTGAAGGTCTCGATCGCATTGCTACGGATGCAAGAGTGAGTAAAACAACGATAAGAGGAGGAATCAAGTCAATTTTCTGATTGACTCGGACTCAGGCCGCGAAAAGCTTTGCACCCTCCGAGGCTGTTGCAGTATTGGATTCTGCCCGATCTCTAGACCAAGAAATTGTCCGAGTCTCCAATGAAGTCATTATCAGCAAGAACAACATCCCGGTTTTCCTCCACTCTACCATTGCGGCTTATTTGCAGGCTTTTGGTGTTCATGCTCAAGTGGCAGGGGAGGCACTTATCAGTGATTTCCCAGTGAGAACCATAATACTTGATGACTATCGGGCGATCCTAATCATTTAAAAGGCAGGTAGGAAACACGAAGCAGCCAGCATATATGAAGACATGGAGACAGCACTTAAAAACGCTGCCGGAGCATTTTCCTCCTAGAAAACAGTGGTGGCCATTGTATCGTAGATTTTGTAACTTGTTTCGACAACGATCATAAAATGAGCAAACCGAGCGTGGTGCATTTACTTCAATGATCAGCCCGATTTGAGTAAGCTATCAGAACCCTTTGGATTAAATTGTGGCTTCATTCCACGGAAATGGTGAAGGATAGCATGGTTGAAGGACCAAATTTTGGAACCGGAATTCATTCGAGCGCACGCTTATATATATATTTATATATTTCGGTCAAATCTATTCTTGCTCCGCCACTATTTTTATGTCTCTTTATTAGAATTTTATTAGAATTCGTTTCCACACGCACGCCATCAGCAATAGGCCTCGAGACAGTTATTCTACCGGTATCGAGAAGACAGATGTAAGAAGTGAAAATGCACAGTAGTATTTTCCAGTCTCTTGATCAAGAGATAGCCCTCTTAAAGGCAGATAACGATCTCGTGCTATTGCATAGCAACAAGGATTAAGGGGCAACCGTGTCAATGTGATCCTGAGAAAGTAGTTGGACTGATTCGTTGATTTCCCATATCTGGGGTACACCCCCCAGAATGCTCCATGCCGAGATGCCGAGCACGAATTTGGGGATCTTCCCTAGATGTCGTCTTCTCTACTCTTTTATGGATGAACGGATCAAAGTAGTTACATACTATATCTAGAATCCTCCTGATGACATCAACTGTGGAATGGAGACTGATGTAGGCTTACAATCTATCTTGCTGACAATTTTTCTCCTCTATTATGAGCTACCCATGAACTACCTCAGGCCGTACAATTTTTCCCCAGGATAATGCAAGCTGTCTGAATCATCAAATTTGAATTGCTCCTATTAAACAACAACAAATCTACCTAGTAGAATTCAACAAGACATTATGCACGCAACATGCACGCAACATGTGCATGTGACATTACTACATCACATCTAGGGATTATTGCTGTGGGAATCACATTTTCCTCAGACCATAGAATAAGGTTGTACTACACTCCTAGATTCTCCAGAAGTCACCCATTATTATTGTCAACATTGCAATCAGGATGAGGACATAGATATATTTAAACTGGGCTGTTTTAATTCTTCAAAAGAAGTTAATTGGACTTGTGAACATTACCGAAGTGGATGCGCCTAAGCCCCAGTGCTACATGGTGTTTCATGAGTGAAGTCGATATTACTATTTCAACAAACCTCTGATGGCCTTTTGCAGCTTTTTTGTGGAATAATCGAGTATGTCAAGGTTGGGTGGGGGACACGCCAAGTTGATTGCTGAATAAGCGCTATCGCACGCGTGAGATTCAGGTCGAGGGCGATTCCGGGCCGTTGGATGTCAAAATTCAATTGTTTCTTCCGCTTAAATAATCTCAACCTGGAAGCTTGTTTTTTTACCCTTGATGAAGTCGGTTTAGGTGTTCCGCCAACTCTCCGGATTCGTGTGAGTCTTGATGTCATTCAGAAGGCACCATATAAACCAAGTCTACAAAATCTCCATGTATCTCCTGTGTCCGAAATGTCGTCTGGGTCAACTGTTTCATCTTTGTATAATCCATCCTGTGTTACACACCCTGCTCTTCGTAGGTATTATACCTTCTGTGACCCCATAGCTTATAAGGGCAAAGATCTTAGAAATGCCCATGATGCCCATATCGTTCTTGAAGCAGTGAGGCGAAATGTCTTGCCACTGATCAAAAGACGCTTGCTAGCATATGAGCGGGAGCAGCTCCGAAGCGGTCATGTTTACGTCTGGCAAGAAGCGCAAGATGATGGCGGCCTCTTGCGATGGACCGATGGTCGTAGATGGTCATCTTCCATAAACTGTTCCTTTTCTGTCGTGCTGACTATCAAACAAAGGTCTCAAAGTAGGATGCGAGGCGATCACTTATTTTATGAAGAAAAAATTGAGATCACGCAAGAAGAAAGGGATGCCAAAGCTGCGCGACGGCAAGTCAACCTATTCAAGCGCAGATTGGGCAATGGCATTGATAATCTTCGTTTCGTAGAGCTTATCGGGCATCAGACCCAAATGTAGACATCCCTTTGCCCATCAAGCGAAAAGACAGGCCATCTAAGCCCAATGGGTTAACGAAACAAACATTCTCCGTGACTGTCCACCTGCCAGGAACCAGCGAGACCAGGAAATGGCATGTTGTCGCATACTTTTCGGTAAGTGGATATCCGGGAAGTTGGGTATATTTCCACAACTCCAATAGGGATCTGATTACTTTCGGCTACCGGTCATCGAGTACTACGATTATCTCCGGAACATCCGTGTGCCCGACGCCATTTTTATAACTAACAAGAATTTTTCTGGAAAACCTGACCGGCCTTCATATGGTTCTGATGACAGCGAGATTTATGATGACGCTCCATTGGCTCATGCCTATCGTCCTCAAATCTATTCTCCGATTTCAACTGTGCAAAAATCTACTCCACCTTCACAAAATCATTATCTGGGACCGAGGCTGTCACTGCCGCCTCTGACATCATCACCACAGGCATCACCACAGGAAGCAAAGAAGCATATTTTACCCGATCCACAGGCTATTACCCAACAGCAGGATAGATTATGGGCACCGTTGTCTTCTGAAGATCGTAGAATTCTAGACAGGTTTCGTGTAGTGCTGTAAATGGTCAGTGGTAGTTTCCATTTTACAATAATACTATTATGTCTCCGAGTTTGGGTCCTGCTGCTACATAATAACTCTTTCCCATTGAAGATTAAGGTAAAGAAGCGTTTAGGATAGCAGTATAGATCGACTGATTCTTATGTGGGACTCTGGAGAAAAAAAACCTCATGATTATACCGATGATTTTCCAAAGAGAAATCGTTTTTGTGCATCAGAGTGTGACAGTGCTATGTGACTGGTTTTGCTGCAAAGTTTGCTGCAAATCCCATAAGGGCTAACGACGACGGTGATGAGAGAAATCCTCTATTTTCAGCTGGGAAATTATTCCAATTACATTGGGACGCACTTCTGGAATATTCAAGAGGCATATCCCTCCCAACAACCAGGAGATGAAGGTCCAATCGACGATCAGATCTCATTCACTGAACGACAGGATCCCAATGTGAGACTCTTCAGTTGTTTCCTTATGTATGCCTTTTTTGGTTGCTGAGGTTGTTCAAGGGCGTTGTATTCTACCCAAGGGTCCTGATGTTTGATTGGAAAGGTTGGATATGTTATGCATGTTGGTCAGCTTCACTCGAACCTATTCCGGTTAGAGAATTTTGGCACTTTGGCTCGATCCAATGCGGCAACGGGTATGATAGAGGATGAAGCTTCCAATCAGGATCTGTGGTACGCTCGTACCAGAATTTCTCTTGCAATTCCTAATCTGCTTGCTCGAGGAATCAACCAGTGGAAGAGATAAGACGGAACGAAGAGATCAAAAGCCAGTATCACACTCAAAAAGATCAAGTTGATCTCCAACTCTCAAGTCTCGAAGAGATCCGGTACTGGTCTGATTTCAGTCATGTTTACTATCTACCACGCAGTGTTCATCGAGTCAATCAGCCAATAAATGAAGGGGCAGATAATTGGAAGCAGAGCCAAGATCAATTCCGGCAGTATAACGAAGCAAGTCTGTTCATCCATTGATTAGGGCCATCGTCATTACTGAATCTTTTAGGACAACGATTTGATGGACTCATCTGTTCGGGCGTTTCTTGAAGAAAGCGATAGTATCCAGGTTCGTGTTCAGGTATTCCTGGTAATTGGTCCTAATGGGATGGTAGGGTATTCACATCATGACCGATGTCCCAACCTTTGGTGGATTCTCCAATGCACTCGGGATTCATCTAGATGATGAATTCTTGAAAACACCTGCAGTCGTCTTCCCTATACTGGATAGAGCACCTTTAGATGCCAATTATGTGCGCTTCCATATTGTTCCACATACAGACTCAGAAGACTGACAACATTTTAGGTGTATCGTATACGTCGTCTTTTCAATGAGGCTCTTTATCTGCGGAGCTTACGAGAGCACACGAACCTATCTGTACCCATCAATATGCCTCAGGTTTGGCCAAGGAAGGCTTGGGCCGGATCTCCGATGCCAAAGGTATGGATGATTCTTTGATCTTTTCAATGGGGGATTGGGATATACATCTCCTAGTCGCCTTATTTTTCGTCGAGCATCATTGCAGCCCACATAGAAACTGTGACATACACCCTTCGGTTCGTCTCGTGCTTTCTTCGTAAAGTATCACCTAGAAATTGACAACGTAGAGCTCGTACACCCCAGCATAGTATAAGCATAAATGCTTATGGGTCTCACATTGGAATAGGCGGAGGCCTCCCTGCATTTGCCGAGATCGGCGGAGTACTCCCGGTCAACGTTGATACAAATTTCTGCCACGATATAGCGAATTTCACGATCCCTTCGGGACAAACTGAGGTGAACCATGATTTCAGTATCGTATACCTTGATACTTCAACGCGCGTACCATGCAGAGACGTCTCTACTCTTCACATGATGTCATTCGTGGGTTTGGTTCTCTGGAGCGTCAAAATTACGAGAACTGGAAAAATAACATGGCTGATAATCCAATTGGAGAAACGTAAGATAACCATTGAAAGCTGGCATAGACTCTCAAAACTCAGGTCCCAGAACCTCTTTCACTGGCTACCCTCTGATAGAGCCCATGCGCACAGTCATCTCACCAGGTAGTGTGTTCTTCACCTTTTTTTAGCACCTACAGTAGCCTCATCAATAGCCTAAGCAACCCAAGATGGTGATGTGCATGTGCTCTCAAGGTTGACCATGAGCACTGGTTTGGCTCATATGTTCAAAGAATATGCGTTCTCTATAGATGCTTCTTGGAGGCGTCGGTCCGCCGGCATTATGTCTATGGGTATCGATACTGATGATATTATCGAACTCATCAGTGATCTCTGGACCATTCATGACTCTTACCCTGTTGAGACTCAAGGAAATGGATTCGAGGACTTTGTTGGAAGTGACGAAGAATAGCCTACGCTTTCTCAGATGAAGTTGACCTCACAAGGCTATTCAATCTACCATCAGGTTTGTTCACTGATTGATCTGGTAAATTATATCACTGTATGTAATGATATCATAAATGAGGAAATGTCGGTGATTCTAATATGATGATTAAGTAATTATCCAACATCATATGAAGTCATTTGAAGTCATTGACTTCATTACAAGGCACTACAGCAAGTGTTCAGACTAGTCATGACAGCTGACCACCAAAGCATAGGGAAGAATTATGACATTGTGAAAGTTGTTGATTTCCAGCCATTCATGGATGGATCAAACAAACAAATCGTCGCGGATACTCTCATAGAGTCGCTCAAAACTATAGGTTTCGTATACCTCGTCAATCACGGTCTTTGTCAACAGAAGATTGATAGAATGTTTGAGATGGTGCGTTGATGACCTCTGGCTTTGGATTTTCTGAAGGTCGAGTTCAAAAAAAGTCGAAGAGATTCTTTGCTTTACCGTATGCGCAGAAGATGCTTGCACCTCATCCACCCAGCGGCATGCATCACAGAGGTATATCTGTCACCACTTCTTCTTTTTTGAGAAGAACGCCACCCGTTGACAACTCCTTCAGGTTACTCAGCTATTGGTGCGGAGAAAGTAGTTCAACATCTTTACGATCACGAAGATATTTTGGAAGCACGAAAGAAACGCGCGGACGTGAAGGAGTCCTTTGAAGTTGGAAGAGAAGATGATGAGCTCATGCCGAACATCTGGTTTGCAGAGGATATCTTACCAGGATTTAGGGAAACATGTCTGGCATTTTTCTGGGTATGTTTTTTTTTTTTCCTTTTCCTTTCAAATCGTGGCCGTCCCCAGGTGCCAGGTTTGTTGTGTTGATGTACCTCATGATATATATAGGATTGTTTTGGAATAGAAAAGCATATTCTTCGCGCCCTTGCTATCGGACTCGGCCTCCCAGAGAATTACTTCACGAATGTTCATACGAAGCCGGACAACCAGCTGCGTCTGCTGCATTATCCCAGGCACGTAGAAGAGGCTAAAAAATGCCCTGTCTTTTTTATTTTTAGCTAATTGATTGATGAACAGCGTTTCCACCCGTGCTCTTGTCAATGAGGAAATTTCTCGGATCGATGCACATTCAGATTTCGGTTCAATCACTGTAAGTCACGCCCTTTTTCGCATTAAGGTTTACATGTTGGTTTGATATAAGCTTCTCTTGCAAGATGACATTGGTGGGTTAGAGATCCAAAATCCTGAATCCCGTGAATTTTTCGTGAGTTTCTTTTCGTGTCTATGAATGCCCTTCTCTTTTTTTAAAAAACATTTTTTTTTAGCCAGTTTATCCTGTACCTGGTTCCGTGCTCCTTAATGCTGGGGATTTCCTCATGCGTTGTGTGTGTCCCGCTCTGAATGTTTCGCAAGTGTGATTCATTCTCGATGTAGGGTCAAACGATGTGATCAGGAGCACTGTCCATCGCGTTCGAGCGCCATTGGACACCAGAACTGAGACTGTACCAGATCGATATTCTATTCCATATGTGAGTTTTCTCGGAATTAGTATCACCAGCCAGTTCATTTACACCATGCATTAGTTCTGCTCTGTAGTGAGTAGTTCCGAGGGTTTGAGTGGGAAGCGTTATCATTCTCAATGATTGCCTGACAGGATTTCGAGACTGTCGTCGACGCCGTACCTCATACTTGGAGTGCAGAGGTTCCGAAAAAATACGAAGCCATTTCGGTCTGTATGGCATGATTGACCGTTTTTAAGATTTACTGACGTGTAAACTAGGCAAAAGAGTATGTTATGAAAAGATTAGCCACGAGTTATTGAAAACATATCGCGTGTGTTGTCATCCTTCTCATAACGATGCTGTTAGTTCTACGGTCGGCCTGAGTTTGAAGAAGTGATATGGACCAACCCGATGGTAAGCTGACTGCATAGCGATAGTGGTTTCCAGGAAAGAGAAGGGCTGGGCAAGGCTAGGGCATGTCTTGCTGCTCTTGTGCTTGCAGTTTCCATTTCCTTTTACTGTTTTTTCATGGGATGTTTTTGAATCACCTTGGTCATTTCCATACTACGAGACATCCTTTTTTCAAACTCCTTCCAACACGATTTCCTGTCCCTTATCAACATCCTTCAAATGAATTGGAACGGGTATCACACTATCCATGATTATTAAGTGATGTCACAGGAAGGTTTATCGATCCCACTATTTGGCCCACGCGCACAGACTATATGACTTTGAGTTACCCCCCTGTTGTTGTTGAGCCATGTCAATGGAAAAAACCGATTCGGGCATTCCTGCCAATTGATCCGCCGGTCGATTTAGACAACTCTTCTCCTCCTCCTCCTCCTCCTCCTCCCTTACCTTGTCCTCCCAGGGCGCAACCGTTTTCTAGGTTTTTTTCATTATCGACGCATATCGTGCCTGCTGTCTACCTTCGTCGAGGACCTTGTGTTCCTGTTCCTGATTTATCTATCCTGTTGAAGAAGAAGAAGGACGGGGACGACGAGGGCGTTGTCAAAGTGAGACGAGAGCTTCAGAGGAACGCGCGAGATCCGGGTATTAGAGCTGAGAAGCATGAAAATCGTCGGCTTTGGAATGTCGTCAATCGTTATGTCAACACTGCTCTGACGACGACGACGACGACGACGAATTCGAATGGGCTCACGTTGTTTTTTGCTTGTGCTGGTGGTTTACCCAAAGAGGTCAGTTGTATGTGTGTGATATGTCTGTCTCTGTCTGTCCAGGGATTGAGTCTGGATTGTGTTATTAGATTTGGGAGCCTGTGCTTGCTCGTATCTTTTCGTCCTCTGCTGCTGTGATGATTTCTGAGGTTTGGACTTGGGAGTCGGTCCAACACGGTGATTCGGGTCTTGTCAATGCCAAAGCTCTTACAGGATTCTGTGAATACCTTTTTTTTTTTTTGCTAGATGGGATTCTAATCTCAATGCTTATTTTCTCCCTCCCTTCCCCTCACCTTTTTTTTAAAAAAAAGTTGATTGGTCCGACAATAGTCGTGATATCGTTAATTTTTTGCTCCATTTTTTGCCGTCGGTTCCTCTGAATGAAACGCTTCCTCTCCACCTGGCGCGTGTTAGCCAAGAAGAGACAAAGCAGCGTATCTCACGTGGGTTTCGGAACCGTCAAGTAGTCCTTGTTGGACATTCCTTCAGTGGGGCTTGTATGTAAGTTGAATCAAGTTTGCTAACCTCTTTGAAACGAGTTGACGGGCTGATCGGACGTTTTTTTTATTTATTATTCAGGGTCCTTGGGGCGTACTATTATCCTAGCCTTTGTTCTGCTATGGTTCTTGTGGACCCTGTTTTGATACGACCTGAATTGACAGAGGGCGCATTGGATCGTGTTCACAAGTGGAATTCAAAGGCTATACAGAACGTCCTCGCACGTAAAGACACGTGGGAATCAAAGTACGTGTTTCTTGTGTTGTGTGGATGGAGGAAAATCTCTGAAGATGTATTGACTTTTTGGGAAATTACTTTTTTTTTTTTTCGTCGAAAAAAAAAGAAAAGAGGCGTATGCAGAGTTGGCTTCATCCTCAATTTATGCTGGTTGGGACCCCGAAATGTTGAAGGTGTTTGTCGAGTATGGGTTGTATGAAACGACGATCATCACGTCCACGGGTCATGCAAAACGTGTTGTCAAGACCAAATTGACGCCCTTTCAGGAGGCACTTGTGAATGCCGGAGGAGATGCACCTGAGGAGGCTTTTATGTGTCTAGGTGAATTAGATGAACGAATCAAGCTGCACTACATATTTCCGGCGCGTAAAGGTGTTATGGAGTTTGGTCCTCCTGGTGCACAGCAAGAAAGAGCTTGGGTGAGACCCAAGAATTCCTCCAATACAAGGATAAACGAGGCAGGGCATCTGGTAATTAGTTTCTTATTTATTGATTCTGTCAGGACAAGTAGCTTGACATTTTTCTTCAGGTCCCGCAAGAATGCGTTCAAGATTTTGGTTGGTTGGAGTTTGTGGTTTTCAAAGGCAATGTATTGAATGTTGATTACATACAGCTCGAGACGTTATCGATTTTTTGGAGAGACATTATTCCTCGAACAAGAACATCCGCGTGTCCCTCTGAAGTTTCTCCACGCCCAATATTTTTTGTCCCCTGTCAATCGCTTGTTCGTGGTTTTGTCTTTCTATCTCTTCTCGACCAGTCTCTAATCTTATTCAAGAAATTGCCCTTTTTTCGACTTCGTTGATCATGATATGCTGTGTGTGGTGGAAGAACCTCGGGTGTTGTAGTATGCGAGCTGTGAGGAGGTGCCGATGTATAGGATTGTTCCGTCTGCTCGGGGTTCTGCTCAATTTGTGATGTGGATGGTATGAAGTTCTTCAAGTGCATTTCTTCCTCCTCCTCTTTTTCGTGGCCTGTTGTCGCGGTGCTGGAGAAAACTTTTTGCATATTGGTTTCTGTGGCAGATGTGTTTTTCACATCTCCCACTCGGATCCCGAGTCCTGCCGGTTCACCAGTGGCTAAACATTCTTCCTCGTCCGAGTGATTTAAACCTTGCTGCGATCGCGATTCTTTGTTATTCGACGAGTGGGTGTGATGAGAGTTTGTATCTACTTTGTTGGTCCTCTATGAGTGATTATTGAGTTGGATAGATCGGTGGGCTTGTCAAGTTATTTACATCATGGTCAGCATTGGTGGGCTGCTCCGGTGCTCCTGTACACTCGGATGTATGGGTGTCTGGCTGTTCGACTGTCACTACGACAACTGAGTGC
>Ga0153987_1000486_pt1 | contig 12417 bp, 17 predicted proteins | sample TSNC071MetaG_FD_102279 | JGI IMG/M metagenome (GOLD analysis project Ga0153987, IMG submission 102279) | Attine ant fungus gardens microbial communities from North Carolina, USA - TSNC071 MetaG | ecosystem: Host-associated > Fungi > Mycelium > Unclassified | place: USA: North Carolina, William B...
AGCGAGATAATTATGAACGAAAGATTTTTGCAACAATTATTATTAAATGAAAGAAACAAAACAGATAAGACATTGGAAGATATCAAAAATATGGTTCGTGATATTTTTATTAATCAAACCGGGAAAGGCGATAGGGAAGCAAATGAATTTTTATTTGATTGTGTTAAAAGAATGTTAATTAATATGATCAATTATATTCAAGAAGGTCAAACTTCTTATTCAAATGAAGCAATTAATGAAATTGAACAAATTAAAAACACCTAATTGAAGGTGTTTTTTTATTATTAAATATTATACATCTCTAGTAAAAATTTAATTGTTTTACTTAAAGATTTGGTTTCATACAATTCTTTGAGTTCTCTTAATTTGTTGTAAATTTCTTTTTCAAGTCTAACATTGATATAATCTTCTTTTTTTAGTCCCATAAAATTTTATCTTTCTCACTTTCCACAACAATCTCTTCTTTTTCAGTAAATAGATCAGCAAATTCTTGTCCATCTATTTTTTTATAATCATCAGATTTATTAACACCACAAAAATCAAACCCACGGACAACAACATTTAAATAAAAGTTCCCATTTGGACTTGTAGATTGTTCCAGAATACATTTTAAAAGCACACATTGACCTTTTTTTGTTCATTTAGACAAAGTTTCGCCTCTTGAACCAAAAGCGGACACAGGGAACATTTGACTTCTATTTTCTCCACTTCTTTTATCATTAACAAAAATAGTATTTTTATATACATTTTGATATTCCTGATTCCAATCATTTCCCAAGTTGCCGTGAATAATAAAACTACTAATACTACTCATTGAAATCTCCTTTTGCATATTCTCCATTGAATAATTTTTGAAGATTTTCAATTTCCACTGATAATTCTTCTGCTTTAATATCATCAATTAAAATATCTGAAAGTTTTTTAATTCCTTTTTCTTTCATAACAAATTGAATTGGTTGACTTCAACGTTCTTTATTTTCGTCAACAAGACCTTGAATATATTTATAGATTTCTTTCCCTTTTTCACTAGTAGGTTTAATTACTGGTTTTGTAATTGATTCAATTTTATTATAATTTACTTTATTACTTGGGTGATTATTATTATCTGGGTCCAAGTCATCACTTGGAATACCTAATTGCTTAGATAAAATATACCTTTCTGAATAAGTTAATGCTGAACCAATTGCTTTGGCTTTATCTGTATTTTCCCCTGACATTGGGAAAAATAATCTAACAGTATCTTGATGATCATCATTACTAAAATATCAAGTAAATAACCCAATTGTAGTCATTGAATACATTTTACTTCCATTCTTAGTTATTTTTTCTTCTCATTGAATAGGTTCATCTGTACTAATACTAATTGAATAAGATAAACCAGTATCTTTCAATGCTTCTTTAACTACCATTAATGTAGTCGAACCAGAAATATATTTATAACCTCCATTCCCGTTATTTTTAGCATCTTTACTAATAGTTTTATTAATATTTGATTGTGCCAAAGCTAATGCTTCGGCAAAATATTTTGGTTTATTCATTTTTTATTTCCTTTTCTATGTTTTTACACATAAAAAAATAATAACATGTTCTCCTACAAAATAAAACAAACTCCGAAAAGTTTGCTTTTTTATTAAGAAAACCGATATAATTCAAGACATTTATTAAAATCATCAATTACTTGATCATTATCAATATATCAATATTCTTTTTTAATATTTGGGTTATAAGTTAATCTAATAAATTCATTCCAACAATATCTTTCTGATAATCAAATTTTAACCAATTTTTTATACATAAAAGTTTGAAGATTTTCTTTTTCTAAATGTGGTTCTTTTGTAGTTTTCCAATCAATAATAAAACAAAATGTATCATTTAATAAAATCAAATCAATAGAACCTCTATAATCACCACAAAATAAGTTCATTTCAGGGTATTTTTCCATTGGTCCATATTCTTTTTCAATTCTATCAATAAAACCTTGATATCAAGCAATAATTAATTTCCCTTGTTTTTGATGAGTTTTAATATTATGAGGACAATGTGATTCTTTTTTATGAAGAATATATTCCTCAATTTGTTTATGAACACAAATACCTCTATCTTGACCCATTTTCAAAAATTCAGATGGAATAGAATCAATATCAAATGGGTAAAGTAAATTGATTAATTGAGTTGTTGAAGGTAAATCTACCACCATTTGATGAGTTTCTTCAATTATTTTTAAAGGGTTATCTTTGAATATATTCATTTTTCTCTAGCTCAGCAATCAAAATATTTTTAATATAATCAATATTTTTATTAGATCGTGTTTCTTTTTTTATTTGTTCAAAAGTATTAGGTCTGAGAATATAAAGATTATTAAACCCTGATTTTCTTAATTCATTTGCTTTATTTATTTGACTATCTTTTAAATAACCTTTTTGGGTTTTCAATTCGATAAATCAAGTTTGACCGTCAATAAATAAAAGTAAATCACTAAAACCTGATTTGAAACGCAAAGGTAAACCTTGTTTAGTTCAAGTCATTCCCCCTTGAGTTTTATAATAAAGAATACCTTTTCTATTTAACCAAGAAATGAAATTATTTTGTAATTGTTTCTCAGTCATTATCGTTTCCCCTCTTCCATTTTTTGTAATTTTTTTGGAATACATTTTAAACATATTCAACTTAATCGATTATCACTAACAGCAATCAAATATTGTGTTTTGTAGATTTCACATCATTCGCATTGTTCAATTGATTTATGTTTTTTATTTGCTTTTACAATTTTTGCTTCATACTTTGTCATATTCAATTCACCCTGCTATTTTTCAATCAATAATTTTAATACCAAAATAAAATGGCCCAATTATTACTGAAAATAATATAATTAATGGTCAACAAACCACAATTGAAATTGCTAATAAAATAGCTCTTAAAATATCTTTATCTTTCATTATTCAATCCCCCAATCAGAAATTTTAATTAACATATGAATTGGACATAAAAATTTATGTTTCCCATTATTATTAACAAAGAATTTAGCTAATGCTACACAAGAAATATTATCAATTCCATCACAAATATGAGAAGTATCATTTTCTCATTTCCTATCAATTTTAATTAATTCAATCATATATTTTTCTCCTTTATAACCTCTTTTTTTATGAAGTCTATTTTAATTTTGAAGGAGGGGGGGGTATATGTCAATAGTTTCCATACAAAGGATTAAATTTTTGTGAGAAATATTCCCAAGAAATAAAAAATGCGAGGTTTCATCGCAAAATTGGGGAATAATCTCATTTTGATACCAATTTAACTAACTTTTAGGAAGCAAGAAAGTTGTAGATTGAGATAATTATAAGAGGTTTTAAAAAAGGTAATAAGTATATAATCTTTGAATCAATATATAAATAATAATTGTTCATATGATCATATTTTACTAGAGAAAATCAAAATAAAAAAAAGCAGCCATAAGCAAGACTTTAGCATCTTAACGGCTGCCTATTCAAAGGCTGATTTATTTTTGATTATACTATTTTTTTGATTTATGAGTCAAACACAAATTTGTTTGACCAATGATTATATTATAAGGTCTTGTAATTTTACCAAATAAACTTGGTTTTTGGCAATAATCACAATTACCATTAGCAATTACTCAATTTTGAGCTTCTACCAAATTATTAACTAATAAGTCAATAGTTGCTTTTCTTGCATCTTCATTCAAAACCAAGATTTCTTTTTTATTTAGCAAAGTCGAATTATTTCATTCTTCGATAATTGCTTGGTCTTCAAGCCAATAATCATTGAAAAATGCGTAAATATCACTTTCAAGAAAACTTACTGGTTCATCATTTAAAAAACGATCTAACCATTCTTTTTTCATTATTTTTTTCATTTCAGCCTTTGAGAAGAATATTTGGCTTCTCATTTTTAATATTTCCTTTTCTTTTGTTAAAACCTTAATATTTTAACTACTTAAATAATAAACCATTACGTACACAATGGCAATAAAAATATAAAAAAAATTTAATTTTCTTTAAAAAAAGTTCCAATAATCATTATTTGAATCTCCCCTTTGAATATTCTCAAATCACAACTAAAATAAAACCAATTCTTACGTGCAAAATAATAAATGTGTAATAAAATAGGAGGAAAATAAAAATTATACTTAAAATAAAAGATTTTTGCTTAATATTTAGTTATTATAATAATAATTAAATAGATTTCTTGGTATTTAACCCAAATTTACGGCAAAAGTGAGGTATACAACCCTCTTAGTCTCAAAAAAAGACTACCCAGATGTAAAAGTCAATGTAAAATTTAAAGTTGAATAAGGTTAATAGGGTAAAGAAAAAGGGGTAGGGTCCCATTTAGAAGTGATTCTTATAAAACAAGCTCTCGGTTATTTTGTTGAGTACCCGTTAAAAGGCAAAAGTTAATTGCTAATGCATCCTTTTAAAAAACTGTGCCACGTTAAAATTGTGGGCTTTAGATCATTTTATGATCATAAAAAACGGCAGGTAAATCATTTTCTCTTTTTGGCTATATCAAAAAAAAGAACAAATAATTAATGATTTTGAATAGAAATATTCAAGGCTTGGTATAGTCTTATATGAGGAAAAATAGATTGGTTTTAATTAAAATCTTGGTTAAAGTTTTAGTTTAAAAGGTTGTTTAAAAAATGGGGTTTTTGAGTTAGTTTCTTGTTCAATCAAAATAAAACCTACCGATAAATATGTTAATTATCAATGCGAAGCCTCAAATAGGGATAAAAGAGGGTATGAAATCAAATAACCCTTCCTTAATACCAAAAATAAGATATGATGAGAAGCAAAAATAACAGCAAATTTTCAACTTTATTTAAATTTTAAAATTACCCCCTGAATAATAACTAACTAATAGTAATTTACAATACACACGGGTCTGTGAATGAATATTAAATGTGGTGGTTGGTAGAATTTTTAAAGGAAAATGGGGGTGATTGTTGAGTTCCTCATAAAATTTTGGGGTTTTAAAATATCATTATGATACAATAATAATATCAATATGAAACAAAAGGTGATAATAAATTGAACCAAAAATGATATAAAAATGTTCCTTATTATTTATTTAAACAAAATTTTGATAGACAAATTGCTTCTATTTATAATAAATTTAAAAAAAGACAAGCAAAAAAAATGGGGTTAGGTAAATTTGCCCAAGATTTTAATGAATTGAATTTTATTCCCACAAAATATTTATTACTTAAAATATTAAGGGTTTACCCTAGCAAAAATTGACGTCGAGATTTAATAAGTCATACAACAATTGATGGTGAGAAAAAATTATTATTAATAGAAGAATTCCTTGAAACCCAAGAATTAGCAATTATTAATTATATTATTGAATTACCAAAAGAACAAGCATATAAAATTACTGTTTTAAATTCTATTTTCAAAACATATTTTGGACATTGGAATTATCAAAATGATAGTGATATTTTAGAACTTGATCAATCACAAAGGAAAATTGAATTATTTATTGGTCAAGAAACTGGTAAATTAAAGGTTTTACCAATTAAATTAGAACAAAATAAATAATATGAGTAAAAATAATTATTTAAAAATTGAATCAGGAGAAGATTGTTTTGATTATTTAAATGATTTAATTATTCAATTTAATAATAATAAGAAATTATCTATTGATGAATTAAATTATTGTGGTGGTAGAATGGGTAAAAAAACTTATTCTATTGCTCATTTTTGTATAAAATTAATTATTCTTGCTATTAAACAAAAAAAACGTATTGCTATTTATGGTTTTAGACAATTAGCTGGAAAAAATATTGATAATTTTGCTATGGAATTCCAACAAGCATTAGATAATCTTGGTTTGAATCAAAGTGAATTAAAAACTGCAATTATCAATGGTGATTATATTTTTAAAGCTAAAAATTCTAACCCAATTTGGAGATTTAATGGGGGGAGTTTTATTAGTTTACAAGGGACAAGGAAACCTAATAATAATTTAATTGCTTTAAAAGGTTTAGCATCTTGTCAAGGTTTTGATTTAAGTATTAGTATTGAGGAAGAGGCTAATGAATTTACTTGGGAAGAATTTAATGCTATAAAATTTGCTATTAGAGGGTCTAAACAACATTTAGATATAAGATTATCTAACCCTGATTTAGAAACCCAAGATTTCATTGCTTATTGTATTAAATTTGCACCTTTTAATGAATGAGAAATGGCAAAATATGGTCAACAATTTAAATTATTAAATGATAATGGGAAAAATAAGATTTTCCATTATACAAATTATATGATTAATGAATATTTAAATGAAAATCAAATTAAAGATTTTGAAGAATTAAATCGATTAGACCCAATTCAATATAAAATTTGAGGTTTAGGTTTACCAGGGAGATTACAAGAATCAGTATTTAATCGTTATCTTGATAATGCTTCTAATAACCCTTATTTCAAACCAATAAGATATTATGGTGGTGTTGATGTAGGACAAGCTGATAGTCCTGATGGACACCCAAGTGTAGCATTATTAGTAGGAATTGATCAAAATAATTTTATTAAACCTTTATCTGAATATATTCAATGGAATGCTACAATGCCATATAAAAGCCCAAATCAAATAGCAAAAGATATTGTAGAGAAATTTGCTGGTATGATTCAACAATACCCTGATATTCAACAACGTGGTTGTATAGTAAATATTGATTATGGTAATGGTGGTTTAGCATATATTGATATTATTAAAAAATATCAAGAACAATTATTTCCTTATACATTAAAATGATTAGAATTTAGACCAGTAGTAAAACAAATTTATTATGTCAAAGACCGTATTGATATTATTATTGCTCTTTTAATAGCAAAAAAATTATTGATTGATAAAAATATGACACCTGAGATGGTTAAACAAATGAATATGGTTCGTTATAAAAAAGCATTAAATGATCGTGCTTCTCATAAAATTGAATTAATTGATTTATATGATGATTTTTTTGATGCTTTATGTTATTCAATTATGGATGAAATGAAATCTTTGGTAAATGATATTAATTATCAAAATGAATTTCTTATTAAAAAAAGTACAATGGGTAAATATTAATTGGTAAAATTAAATAAAATGGAGGTAAAAATATGTTAAATGAATGTCCCAAATGTGGGAGAGATTTAAAAATTTGTTCTGATAAATGTGATAAAAAATTTTGTTGGGGAATTGATTGTGATTATGATCAACATAGAAAAAATGACTAGTAAAAAACATTTGAGATTAGCAGAATATTGAATTGATTATTCAAAATCGGTTCAATTAAATAAAAAAGATTTATTAGAGAAACAATTAAAAAAAGAGAAAATACAAAGAAAAAGAGGGTGAATATATGAATATTAAAAAAACAATTTATCGTGATAAAAATGATATCAAACAACAAAAAAGATATTTTAATAAATTTATTAAAAATAGATTTGGTAAATTACTTAAAAAAGATTTTTCTCATCAAGAAATTATAGAATTATTTAAAATTAAAGATATTAATACTAATAATTATTTTGAATTTGAAAAAGAAATTGGTGATATTTGGAAAAAACAAATATTTTGGAGAGAATGAATGACTAAACCACCAAAAGGTAAAAAAAATGAGAAATAAAATTTATAAACTTTATAGAATTGATAAAGAAATGAAACTTGGGAACAAGTTTTTTTTACATCAACCAAGAATCAATGATTTAATATTTTATAAATCAGAACCTTATAGTTTTAATTATCGTATTAATAAAAAAATCAAATCTATTATTATTATTTACAGAATTGTTTCTATATGAGATAATGTATTATATTTATCTCCAATTAATTATGAAGGGGTATCAATTAAATATAGCAGAAAGGTAAAATAATGACTGCTGAGACTAATATTTTAACTTATTTGAATAATTACCAATCTGGTTTTAAAACTGGTCATTTATATAAAGATTTTATTGAGATTATTGGTCAAAAAGCATCATCATTAACTTTTGGCCAAGACCTTATTTTTAATGGTGCCAAAGAAGCAACTAAAATTCTTAATAAATGATATTTAAAAAATAATATCAGTAATATTTTACGTAAAAGTGAATATATGTGTTCTACTTGAGGTAAAAGTATTCTTTTTTTACAACCTACTAATGATGGGGAAGATTTGATTTTATCTTATGTTAAAAATCTTTTACAAGGTAGAGTAGGGAAAATCAATGAGCAAGAACAAGTTGCTGAGATTTGAAACCAAGATTATATTGGTGATAGTCCATATTTTACTCATATTATTTATACAACTAAGGAAATAAAAATTGAATTTTATTCTAGTAATGGGGCTAATAAATTAAGAGTTGGTTCTGCTGAGACTAATATTGATCAAGATTTGATTCCAATAAAAAATTATATTATTCCCAATGATTTTGAAATGATTCCAATTATTGAAATTGAAAATCTTCCTGTAAATAATCTTTTCAATTCTACTTATGGAAATTTCCGTCCAGATTGATTACCAGTAGCTAAATTAATTCAATTATATAATGAAATAGTTAGAATCAGTAATGTTGAATTAAGTGCTAATAGAACCCGTTTAATTGGTGAATTACCACCAAGTAAAATTTTATCAATGATGAATAATCAAGACCAAACTGGTTTTATTGATATTTTTAAAGATGCTTTTATTAATGCTCGTTTTAGTGCTGGTTATAGTTCTGGTGTTGGTGATAGTGGTTTGACTATTATGCAAGGCGACCCAAAATTAATGACTTATGCTGATTATGAGAATTTTATGGATGAGAAAATTATGAATGGTATGGGTTATTCAAGTGATAATACCGGTGGGAATGAAACTTATGTTAATAAAACTGCTTCATTATTTAGTGATAAACGAGATAAAGAAACCACTGATTATAAACAAGCGTTAAGACGCCCCAAACTTTATCAAATTTTTGATTATGTTCTTAAATTTTATGGTGTAGAACCATTTAATTCTGATGGAGAACGTATTTATTCATTTGATTTTAATAATTTAGCAATTAGTGATACTGCTAAAAAAATATCTCAAAATACTGAATTATTAGAAAATGGTATTATTAGTCAAATTGAATATCGAGCTGATGTTATGAATGAACCATTAGAATTAGCTACTAAAAATATTAAAAAAGTCCGTGATTTATATCTTAAACAACAATTAGAAGAGAGAGAATTGGGGTTTGAGGGGGAGAATAATGGTGAAGGGTCTGATTCAAGAGATTTTATTCGTCATTCAATAGCAGATAGACGTGCTAAACAAATTGATAATGATGAAAGTTTGGGTGATATTTAATGGCATTCAATTCAGATTGATTTGAGGAAAATATCAACGACCGTGCTACTGATTTAATACAACAAAAACTTGCTGATAAAAGCAATTATTTTGTATTTCCTTGTAAATGAATTAACCCTTTAAATAATACAGAAGCAGGGTTTAGGGTTTCTAATCAAGAAAGAAATCATTTTTACCAATTCTCACAAATTTTACGTGGAAATGAGAGTTTATTTTTAAATTGACGTAATTCAACTATTTTAACTGAGAAAACTTCCACTGAAAATATTTCAGGTAATTATATTAAAGTTGATTATAAAAAAGGTGATGTTTGAAGAGTTTTCAAATTAAATGAAAATGGTGGTGTTCAATTTGAAAATGAAGCATTTGGTTTATTTGGTGATTTTACTATTTCAAATGAACAAGAAAAAATTCTTGTTAAAACTAATTATAAAATTGGTAAAAAAGAATTGACTGATTTTTATTTGATTCCTAACCCAACAATTTTAGAAAATTGATTTGAGAATAATAAAAAAACTATTTATGATGAACATTTTGATGATAATGATATTTTTTATATTTCAAGATATACAAATCATTATGATCAAAATGGGGTTTTTGTTTATTCAGATATTGAATTTACCAATGTTCAATTCCAATTATCACAAAGTGGTCAAACAATTGAACAACATATTTATTTCAATTCACCTGGTGGTGGTTTTGCTATTCCTAAATTAATACTTAATGACCAAGGAATTCCTATTGATTTTGATTTGAATGATAATTTTTTACCAGATACAGGGGTTAAAACATTACAAATTGAAATAACTGGTAATTATGCTTTTGCTGGTATAGAAATTTGGGGTATTCCAATTTATAAAAAAAATGGAATCTGAGATAAAAATGATATTAGACTTTATGCTCCAAGAAAATTATTGGTTGAAAGTTTTGATTTACCTGTACAAGAAAATTTTTTCAAAGTAAATGCTAGTGAAAATGAATTTCTTTATACTAATGCGAATTTTACAGCATCAGCAGATTTTGTTAGTTATTCTCAATATTTAAAAGATATTGTTGGTGATAAAAGATTAGATTACCAAATTATTTTAGAAACTGATTATGATAAAACACTTGCAACTAATGTTTCTAAAAAAACAATCAATGATATATCATTGAATTTATCAAAAGATTTTCTTAAACAATTTGGAACTTGTTCAGTAGCAAGTAATCAAAATTTTTATTCTGGTGATTTAGAAGATGGAAGTCTTGGTCATGGTATTTCTTGATTTAAATGAGAAGATATGATTCAAGAAGGTTCAACTGTTGATTTCAAAGATTTATTTAATACAACTTCTCAAATTATACAAAATATTAATAAATTACCATTTGAAACAAAAGAAAAATTAACTATGTCTTTAAGAGATATTTGAGGGTTTGGTGCTTTTTTAAATAAAATAACCCTTGGGTTCCCATTTTTTTGGAGAGAAGTTATTACTGATACTGAAAAAAATTACCCAAGATTACAAAAACTTCCTTTATTATTCCCTTCTGCTTTTTATAGATTTGCTGGTTCAACTGGTTATGCTTCTAATTTACAAGCTAATTCTAATAATACTTTCCAAAATTATTCTTTGGCATCAGTTATTAGTAATAAATCACAAAGAGGGAAAATATCAGGTGATTTTTTTCAAAGAGAACAATCAGATTTATTAGGTTCAGTTTTTGGGAATTCTTCTACATCAACTGCTTTAACAATTAATTTAACTGATAAAGTTTTATTGAATTCTTATAATAAAAATAAAGTTTTTGGTTCTTTTAAAACTTCAACTGTTTCATTAAATCAAAATCAAGGTGGGTTTAATTTTCCTTTTAAATGAGATTATATTTCAAAATCAAGACCAGCAAATTCAATTGATAATGTATTTATTGATGTTAATGGTGATAGTTATATTATTACTCATATTGGTTTCAAAGGTATTGGTGATGGAGATGCCAGAATTCTTACTTCATTTGAAAAACCAAGGAATTTTTCTCCTAATGTAGATTTCAGAGATTATATTAATTTCCAAACTTTTGTAAATACAGAAGCAGGGTTTAGAAATAATCAAATTAGAGAATGATTCACTTTAATTATTTGTTCTTATCTTGATAGTTTGAAACAATCTGATAAAGTTATTCCTTGGCCAAAACCATTACCACTAGTACCACCAAGTGGTAGAGAATATACCACTGATTTCTCTACTGAAGTAAATTGGAATTTAGATGCTAATACTATTATGCAACGTTGAACAAAAGGTGCTCGTAGAAGTGATCAAGAAGGAAATAAAATTTGGCCAACACCAGCCGTTAATAATGAACAACATAATTTTGTATACACTTCTTTTGCAGAAACCCTTGTTATTGGTGGTGATTTAATACCAGCTCATATAACTGAAAATGCTTTTTCACTTGAATTTGCTGATTTTGGTTTCAAAACCAGAACTGAAATTTTAAAAGTTTTTGGTTTTGTGACAGTTCAATGTTCAAATGAATTATTAACAAATATCACTTTTACAATTGATAAAAAATCAAATGCTTATGTATTGAAAAACAATGGTATTAATTATCAAATTTCACTTGAAGATATTTTAAATGAACAATGGAATATTTATTCTTCTGGTAGACCCGGTTTAATTGCTGGTGGTTCTGACCACCCCGAACAAATAAAAATTTATATTGATGATTATAAATTTTCTATTAAAGGAAAATTTGTTTCAGAGACAAGAATTCAATTTGATTTAAAAACAGAATTAACTATTTCACAATCTGGTTTTATGATTTATGGTAATCGTTTATTTCATTCTGAATTAGCTTTCAGAATCAGAAATCATATTGTTGCTGATAAATTTATTTCTCCTTCACCAACCACTGATTATTATAATACTGCTGCTGATGGAAGAAATGGTTCAACTATTATTATTTCAGCAAATTCAATTATTGATCAATAATTTAAATGGTATTCAATACCATTTTTATTTACCCCAATTTCCCATTGATAAAACAAAAATGATTTAAATCAAGTTATTTAAGGGGGGTTATTGAATCAATTTCCTTAAGCAATCATAATTAACTTGAATATCAAT